>Ga0070729_10007198_pt1 | contig 10745 bp, 7 predicted proteins | sample tdDd472_FD_66725 | JGI IMG/M metagenome (GOLD analysis project Ga0070729, IMG submission 66725) | Marine sediment microbial communities from the Atlantic coast under amendment with organic carbon and nitrate - tdDd47.2 | ecosystem: Environmental > Aquatic > Marine > Coastal > Sediment | place...
ATATCCATCCTATACGCTTTTCACCATCCCACATCAGACCAACCATATTCCACCCGACACGAATCAGCGAGCCATCGATATCTACGATGTCATGGTCACGCAAGGCGACAATATCCCCTTCTAAAATCATAGCAATTTCATGGGAAGGTACAGGTCTGGCAATGCCCCGTTCATCACGAATATTGCCGTGTCGATCTGTTCCCCAAACACCGTGACGCATATCTGGATTATTTTCATCAGCTAGCCAAATTCCAATCCGATCAAAGCCAAGTTTTTCACGTCCAAATGTAACCGCATGATAACATAGGTCATCGAGTGATTTGAAAGACTCTAGCTCAATGGTTATTTCATTCAGTCGTTTAAGTTGTTGCTGGAAGTAGCGGGCTTCTTCTTCATTAATTCTAAGGGCTTCTTGTGTCTGTTGACGATTATAGATTGCACCCAAGGTTGCACTATACAAATTTAGTAGCTCAAACTGGGAATCAGAGAACGGCACGTCATCAAGCAAAGAATCTGTATATAGAAAGCCTATAATTCTGTCTCGATTTGATAATGCAGAAAAAGCTTTATCACCGTGTCCTATCGGATTCCAATCGGCATCATAGATGATCGCATCACGCACGAGAAGATTTGGTTTAACACCATTAATAATCTGAACCGCAGGATGGTCATCCGGTATCGTGACGACTTCATATTTTGTCATCACAATTTCACCATCTTGATCAACACGACAACCACCCAACAATTGAGACGAGTTTTCCATGTCAATAAGTCGACAACTGATGCGCGTAAATCCTAGGTTATCAACCGCCTGCTTAACACTCTGATAGACTAATTCATCAAACGATTCAATACGTGTTAAGGTAATGGTAATTTGATTGAGAGCCTTCAGGCGTAATTGAAATAGCTTGAGAGATTCTTCACTTTCTCTCAGTGCAATTTGTGCTTCTTTAAGTGTTGTGACCTCTGTCGTAACACCGACCAGTCCAACGATTTCGTTAGTTTCAGGATGAAACATAGGTACTTTGCTGATGAGATAATGGTGTTCGCCCCCTTTATCATCTTGCGTCATTTCTTCCCAATCAATCGTTGGTTCACCTGTTGCCATAATATGCTGTTCATCAGCATAGGTTCGTTCTGCAAAATGTGGGTAAAAATCAAAATCAGATTTTCCGACAACAGCCTGCGGATCATCTTGTAAACCAAGTCGTTCCAAACTCATTTTGTTGACGAGCATAAATCGACTATTCCGATCTTTCACAAATAGACGACTAGGAAACGTATCAATAATCGTCCGTAAAAGTTGGCGTTCTTCTACTAATCGATTTTGCGCTTGTTCACGTTCTTGTATTTCTTTTTGCAGTTCAGTTGTTCGTTCTTCCAATTGATGTGCAATATTATCGCGTACAAGCTGTAAATCATGCATCAGCTGAGCACGCTGTTTGAAGGAGTCACTGGCTAACATGCGTATGTGTCGCACCAAGACACTCAAGCTAAACATTAGGCCGACACGAATGAGATATTCCACAATAGACATTTTCTGTGGAATAGCAAGAGAGGTCAATGTAAAGACTAGTAGTATTGTGAATAGCACGATGAAATAATAAGGTGGGACTAGGGCGAAGGAGTAATAGACCGTAATGATAAAAAAGCCTGCAAACATCATGTGTGATGGGTCTATAGCCAACGTGCTTAAAATACCTGCCACGCCTACCGAAAGCAACGCCCGTAACACCTTAAGATTGTGGTAATCACGTTTATCCAATAACACCATCAGCAAATTCAGGCCGAGTAACCCCAATATTCCATAAAGTATTGGCGAATTATCGTTACTCGTGAGGATAAAAGATCCATGAACCAATAGCAATAAATATAAAAAAACTTCAAATCGACGGACGTTTACTTGAAATGAAGTCACCATCTCATTATATAGAGTTGAGTGACTCTGTAAATTATCAGACTTAGGTGTAAGCTGATCTGTCGATTCTACTTTCATATATGATCTCATAAATAGCGGTTAATTTTTTGATCTGTTTATTGTAACTAAGTTTTCCGCATTTTTCTCTAATATCTTATTTAATTCATATTATTCTATTATTAACGAGGAGGCCTTGTACTGTTCCGTATCACAATCTGGGGCTCAATCAATCGCGGTCCAGCGATAATCTGAGGATTTTGTATCAGGTCAATCAGATATTGGATGCCACGTTGTGCTAGGAGGTGAAAATCTTGTTTTACAGTTGTCAGTGCTGGCAAGAAAAAACTGGCTTCCGGAATATCATCAAAGCCAACAATCGACACATCCTCTGGTATACGAATTCCGGCTTCGATCATGGCATGAATCGCCCCTAGTGCCATCTGATCATTCCCAGCTACGATGGCGGTAAATGAATGTTGTTGTAGCAATTTTTTCATTGCGGTATAACCACTGTGCGCTGTCCAATCCCCCTCAATTTCTGCAACCGAGGTTAAGCCAGCCATTTCTAGTGCGTGATAATACCCGTTTAGTCTGGATTCTGCTCCGAACCAATTTTGTGGTCCTTTGATCGTCACCAATTGCTGGTGTCCGATCTTGATCAGATGTTGCGTTGTGGCAAATCCACCCGCCTCTTGATTAATCCGTATCGATGGGCTTTGTATATCAGGGGCGTTATCAAACAAGATAAAGGGAGTTGATGTTGATGTTAATTGCTCAAAAATTCGATCATAATACACATTTTTAATGGGTGCAATCAGAATAATACCGTCGACTGACCACTGCGCTGTACTGGCAATCCGACTATCAATATCATCACTATCTTCTAGGTTCACATTGGAATAAATGATGTCATACCCAGCTTTACGTGCATATTGCTCGATATTGACAACCATCTGGGTAAGACCATAATGCTCCATCCCATAGGTGATAACGGCTAAGGTTGATGAATGTTTTGCTGCTAGGCTCCGTGCCGCTTTACTGGGTCTATAATTTAGGCGTTTAATCACGTCCAAAATACGCGCTCTAGTTTCAGGTGCAACACTCGGATGTTCATTAATAACCCGTGAAACTGTCTGGTAGGACACACCAGATTCTTGCGCGACTTCTAGCATCGTCACCCGTTTAATTTTGTCTTTTGGCATGGCAGTGCTTTCATAAATGATGGTTATTCGTTGAGTGATACAAATTGTTGCTCATAGAGTTGCTCATAGAGACCCTGTTGAGCCAGTAATTCGAGGTGAGTACCTTTTTCGACAATACGTCCACCTTGAACCACACAAATCATATCGGCATTTACGATTGTACTCAAGCGATGGGCAATCACGATTGAGGTGCGATTTGCCAGCAATTTCTGTAAGGCATCTTGAATCAACGTTTCTGTTACCATATCGACGCTAGAAGTTGCTTCATCCATAATCAAGATGCGAGGATCGGCTAAAATTGCCCGTGCAATCGAGATTAATTGGCGTTGTCCAACCGATAAATTTGCGCCATCTTCTAAGATTTCGGTCTCATATTGGTCAGGCAAATTTGTCACAAATTCATCAATATTTGCCAGCTTACCCGCTCGCAATACCTCATCCATCGGCGCATCAGGGCAACCAAATCGAATGTTATCCGCAATCGTCCCCGAAAAAATGAACGGATCTTGCGATACAAGCCCCATCTGCCCCCGCAAAGAGCGTTGCTTGACATCCCGCACATCATAGCCATCAATCAAAATTTCACCATCGGTCACATCATAAAAACGCGCCATTAAATTGACAATCGAAGTCTTGCCTGCACCCGTAGGGCCAACGAGCGCGATCATCTGTCCCGATTCAATCGTCAAATTTACATCATGTAAAATTTCGGCATCATCCCGATAGGCGAAACTAACATCTTTCATCTCAATATGCCCTTCAATAGCAGGCATATCAATGGCATCGGGTTTATCAGCAACAGCAGGATCGGTATTCAGGAGATTGATAACGCGCTCCCCCCCTGCCATCGCGGTTTGCATGGTAGCGTATAGTTGGCTGAGTTCTTGCACAGGTTGGAAGAAGCGGTTCACATAAGCTAAAAAAGCGATTACCGTTCCTAATGTGATTGCCTGTTGGGCAACCGAAATACCGCCGACTAATAATACAATCGCCGTTGCAACAATACTCAAGAATTCAACTGTTGGCAAAAATATGAATGATAGTGATATGGCATCAATATGGGCATCTCGATTGGCTTGATTGACCGTATCAAAGCGATCGGAAGTCATATCCTCATTGGCAAATGCTTGAATCACACGGATACCTGTTAAATTTTCTGCTAAATCCCCGATCAGATGTGCGTTGCTAGTGCGTGTATTACGGAAAGCGACTTTGGCACGTTTGGCAAAAATCATCGACACAATCACAATCACAGGGATAATTGCAAATGTCACCAATGCAAATGGTACATTAAGTGACAGCATCACGAGGATAATACCCGCAAGCAAAATGCTATCGCCTAATAAGGTAATTAACCCTTGCGAGAGCAACTGATTAATCACGCCCACATCACTAATCACACGTGAAATCGTCACACCAATGATATGTGTATCGTGATAGCTCAATGGCAAGGCTTGTAAATGCTCAAATAATTCGGAGCGTAAATCGGCGAGTACCCGTTGCCCGACCCAACTTAAGAGATAGTTTTGCAGCATAGACGTAATATATAAGCTGGTAAATGCCAATAACATAATGAATGCGATTCGATCCAAGCCTGCTAAGTCACCAACGGCAATCGTTTCATCAATAGCAACTTTGACCAAATATGGTGAGAGCAAGGTCAGCCCTGATGAAACCAACATGGAGATAAAGGCAACCGTCATGCGGAATGTATACGGACGGATGTAGACGAGTAAACTCATCACAACCCGTAAATTAAATGACCGTCCCTCAACTTTGTCCGCGTAGCTTTCTAGTGCATTGCCCGGTCCACCTGACCGAACCCCAACCGACCCAATCGAAAATCCCATGATTGACTAACCTATCTAACGTAAATTGCGATGATAAATTTCAGCGTATAAACCCGATTCGCGCAACAATTGTTCATGTGTGCCTGTCGCGGCGATTTTACCCTTATTCAAGACCAACACTTTATCTGCCATACGAACGGTACTCAGACGCTGAGCGATAATAAAGGATGTTCGTCCTTCCATCAGGCGTTCTAATGCCATTTGAATCAGGCGCTCTGTTTCCGTATCGACACTCGATGTTGAATCATCTAAAAGTAGGATACGTGGGTCTTTAAGCAAGGCACGTGCAATAGCAATCCGTTGCTTTTGTCCACCGGACAAGGTCATGCCACGCTCACCCACTTTAGTATCGTAGCCGTCGGACATTTCCAATATAAAGTCGTGCGCTTGGGCAGCTTTTGCAGCATTAATCACCTCGTCATCTGTGGCATTTTCTAACCCGAAGGCGATATTTTCACGGATGCTTGCGGCAAATAATACTGTCTCTTGTAATACAATCCCAATTGGATCACGTAACGAAGTCAATGTGATGTCGCGTATGTCCACACCATCAACGGTAATGCGTCCTGATGTTACATCATAAAAGCGTGGAATCAGATTAATAATGGTCGATTTACCCGATCCCGTAGCCCCCAATAGAGCAACCACTTCACCGGGATTCGCTTCAAACGTTAAGCCATCCAACACTTGCTGTTGATTAAAATACGAAAACGAGACATCCTCAAATTTGACATGCCCTTGCATGTTACTGAGTGGTTTGGCATTAGGAGAATCACTGACATCAGATTTTGCATCTAGAATACTAAAGACACGCTCACCTGCCGCCGATGCCATTGCTACAGCAGGGATAATCACACCCAATCGTCGCACAGGGGTGATTAGTTGCCCTAAATAGGTCGTAAATGCCACCAATTCACCAATTGTCAATTCTTGATTGATAACAAGCCGTCCGCCGTACCAAATAATAATAACTGTACTCAAACTTGCAATGAAGTCTATCAAGGGGATATGTTGTGTCTGAACGGTAACTTGCTTTTGTGCCAGATTGAACCACTTGCTGTTTTCAGCATTAAATCGCTGGATTTCGGCTTCTTCTTGTGCAAATGCCTTGACAATTTTTGCCCCACGTAAATTTTGTTCGAGTACCGTTGTCATCTCTGCTAATTGTTGTTGAATCTCTAATGACAATGGGCGGAATATCCTGCCGAAGCGGAATGCAATATACGAGAGTAATGGCATGAGTATCAACGACAATATCGCCAATTGGGCATTCATCACTAAGAGAGCCACAAATGTAAAGATAACGAGGGTAATGGATTGGAACAACCGTAAAACAGCTCGACCAGTCAAAAAACGGATTCGTTCTACATCCGAAATTGAACGGGTTAGCAATTGTCCTGTTTGTGCTTTATCGTGATAAGAGAAGGATAGCTGAGTCAGTTTTTCATAGAGGGCATTACGAATATCATAAGCTACCCCCTGCGATGCAACTTCCGTCCAGCGTCCGACCAAAAATTCAATTGCACCTTTAATAATGGTTAATACCAGTAATCCAACTAGCGCAATCAATAAGGTTGGCAAATTCTGGCCGATAATCCCAACATCAATAATCCAACGGATCGCTTGTGGTATTACTACAGTTAATCCATTGATGATCAAGGCTAAGACATACACACCAACAGCGATATTACGATATTTACTGAGGAAGCTAAAACTTCGGCGGAGAGAACTATAGGGAACATTGGAGACAGCAGTCAATTTTTGGGTTTGATGAGTCATAAATATTGTTATGTATATAGAATAGTTTTATTGAGTATAACACATTTAAGAGGTAGATGAGAGCATTCACACAAGCGATACTGAAAACTTCAGGCAACACCGCAGACATACAGCGGTTGAGTGCCCCTTGCGCTCATAGAGCAATACACTTAAAAAGGCTATAGCTATATTAATGGATCATGTACGATAATAGTTTTTGTCTGTGCAAGTAAATGATACGAGAATTCGAATGACAAAACCAAATCTGTTCATCGTTGGTGCAGGTAAAAGCGGTACAACTGCACTACATACATACTTAAGTGAACATCCACAAATCTTCATGTCAAAGATCAAAGAGCCTGACTATTTTGGTCGCGAATCTTTAACTACAAAAGATACGGCAGACTATTTTGATCTTTTTAGCGAAGCTGGTGATGGCATGTGGGTCGGAGAATCCTCTACCAGTTATTTGAGGCGTGTTCAGGCAGCATCCGCAATCCATGAGTATTGTCCCGATGCTAAAATCATCATCATGTTACGTAACCATCCTGATTTAATCTATTCATTCTATTGGCAACGACGCATGGTCGGGCAGGAGCAAAAAGAGAATTTCGCAGATGCGCTACTACCAAGACCGGACAAGAACAATCGCACCAGTAAGCCAGCATTATATTGGAGATTGACCTATAGCCAACATATACGACGTTATCTTGATCACTTTGGGCGCGAGAATGTTCATTTGATTATCTATGATGATTTCAAGGCAGATACAGCATCGGCTTACGCAGAAACCTTACAATTTCTAGGCGTAGACAATTTTGCACTGCCAACTTTGAAGGTCATGAATTCGCGGAAACAGGTACGTAGCGGCAGTATGCAGAAATTGGCGTTGGGTGTTGGGCTTAACTTCAAGACTATACAACGTATCAAACGGTTGAAATTTGTGCGGGTGTATATGGAAAAACTCATGCCTGATTTTGTCCGCAATGGTGCAATGAACATCATGCGTAAAGCATATTATTCAAAAGAAAGTACCCCCCCGCTAGATCAGAATTTACGTCATGAAATGTTGAATTACTTCCAGAGTGATACCGATGAACTGAGCCAGTTAATTGGGAAGGATTTGACATTCTGGTATAAACAATAATCGCGATTATCGATGCCCTCAGGTAGTAGTAGACTTGGTTAACCAGCTAATCACATATCACATTTATAATGGAATAAGTCACGATAGTTTTAGTCCGTTGATTTTCATTATATCATCATCGGTTTACTAGACTACTTAACCGCTCCATTCCCTACAAGAATGACTAAAAGGAATCCAAATCCATCATGATATAATGAGTTATTCTGTTGGTATTGACCCACTTGACCAAGAAGTAGATACTATGTCTTCACTTGAGCAAAATATCCCGTATTTCACTTTAGAATCCGAAGTTGGGCGTAACTTTGATATTCGTCCCTTGCGTCGACAAGTTAGCCCAGAATTATTACAAGAAGGGCCACATCGTCATAGTTTTCAAGAATTACTGTGGGTACAGACTGGGCATGGGCGACACAAAATTGACGATGACATCCTCGAAATTGAGTCTGACACCTTCTATTTAATTGCGCGAGGTCAGGTACATTTGTTTATTGAGGGCGTAGATTTGAAGGGTTATATTTTACGCTTCTCGGATGACTTCCTACCCGATGACATGAATACCTCTGGTTGGGATTATCGCATGACACTATTCAGCCACTTTACGCGCCATCAAATGTTATCACCAGACCCGACTGATATTCCGATCTTTCAGCAACTGATGGATAGTATGTGGGAAGAAGTACAACAAGACGAATTTGGGAAGATGCACATTTTACGGCACTTACTCAGTGTTTTATTAATTTTGTTAGAACGAAACCGTCGCAAGTTGATCGAAGGGGTTGCCCAACAAGATACTCATCTGGAGGTTTTTCAGGCGTTTATTGACTTGTTGGAAAACAATCACTCATATCATCATGATGTCAAATTTTATGCTAATGAGGGTCATCTGACACCCCGTCAACTCTCGAACATCACGAAAATATGTACGGGGCGCACTGCCAAGCAAATCATCCTTGAGCGTGTGATTCTTGAATCGAAGCGACTGCTGACACACTCGAATGCGTCTGTCAAAGAAATTTCATATGCCCTCGGATTCAAAGACCCATCTTATTTCAGCAAAGTTTTCAAGAATATAACCGGTATGAGCCCCAATCAATTCAAGGAAGATTAAGGCTCAAAAGTACAATCTAGCTGATCAAAGGAAGCGAAGGGTCACGCTGACTTAAATATTGCAAGGCTTCCTCCATCGTCTTTAAACGATGATAACGAACACCATATATACTTGAGCCAACTTGCGCCAAAAATGAAGTCATCATGTTATCCGTAACGACAATGACCCATCCCAAACTCTGATTTGTAAACAAGGGTTTGATGGCTTGACGAATATCATTAATGTTTGTGGGGTAAGTTTCCAGATCTTTGATGTCCCAGATGACATGAACTAATGGTCGATCAGATTCATTTACAAAAGTATTCGCTTCCATCATCACATCAGCAAGTGTAGACACATCTATATTATAAATTTTACCGAGGACGACATGCTTTTCAACGAGCCAGTTAACAGTGTTTTGCGGCATTTTAATGACCTCTACAAGAATTTGACTATTTAAGAATCAATGAACATAAGCCATTTATTCCCAGGCAAAATCATAATCTTCAATGACTTTATATCTGTAAATAAATATATGAGCCTCAATTGATTGAAAGAAGATTGAGGCTTAAAAGGGTAAACTAGTTGATCAAAGGAAGTGAAGGATCACGCTGTTTTAGGTACTCGAAGGCTTCTTCCCTCGTCTTAAAACGCTGATAACGCACACCGTACATACTTGAGCCAACTTGTGATAAAAAGGAAACCATTGGATTTGTCGAAATGACAATCACCCAACCGATTCGTTCATTTGTAAACAAGGGCTTGATAGCATGACGAATATCGTTAATGCTCGTGGGATAAGTTGCCATATCTAAGAAGTCCCAAATCGTATGGACAAGGGGTAAATCTGATGAGTTTAGAAGTTGATTTGCAGTAATCATGTGTTCAGCGAGACTAGCCGCATCCCAATCATAAATCTTGCTAATGATTACATGATTTTGAACTAGCCAGTTAACAGTGTTTTGTGACATCTCAATGACCTCTAATTGAACAATCTTACACATTGTAACGGAGGGTTTGATAATTAATCAACCTATTTTTCTATTTTTAGATATATTACAGCAAAATAATTACAAGATTAATTGCGTGAACTAAAAGTCTATTGTTTACATCTAATGAATTATGATTCAACTTTCATCAGTCATTAGGTGATATTGTGTTAGGTCCTCATCAATTATTCTTACAAAAACCACCACAAAAAAGTATAAAAATACCATGCTTCTGATTGACGCATCCCCATCATTTCCGTTAGCCTGTAGATAGGCGCAAAACAAACATTCCAATAACAGCAATATGAACAAGAATTCGGTATCATTTATGGATTGATTGGATGATTGCACAACGAGGACACCATGAGCAAATTACAGTTTAATCCGAATATTCAACAATATACCCGTCCAGCTAGCCGTGGTTCATTAGCTGATATTCGTAAAAAATATGATTTAGAAAAAGTTTATCAACTTTCCCAGAATGAAAATCCATTAGGTCCATCACCGAAGGTTGTTGAAGCCATAACAGCCATTGCACCAACATTATCTTATTACCCCAATTTTTCTGATATTGAATTACGAGAAGCCATTGTCAATGCCGTCGGCAAAGGGCTTACACCTGACTATATCTATACGGGATGCAGTGGGTTTGAATCATTGGAATTAATGGCGCGGGCTTTCCTCCAACCCGATGATGAAATGATTGTCTCATCACCAACCTTTATAGGGGCATATGCTAAGATCGCACAACCTCTCGGCGCAAAGATGATTGATGTACCACTTGCACCAGAAAC
>Ga0070729_10007200_pt1 | contig 10744 bp, 6 predicted proteins | sample tdDd472_FD_66725 | JGI IMG/M metagenome (GOLD analysis project Ga0070729, IMG submission 66725) | Marine sediment microbial communities from the Atlantic coast under amendment with organic carbon and nitrate - tdDd47.2 | ecosystem: Environmental > Aquatic > Marine > Coastal > Sediment | place...
GCCAGCTCGCTGACCCGGGGGGCGCGCAGGATCCCGGTCAGCCGCAGTCGCGACCACGAGGAGCCGACGGCCGCTGGCGTCGTGCAGAGCACGGGGAGCGGTTCGGGCGCCTGCTCACGGGCCTCGCGCTCGTGGAGCGCGAACCCGGCCGCGCTGAGCAGGACGACCCCGCCGAGGCTGGCGAAGGTCAGCTGGGCTGCGCGTGTGCGGGCGCTCATTCGTCGGCTCCGCGCACCTGGGCGAACTCTGCGGGGAAGACCTCCTCGGCGATGCGGGCGTAGGTCGCGCTCCAGTCGTGCTCGGTGTAGAGCGGGCGCCAGCCGAAGCCGTCGAGGAACACGTGCTGGTTGGCGCGCATGCTGGCCAAGGGGTCACGGATCCCCAGCTCCTCGAGGGGCCACTCGGCGGCGGCGATGTTGAACGCGCCGATGTGCATGCTCCAGAGCCCGAAGGTCAACTCCCCTACCTGGGCGGGGTCGGCCAGGTCGAGGTCACCGGCGGCGATCGCGTCGCGGACGACCCCCTTGGCCACGTTCATGCACCGGGACTCGCAGGCCTCGAGGGCGCGCTGCCGCTCGGGGCTCGTCTTGTGTCGCACCGACGCCGCGCGCACGACTTGCTCGCAGCGGAAGTGGTCGGGGTAGAGCAGCACGAACAGCTCTGCGGCCTGCCCCAACGCGGCCATGCGTTCCCGTGAGCAGCCGCGGAAGGTAGCGGCTCGCTCGAAGAGCGCGCTGCGGCGGGTGGAGGTGCGGATCACCAGGGCCATCACCACCTCCTCCTTGTTGGGGAAGTGCTGGTAGATCGTCCCCTTGGAGTAGTCGGTGGCCTGGGCGATGCGGTCCATGGTGAGGCCGAGGTAGCCGCGTTCGAGGAGGATCGCCTGCGCCTCGTGCAGGATCAGGTCCTCTCGCGCCTCTCGGGCCTTCTGCTTTCGGTGGGTCGTGACCATGCGTCAAAGTTTGACGGATCGTCAGTGATCATCAAGGGAGAAGCCAAAATTCGTGGACGAAGCGGCTCTAACTGCTTACGGGGGCTTCCGGGCGGGTGCACACGTCGTCAGCGCAACGCCCGGTCAGGCGCAGCCGATTGCTCGCGAACCAGCGGTAACCCAGGTTCAGGATCTGCGCGACACCTGGCAGTCGGGTCATGGCAACGAGTGGGCCAAGTCCAATCGCTGCATAGAGTTGCCGGAAGACCTCGACCCCTTCGATCCAGGTCCCGTCCGCCTTTCTGCCTTGGATGCGGGCCATGAACTCGCCCTGGGTCTTGCCGTATGACGTAGCGTCAAAATCCGCTGCTGCAATGTCCGTGAAGCGGATGTGCTGGCGCCGGTCCCGACGGCGGAGGAAGTCGATCTCCCGCATGCAGAGGGGGCAGTCGCCGTCGTAGAAGACCTCGATGGAATGGCTCATACCCCGATCCTAGATCGGCCTGGAGGAAATCAAGGGGGAGGTCCAAGGCCAGGATTGACCTGCTCAGGTCCGAGCGTATACTGCGTCGCTCCACCAGCCGAGGTGGCGGAATTGGCAGACGCGCTAGGTTGAGGGCCTAGTGGGAGTTATATCCCGTGCTGGTTCGAATCCAGTTCTCGGCAACCCAAGAGCCCCGACCAAACGGTCGGGGCTCTTTCCTTGTCCGGTCCGTTTGCGGTCGGGCGGGCTCGCGAGGACAATCGCGGCATGGCGAGTGAGCGCGAGTTGCTGTGGCTGAGGCGGGTGCGGGACGTGTCGCAGCGCCTGGCCTCCGAGCGAGACCTCAAGACGCTGTTGCCCAAGATCCTCGACGCGGCGATCGAGATCACCGAGGCCGAGCGCGGCTACCTGGTGCGGGTCAAGCAGGAGGGAGCGGGCAAGCCCACCCTGAAGGTGGCTCAGGCCCGCGGCTTCGACGGGACGGGGCTCGACGCCAGCGGCGTCAAGCTCTCGCGGACCGTGGTCGAGCGCGTGCTCAGCCGTGAGGAGCGCGGGCTGGTGACCACCAGCGAGGAGGACCGCGACGTGGTCGAGGTCTCGAGTGTCCGCGAGCGGCGGGTGCTCTCCATCGCGTGCGTGCCGATGCGCCTCCGCGGCGAGACCAAGGGGATCCTCTACCTCGACCATCGCTTCACCAAGGACGCCTTCACCGAGGAGGACCTCTCGATCCTGCGCGTGTTCGCCGATCAGGCGGCCCTGGCGCTGGAGACCGCTGAGCTCCTCGAGCGCGCCGACACCGGGGCGGCGGAGGTCGAACGCCTGCGCGGTTACCACGACGCGCTCGACGCAGGTCGTCCACCGCAGAGCCCTGGAGTCGAGCGCTTCGGGCGGCTGATCGGCGGGACCCCCGCCATGGGGGCGCTCTACCAGGAGGTCGAGCGCGCGGCCCGCGGCTGGGACACGGCGCTGATCCTGGGCGAGGTCGGCGCAGGGATCAGCGCCGTCGCCGACGAGATCCACGCCCGCAGCGAGCGCGCGAGCGAGCCCTTGATTCGCTTCGACTGCGCGACCGCCGACCCCCGCACCCTCGAGAGCGAGCTCTTCGGTCACCGCAAGGGCGCCCTCCCCTGGGCGACCACCGATCGCCGGAGCGTGTTCGTGCTCGCGGGCAAGGGGACCCTCGTGCTCGAGCACGTCGACGCCCTGCCCCCGGAGCTGCAGGTGCGGCTGCTGCGGGTGCTGCGCGAAGAGCAGGTGCTCCCGGTGGGCGGGGCCAGCCCCCACAAGGTGCACGCGCGCCTGATCGCCACCAGCCACGAGGACCTCAAGCAGCTTGTCGAGCAGGGCACGTTTCGTAGCGACCTCTACTACCAGCTCGACGTGCAGCGAGTGATCGTGCCGCCTCTGCGTCAACGGCCCGCCGACGTGCCCTTGCTCGTGCGGCGCTTCGCCGACGAGCTCGGCAAGCCGCAGCTCAAGGTCTCGCCCAAGGCCCTCGATCTGCTCTCCACCTACCGCTGGCCCGGGAACGTGCGCGAGCTGCGCAACGAGGTCCAGCGCCTGGTGGGGATCAAGGAGCGCGAGATCACGACCCCCTACCTCTCCCCCGCGATTCAGGAGGGTCAGGGGGTCGCCGGCGCGCAGCGCACGACGTTGGCGGGGAAGACCCTCAGCGAGGTCGAGCGGGAGATGGTCGCCGCGGCCCTCGAGGCCTCGAAGGGGGTCAAGTCGCGAGCGGCGCGACAGCTGGGGATTCCGCGGACCACGCTCTATCACCTGATCGAGCGCTACGGCCTCGGGGAGTGAGCCAGGCTTTCGACTGGGACTTCGACTCCCTGCCCCCGGAGCATCCGCTGCGGCAGGGGAGCGTCGAGGGTCCGCGCTCGGCGACGGACCTGAGCCGCCTCGCGCCGCTGCCCCCGGTGGTCGGGCGCTACGAGGTCCTCGAGCGGCTCGGGCAGGGCGGGATGGCCACCGTCTACCGCGCGCGCGAGACCACCAGCGGACACGAGGTCGCGCTCAAGGTCATGCTGCCCGGGGGCAAGGTCGAGCGCATGCTGCGCGAGGGGCGCGTCGCGCAGCGGCTGCGCCACGCGGGGATCCTCCCGGTCTACGACGTGGGGGAGGTCGGGGGGCGCCCGTTCCTCGTCTACCGCCTGGTGCCCGGCGCGCGGACCCTGGAGGACGTGCTCCCCGGGGTCGGTCTGCGGCGGGGGGTCGAGCTGATCCGCGACGTGGCCGCGGCCCTGGCCCACGCTCACCGCCAGGGCGTCGTGCACCGGGACGTGAAGTTCGAGAACGTGCTCGTCGACGTCGACGAGCGGGTGCTCGTCGGCGACTTCGGGCTGGGGCTCCCGCTGGACCTGGGGGGCGAGCGGCTGACGCGCTCGGGCGCCGTGTTGGGGACGCCGCTGTTCATGGCGCCGGAGCTGCTCGAGGGCGACCGCGACGCCCAGGGCCCCTGGACCGACGTGTGGTCGCTGGGGGTCATGCTCTACACCCTGCTCAGCGGCGGCGCCTACCCGCATCCGGGCCCGGGCTTGCTGGCCCTGCTCGACCAGGTCCGCCGTCCACGGCGGGAACTACGAACGCAACACCCCGAGCTCGAGCGGATCTGTCGCCGCGCGCTGGAGCCCGACCCTCGGCGCCGCTACCCGTCGGCCCAGGAGCTGTTCGCCGAGCTCGAGGCCTACCTCGCGGGCCGCACCGTTGCGACCCCTCGCCGCTGGGGGCTGCTGGCGTTGGCCTTCGCCGCCGCGGCCGCAGGGATCGCGGCCCTCGCGCTGCTGGCGAACCGGGGCGAGCCCGACCCGACGCCCCCGCCTCCCGCCGTCACGCCCCCGCCCGGCCCGCTGCCTCGGTTGGTCTTCGCCGACGGTCCCCGCTGCCCGGGCCTGCCGGTCACCCGCGCTCCGGCTTCCGGGGTGGTCGTGAGTCAGGTGCGCCTGACCGCGAACGTCGAGGGCCGGTTGCTGCGGTTGGGGGTCCGGCCCACCGGGACCATCGACGAGCGCGTGGACCTCGGTCCGCTGGAGCTGGTCCACGACGGCGACGGCGACGGCCGACTCGGCGCGCAGGACTCGCGGCTCGGGACGCCGCTGGTGCTGGGGGACGGGGTGCGGGGTAGCTTCGACGGGCTGGACCTCGCGCTCCCGGCGGGGCAGCCGGTGGACCTGCTGTTGGTCGCGGACGTGCGCGAGACCGCCACCATCGGGGACACGGTCGCCTTCCGCGTCGAGGGCTGGGCAGCGCGCGCCGTCGACGCGCAGGGCAAGCCCTTCGAGCTGTCGAGCGGGTCCGAGGGCGGGGTCCTGCAGGTGGTGGGCGACGAACCGCCGAGGTCGGTCCTCGCCGCCAGCGGGACCCAGCCCCCAGACGTTCGGGTCCGAGCCGACGCGCGGAGGGTCCCCATGCTCGCGCTCCAGCTGAGCAGCCCCACCGGCGACCTCGACATGCACGGGCTCTACCTGCGCACTCAGGGCAGCGGGCACGACCGGCGCGACGTGCTCGAGGCGCGGGTGGGGGTCGACACCAACCGGGACGGACTGCTGCAGGAGGACGAGGTCGGGGACAGGTCCCGCCCCGACGCCGACGACGGGTGGTTGGTGTTCAACCTCTGGGGGCCGCGGCTGTTCGCCGACAGACCGCTGACCCTCCTCGTCGACTACTCCCTCGCCGGCTGCGCGGACCCGGGAGCCACCTTCTCCCTCCGCCTCGAGCACGAAGGAGGGCTGAACATTCACGCCTACGCAGGGAACGGAGGCCAGTCGCTTCGGCTGCCCGAGGGGCCCGTGCAGGGGGCTCTGCTGACGGTCGACGCGGCCTCACCGACCCTCGGCGTGGAGGCGGTGGGCCCCGCCGCGCGCCTCGACCCAGGCGGGCTCGAGGCCCCGGCCTTGACCCTCGAGCTCAGGGGGGGGGCGACCCCGGTCGCCCTGCGTAGCCTGCGGGTCCAGGCCTACGGTACCCTCGACGACGCGGGGGTCCGCCTCGGTCTGCGCCTCGACGCCGACGGGGACGGCCGCTGCGTCCCCGAGCGTGACCCCGAGCTCGCGCCCGCTCAGCGCTTCGCCGCCGACGACGGCGAGCTGACCTTCCAACTCGAGGCCGACGCCGCGCGCTGGGGGCCCGGGGGCGTCGGGCGCCTGTTCGTGACCGCGACCCTCCCGGAGTCGTCGTCGGTTGGCCAGACCCTCGCGCTGCGGCTCGACCCCACTCGCGACCTCCGGCTCGAGGGGGGCGAGCCCCTGGGCCTGCCGCTGGAGGGAGCGCTCTTGATCTGCGGGCCGGGCGTCGGCGAGGTGGTGCAGCCCGACCGCGCGTTGGGCAAGGACGTCTTCTCGCGGAGCGACGGGCTGCTGATCAACGACAACTTCGGCCGGTTGGGGTTGGTGGTCGGACATCGCCCGGCGGGGCAGAACCCTGGCCAGCAGGTGGGCTTCCTCGAGTTCCCCTTGCCCGCAGGAGCGGTGCCCCAGCGCGCGTACCTCGCCCTCTTCCAGCGAACCAGTGACGGCGCGCAGAAGCCGGTGGAGGTGGAGGTCGCCCGGGTGGTTCCCTCCGGGGTGCGCACGCCCTGGATCGAGGGGCGGGGCGGGCTCGACCCCACCCTCGACGGGCTGGTGGCCAACGGGAGCTTCCGCGTCGACCGACCCGAGCTCAGCGCTCCCGACGTCGATCCGACGCCCCTCGCGCGTCACCTCTTCCCGGACGCAGCGCGGTCCACCGAGGGCTGGGTGGTGTTCGACGTGACGGCCGCCGCGCGGGCGTGGTACACGGGTGAGGCGGAGAACCACGGCCTGCGCCTGGGCGACGCGAACCCCGCGGTGCTGGACGGCGGGAGCGCCTATTTCTGGTCCAGCGACACGCACCTCGCGCGGAGGCGCCCGCTGCTGCTGCTCGTGCGCTAGCTCAGGCGACGACCGCGCCCGAGGCGATCAGGGCCTCGACGGCCGCCCCGTCGAAGCCCAGGTGCTCCGCGAGCACGGCGCGAGAGTCCTGGCCCACCTGGGCCGGAGCGGCGGTGGTCTCCCCCTCCAGGGGCGGCGAGAAGCGAAAGGGCGGGCCCGGGGGCAAGAGCCCGCGGGCCTGGACGTGGGGGTCCTGGGCGAGGTCGCCGTAGCTCAGCACGGGGCTGAAGCAGCAGCCCGCGCCTTCGAGCCGCTCCCGCCAGTGGGCCAGCGGCTGCGCCGAGAAGAAGGCGCTCAGCTCGTCGCTGAGGCTGGCGTCGAACTGGCGGTCGGTCCAGTCCTCGCGCTCGACGGCCTCGCAGAAGCGCAGCCAGAACTTTGGCTCCAGCGCGGCGAGCACGCAGGAGCGGCCGTCGGCGGTGGGGTAGATCCGGTAGCAGGGCACCGCTCCGGTGAGGAGGGCCGTCCCCGGGCCCCAGGGTTGGCCCGCGAGCTGGCTGCTGAGGCCCATGCTCTGCAGGGAGACCAGCGCCTCGAGCATGCTCGTGTCCACCGCGCGGCCCTCTCCGGTGCGCGCGCGCTCGTGGAGCGCGACCAGGATCCCGATCACGGCGGCGAGGGCGGCGCTCATGTCGCCGAGCTGCAGCCCGGGGAGGGCGGGTTGGCCGTCGGCGCCCACGGTCTGGCTCAGCGCGCCGGCGTAGCCTTGGTAGTTGAGGTCGTGACCCGGGAGGTCGCGGTAGGGGCCGTCCTGGCCGTAGCCGCTCAGCGAGCAACGGATCAGGCGCGGGTTGCGCTCGAGGTCGGCGCCGAGCCGCGCGAGGACCCCCGGGCGGAAGCCCTCCACCAGCACGTCGGCCCGCTCGAGGAGCGCGTTGAGGGTCGCCACGCCGTCGGGGTGCTTGAGGTTCAGGCCCAGGCTGCGCTTGCCCCGGTTGAGCTGGGAAAAGAGCGTCGAGGTGCCCTGGGCGTCGTAGGGGGGGTAGAGCCGAGCTGGGTCGCCCCGGGGCGACTCGACCTTGAGCACCCGGGCGCCGTGGTGCGCCAGGAGCCACGTGGCGTAGGGTCCCGGGAGGTACTGGGTGAGGTCGAGCACCAGCACGTCGCGCAGCATGGGGCCTCCGGTCGTCGAGCCTACGCGTTGGAAGGGGGCCGAGCAATCCGCCGCGCGGCTGGGGGATGCACCGCGGAGCCTCCTGCGCTTATGGTGGGGGACGCGGGAGTGTCGCTTGGAGACGGACGAGGTACTCAGGCAGGTCGTACTCGGCAACCGGCTCGCCACGGCGGAGCAGGTGACCGAAGCCCAGGCCTGGGGTGCCGAACACCATCCGCAGAAGGACCTGGCCGAGGTGCTCTTCTTGCGGGGGTCCATCGACCGGGCCCAGGTGACCCTGGTGCGCCGCGTCGCCAAGATGCAGCGCAAGCGCCCCTCCGAGCGCAGCGCTCAGGCCAGCGAGCGGCTCTCGAGCCCGCTGACCCCGGGTCAGGAGTCGCACACGCCCCTCGTCGCGCAGCCCCAGGAGCCCGCCCCGCCGACCGGCGAGGAGGAGACCAAGGAGCTGCCCTCGGCCAAGCAGCCCAAGCCCTCCAAGGCCGGCAAGCGCCCGCCGGGGAGCACCCCGGAGGGTGTGCCGTCGGTCAGCTCCAGCAGCCGGCTGCGCCGCAGCGATCCGCAGAAGATCGGGCGCTACACGCTGCTGGAGCGGATCGCCAAGGGCGGCATGGGCGTGGTCTACAAGGCCCAGCACGCCGAGCTCGAGCGCGTGTTCGCGCTCAAGGTGCTCAGCGACCGGATGGCGAACTCCAAGGAGGCGCTGGCGCGCTTCCAGCGCGAGGCCAAGATCGCGGCGCGCCTCGACCACCCGAACGTGGTCCGCGTGCATGACGCAGGCGCCGACGGCGAATACGCCTACCTGGTGATGGACCACGTCGACGGCCCCGACCTCGACACGCTGATCGAGCAAGAGGGCGTGGGCATGCGCAAGGCGGCCCAGATCGCCGCCGCCATCGCAGACGCCCTGCAGCACGCTCACGAGCAGGGGATCGTGCACCGCGACGTCAAGCCGGACAACATCCTCCTCGATCGGCGCACGGGTCAACCCAAGATCACCGACTTCGGGATCGTGAAGGACCTCACCGAGGACGCCGACGACGTCAAGCTCACTCGCACCGGGTTCACCCTTGGCTCGCCCTGTTACATGTCGCCGGAGCAGGCGCGGGGCAAGCACGACAAGGTCGGGGTGCGCTCGGACATCTACTCGCTCTGCGCGAGCCTCTACGAAATGCTGACCAGCCAGCCGCCCCACGACGGCGACGCGATCCACGAGATCATGGTCAAGGTGATCGAGGAGGACGTGGCCGAGGTGCGCACGGTCAACCCAGCCGTCCCCGTCGACCTGGCCGCGATCACGATGAAGGGCCTCGAGAAGGACCCCGCGCGGCGCTACGCCTCCGCCGAGGCCCTCGGGCGCGACCTGCGCCGGTTCCTCGCGGGCGACCCGGTGGAGGCCAAGCCCCCGGGGTTCGGCACCAAGCTCCGGCGGGTGGTGCGGCGCAACCGGACCTTGTTGTTCCTGGCCGTGGTGCTCGCCGTGGTGCTCGGCGGGACCGGGCTCTGGACCTGGCAGCAGGAGCGCGCCCGCCGCGCGGCCGAGCGTCAGGAGCGCCGGGAGCAGGTCGCCGAGGCGCTGGTCTTGATCCGCGCGGCCCAGCAGCAGCAGGACGTGATCGCCAAGCGTCGCGGTTACCTCGACGCGCTGCTCAAGCTCGACTACGTGCTGCTGGGCGACGCGAGCCACGCCGAGGCGTTGGAGGCGAAGCAGCAGGTGATCCTCGAGCTCGGCGACCACCTCGTCGACGCCGGCGAGGCGACCTTCGCCGAGTTCGTCTACGGGCTGGGGCAGTCGGTGGTCGACCCCGCGGTGATCACCTCCCGGCTGCAGGCCGCGCGGCTGGGGCACTGGGCCGAGCAGGCGCGGGAGCGCGAGCGCGACGGGGACCTGCGCGAGGCGCGGCGCCTCTACGCCAGCGGGCTCGAGGAGCTGCGCCGGGCCGGGTTCCGCGCCGACTTCCTCAAGGCCAAGCTGGCGAGCCTCGACCGGGCCCTCGAGCAGCAGCGCCTCGAGCGCTCGCTGGCCGAGCTCGAGCAGCTGGCGGAGACCGCCGCGAGCAAGGGCGACCACCTGACGGCGATGAACGTCTACGGCCAGGCCTGCGAGCTCGACCCGAGCAACGGGGACCTCCCGGTCAAGCGCGCGAATCAGCTGCGGCTCGTGCTGGCCGAGCTCGATCGCCTGGCGGCGGAGGCCGAGACCGCCCGGGGCGCCGCGGCGACGGCGCTCGGGTCGGCGCAGGAGGACACCGAGGAGGAGGTCGCGCTCTTGTTCGCCGAAGCGGACGCCCGGCTGACCGCGGCGCAGGAGCAGCGCGAGCGCGGGGACTACGCCGAGGCCAAGGCGGGCTACCGCGAGGCCAAGCAGCGCTACGCCGAGGCCGCCGAGCGCGCCACCGCGATCCGCGCCCGCAACCAGTGCGAGGCCGCGGAGCGCGAGGCGGAGGCGGCCCGAGCGCAGAACTTCGCCCCGAGCGAGTTCGGCCGGGCGCGGGAGCTGGCGCTCCGCGCGCGCAAGGCGCTCGAGACGGGAGACTACGCCGAGGCGACCCAGGGGTTCGAGGCCGCCGCGAGCACGTTCCGCAGCGCGGCGCGCACCGGCGCGGGCAAGGGTGACGTCTCCCTCGCGCGCTCGGCGGCGCAGGAGGCGCGCAGCGAGCTGCACGTCGCGATCGGGCCGCAGCCCGAGGTGACGCAATACCAGAGCGCCGAGCAAGACTACCGCCAGGCCGAGCTGCACTTCTCCAAGGGGGACTACAGCCTCGCCAAGGGGATCTACGAGCGAGCTGAGCAGGCCTTCCGCGCGCTGCTCGCCGGGAAGGATCAGCTGCAGGAGGCCCTCGGGCTGCGCGAGCAGGCGCGGAAGATGCGCGGAGAAGCGGTCGCAGTCGCCGCAGCTCAGTTCGCTGGAGAGGAGCTCGAGTCGGCGAGGCAGGCTCAGCGCAGCGGCGAGAGCGCGCTCAAGCGCGGCCAGTTCGGCGAGGCGATCGACGAGCTGAAGAAGGCGCTGTATCGCTTCCAGCAGGCGCGGGACAAGTCGGAACCCAAGCACGAAGACATGCTCGAGGCGCAGAAGGAGCGCGACGTCGCCTCGGCGCTGCGCGACAAGCTGCGCGAGGCGCGCCTGACCTGGAAGCCGCTCTACAAGGACGGTGAGCGCCAGTTCCGCAGCGGCGAGGAGCTCTTCGACGAGCAGAACTTCAACTCCGCGCGGCGCAAGTTCCAACGCGCCGCGTCGCTGTTCGGCAGGATCGAGTTCTAGCCCCAATCGGGCAATAAGTCAGGCCGCTAAGGGCAGTGCTCGGGTC
>Ga0070729_10007204_pt1 | contig 10739 bp, 6 predicted proteins | sample tdDd472_FD_66725 | JGI IMG/M metagenome (GOLD analysis project Ga0070729, IMG submission 66725) | Marine sediment microbial communities from the Atlantic coast under amendment with organic carbon and nitrate - tdDd47.2 | ecosystem: Environmental > Aquatic > Marine > Coastal > Sediment | place...
TTCAGTTCTTAGTTTTTAGTTATTTCATCACAAGAGCTTAGAGCCTTGAAGTTTGCGATGGACCGAAACTAAAAACTCAAAATTAATAACTCAAAACTAATGAATAATTACGTGCCTATAACCAGTCCACCATCAACAGAAATCGTCGTCCCCGTCACCCAGTTTGCCGCATCGGACGCGAGCCACACATAGGCATTGGCAATATCCCGGACATCGCCGATCCGGCCCATGGGGGTGTGAGCGACCATGCCCTGAAGAACCTTCTCGGGCATCGCCTTGATGATCTCGGTGGCAACGAACCCCGGCGCCACGGCGTTGACCCGAATACCGAACTTCCCGAGCTCGCGGGCCCAGGTTTTGGTCATCCCGATGACGCCTGCCTTGGTGGCGACATAATTGGTCTGGCCGAAATTGCCGTTGAGGCACGCCACCGACGATGCATTGAGCACGGCGCCGCCGCCGCCCGCGATGAGCTGAGGCGTCACCGCGCGGGTGCAGTTGAACACACCCTTGAGGTTGACCCCGATGACGGCATCCCAGGCAGCGTCGGTCATGGTGGACTGCACTTCACCGTTCTTGTACTTGACCAGTTGGGCATCCCGCACGATCCCGGCGTTGTTGACCAGCGCGTAGACGCCGCCCCACTTCTCGACAACCGCCGCGACCGCAGCTTCCACCTGCTCGACGTCCGTGACGTTCACCGATTGAAAAATGGCCTCGCCGCCCAATGACTCGAGCTTGGCAACGAGTTCATCGGCGCCTTCGTCGGTGACATCCCAGGCCGCGACCTTGCAGCCTTCCTCAGCGAAACGCTCCGCGGTGCCCCGACCGATTCCGGCGGCCGCGCCCGTGACGATGACAACTTTCCCATTCAATCCTGTTTCGATCATGCTGTCTCCCTGAAAAAGAGCGGGGTGCGCCGCGCGGCGACGCACCCCGATCAGATGTCTACCAGAAACGGAACTCGGCGGTCGCGATAAAGGTCCGAGGCGCACCGTAGGAGCCCTGAATGACTCCCAACACCGGGATGTTGTAACCGTTGGTGATGTACTCCTCATTGGTGAGATTCTTGCCCGAGATCCCGAAGCGCCACTTGCCGTTGGCGGTCAGGTACTGGATCCACGCGTCCACCAGGCCAAAAGCCTCCTGGGTCAGCGGCTCGAGGGCCGTCTCCCCGGTGGGATCCCGCGGATCGGGGCCGCCCTCGTTAGTGAGCACGGACTCGTCGCGGTAGGAGTAGCCGGCGCTAGCCGTCAGAAGCCCTCGCCCGACCTGCCAGTCGAAGTTGGCGCGAAGGGTGCCGGTGAATTCGGGGGCGTTGGTGATCACCTGGGTGTCGACAAAGCCGTCGTCGTTCTCATCCAGGAACTCGTTCGGCGTCGCGTTGAGATAGGCGAGGAAACCGGACAGACCGAACCACGACTTCGAGTTCCACGCGTACTCGATCTCGAGGCCCTTGTTGGTCGCGTCACCTGCATTGCCGAAGGCGCCGTAGAACGCGTCGTCAACGCCGTTGCCGTTGGAGTCATACGAGGTGAAGGTGCTGACCTGGACATCAGTGTAGTCGCCGTAGAATGCGGCAATGTTGAGCACCAGCGACTGGTTCGCCAGCACCGTCTTCACACCGATCTCACCCATGGTCAGCTTCTCATCGTCAAACGGTGTGGCGGTATCCGGGAAGACCGCCTCCTGGGCGCGGACGTTGAAACCGCCACTCTTGAAGCCCTGGCTGACCTTGGCATAAGCCATCACATTCTCGTTGATCTGCCAGTCGATGCCGAAATTGGGCGCCAACGACGAGAAGGTCGCTTCTTTGTCGTAGTCGGCGGTGACCGCCGAAACCTCGGTGAAGGTGTCATCCGTGTAGCCCGCGTTGAAGGCGACCCCGCGTTTGGTTTCGCGAGTGGGACGCAGACCCAGGTTGAGGGTCCACTTGTCGGCGAACCGCCAGTTGACTTCACCATAGAGGGCATAAGATTTCGTATACGTCGTGCCGTCGGTCGTGCCGTACAGGGCGAACGGGAGATCGCCAAAGAAAATGTTCTTCACCAGACCACCGGCTTCACCATCGAGATAAAAGAAGCCCATGACCGCGGACCACTTGTTGCCCCCGTCATAGACAGCCTGGAACTCCTGTGTGAACTGCGTGTCGTGATAGTCCGCGAAGACATCGGTGATCCGATACGGCGAGGTATCGAAGTCGATGTTGTTGACGGTGTCACCATTCCGGTAGGCGGTGATGGACTTGAAGCCCCAGCCCGGCGCGATGTCCCAGTAAATGTTCATGGAGAGACCGTCGCCCTTATAACTGTTGGCGGGGTCCATCCCGCTCTCGGTGTCGAAAATATCGGGGAAGGTCGGGCAGCTCCCGCCATAGAAGAAGCAGATATGGTTCGGTTCGAGCCGCGTCAGACCCTTTGGTTCGGCATCGTCCTGAATATAGTCGTAGTTGAAGGCGATGTTGACCTTTTCCGTCGGCAGCCACTCAAGGCCGAGGCGGATGGCTTTGGTGTCTTTTGTAGACACGTCACGGTTCTGGTACATGTTCTCGCCGTAGCCGTCCCTCGTCAGCCAGGCGACGGCCGCCTTGCCGCGGAGCTTGCCCTTGATGAGCGGGCCCGCGACGGAAGCACGGAGTTCCTGAGTGTTGTATGTGCCCGGGTTCCAGGTGATTTTCCCCGAGGGAGTGTCGGACATGGGATTGGTCACATATTTGATGGCGCCACCGATGGTGTTCTTTCCATAGAGGGTGCCCTGCGGGCCGCGCAGGACCTCGACTCGCCCGACATCATAGACATCGAGCAAAGCCCCCTGGGGACGGGCGATATAGACGTCATCGACATAGAGCCCCACACCGGGATCCACGCCCCACAGCGGGTCCGCCTGACCGATGCCGCGAACAAAGGCCGTCATGGTCGTCGATTGATTCCGACCTGCATAGATCGACAGGTTGGGTGCAAACTGCTGCAGCTCGGAGATATCGGTTGCGATGATGTCTTCGAGGGTGTCACTCGTGATCACCGAAACCGCGACGGGGATATTCTGCAGCGCTTCCTCACGGCGGCGGGCCGTGACGACGACCTCGCTTCCGAAGGGTTCGCGTGCCAGGGCGATGAGCTTGTCAACGGCCAAATTCTCACCGGCCTCCGGGATCTCAGTCTCTTCGGTGGCGTCAGGGTCTTCGGCATCCTGTGCAGCCGCCGGCGGGGCAATGCCCACGACGACCACCAACATGAAAGCCAACAACAACCAGAGTCGCTTACCTTCGCTCATCAGAATCTCCCCCTTTTGATCTGTTCTCGGATGCTCCAACGTCTACTTGTCACGAAGCAACCCATTTCTAAGAATGCGGATAAAACCGTCAACAGCCTGTTGTGCATCCATCCCGAAGTGCATGGGCACACCGAAGCATTTCTCGACCGTGTAGAAGTAGAAGAGCCACCGTGTGGCGACCATGACCGCCACCATGGGGTCGGCATCGGTCAGGCGGCCCTCGCGTTCGAGTTCTTCGAACCGCTTGCCGTAGACCGCCTGGAATCGTGCGGCCATCGACTCGTAGAAGGACCGGATGTGCCGACCGCGGAACTCGATGACATCGATGAACACGAGCAGGATCGATGCCTTGTTCTCTTCGACAGTCAGTTCGATGGCCGCCGCGAGGTCCTCGAGATCATCCGGGAAATTGGCGGCGACAAAAACCTTCTGAAGTTGGTTGTCCGTCTGCAGAAGGCTATCGAAATATTGGTTGATCAGGTGTTTGAAGATCGCCTCTTTCGAACCGAAGTGGTGATAGAGGTTTCCCACCGACTGATCGCACGCTTCGGCGATCTGGCGCATGGATGTAGCGCCATAGCCCTGGGTGGAGAAAAGTTGGAGCGCTGCGTCGAGCACCCTAGAAGTGGCGATCTCGGATTTCGCGGCCTGAAGACCGTTTGCCAAGGTATCAATCCCTTCTGTCACAAACCGAACGATCGTTTTGTAATTTCAATATGGGAGGGGAAACAGCTTTTGTCAAGGCCGAGCCAGTCATCGCACTCAGAGATCAATCACAGTGCTGGCCCTTTTGTAGGGCAGGCAGGATGCCTGCCCGTCAGAGTCGATGAAGCACCCTTGCCATCCCCCGGAAGATCTCACACGTCTACGTCAGAACAACTGCGATGAGACAAAAAACGCGATGTCCTTGGCGTTCTTTGCGTTCTTTGCGGTAAAACTGCGATGGGCCTCTCGCGTCCTCACGGTTCGATCGTCCGCTTGCCGCTATAGATCGATCACCGCCCCGACCCTCGGATCGAGTTCGTCTCCCGTCGCACCGTGGGTCACCAACGAGACCGCAATGGTCACCACCGACGAGGCCGCAACCACCAGCACATACCAGGGCACCCCTCCCGGCCACCGGAACCCGATGAGCTTGTCGAGCACCAGACATACGATGTTGAAGACCAACGAGACAACGAGCCCGGCAAAGACCCCTTGGCTGCTCGCCCGCTTCCAGAGCAGACCCAGGATGAAAACCGGCATGGTCGCCGACATCAGGGTTCCGAAACCAAAAGCTCCGAGGATGGCAACCAACCGGCCGCTATCCATGGCGAACCAGATGGCGCCGAAACCGAGGACAGCGACGGTGATCCGCGAGACCGTCATCTGCCGCTCTATTGACATCCGAAGGCCAAGGGCGCTGGGCAGATCCCGGGAGAGGATGCCGCTCGACAACGACAAAAAGAGGCTCGATGTCGACATGGCTGCAGCCAATACGGCGGCATAGACAAAGAGCTGGACGTGCAGTCCGGCGTAGTCGGCAAAAACGAAGATCGCACGATCCGGCGAATCAAGTGGTGGGACCAAACCGCTGCTGACCAGATACAGCGCTCCCATTCCCACACAGACCACCATCAAAGCGACGACCATGTGCGCGATCGTGGCATAGAGCGAGAGTCGCGAAAGATCGCGGGGGTCCTTCAACGCATACATCCGGGTGAGAACCTGCGGTTGGCAGATCACCCCGAGGGCGGGGATCAGCACCCAGGCCAGCGCGACCCCTCCGGGGAGGGTGCCCCATGCGTTCAACAGATCCGGAGAAAACGTCTTGCTCACCCCATCGGCAGTGACAGTGCCGGCGGACGAGACCGCGGCGATCACGGCGCCGGGCCCGCCGGTCATGGAAAAGAAGGCGACGATCATGATGAGCCCCGCGACGACCATCACCAGTCCCTGGAACGCCTGGGTCAGAATCCCACCGACCTCGCCGCTGATGACCGTATAGGCGCCGAGAATGCCGAAGATGATTAATGCCGCGGTCCAGGGGCTCCACCCCATCAGGTGGGCAAAGAGATCGGCGCCGGCCTTGATCTGCGATGCCAGATAGGCGACGCAACCGAGCAGCAGAATGACTGACACCAGAGCCTTGATACCCCGGTGATTGTTGAATCTCAGATCCGAGACATCGCCGAGGGTGGCGATCGGCGCGACTTCGGCCATAGCCCTCACCTTCTTGCCCAGCATCATGTAGCCGAGCGCAAAAGCCGGCGAGCCCAACATCCACAGCACGATGGTGTTGCCCGAGAGATAGATGAGCCCGGGCACCCCGACGAGGGCGAAGGCGCTCGCGACCGCGGCCATGGACGACAACGAGATCGTCAACGGCCCGAAAAGCCCCGTCGCACCGAAATAGGACTGCGCATTCGTCATCCGGCGGCGACCCCACAGCCCAATCAGAAAGGACACCGAAATCAGCAGCGCGGAGAAACCGATGATGAGACCCCTAGTGGTCGGATCCACCCTCGGCCTCCTCTCTCGCGGTGTTCATCCCCGCGATCCGAGCGGTGAATTCGCTCCACTGCTCATCGGTCATCCACATCTTCCGTCGCCGGCTGAAACCGATGGTGAGCGTCGCCACCCCGCCGAGCCAGTAGCCGAATACGATCCAGGCAAAGGATGGGTGGAGTCCGGCCACCGTGAACGGAGGTTCTTGCCCCGCAAACGAGCGAGCGAAGACCTCCGCAAAGACAAATGAAACCAGCCAAACCAACGCCCAGGTCAGAATGGGGTAGATCAGCAGTCCAGGTCGGATCCTGCCGCTGTGGGCGGAACCGAGGACCAGGTGGGCCGTCATCAGCGCGACTGACAGCAACAATGCCGGGAACCACATGCCAAACAGGCCGAGCCCCGTGATCGCCACCCAGAGCGCTCCGATCAGAAGCACCAGCGGTGTCGCTGGGACCTTCATCGTCGACCCTTGGGTCGCTTTGGTCGATGCCTCTTCGGCGGCCCTCCGCTGCGACCTTGGCTCGGTCGTCCCGGGTTCTGGCGTCCGTAATGCTGGCGATCTCGGCTCTGAACCGCACGCCTGTCCGGTTTCATCCCCACCGGGACCGCCTCGATCTGAAAGCTGTCGAGATCGACCCGCATCAGCCGCACCTCGACCTTGTCACCGAGGCGCCAGACCCGGCCGGTGCGCTCGCCCACCAACCGATGACGCCGCTCGTCGAACTCGTAGTAGTCATCGAGCAGTTCCTTGATGTGGATGAGCACGTCGGCAAAAACCTGATCGAGTTGGACAAAAACGCCGAACGCGACCACCCCGGACACCCTGCCGGTGAAGACCTCCCCCACCCGATCGCGGAGAAAGAGTGCGGTCTTCCATTGCACCGCGGTGCGTTCGGCCTTCTCGGCCTCCTGCTCCTTCGCCGAGCACTGCGGGCCGAGAGTCTTCAGTTCGGTTTCCAACTGGTCGCGTTCCTCGCCCTCGACGGCGCGGCCGTCACGGAGCAACGCCTGAAGCATGCGGTGCGCCACCAGATCCGGGTAGCGGCGGATGGGTGAGGTGAAGTGGAGATAAGCGTTGGTGGCAAGGGCGTAGTGGCCGCGCGGTTCCGGCGTATAGACGGCCCGTGCCATCGAACGCAACACCAGCATCGATACCATGTGTTCGTCGGGTCTTCCCGCGACCCGCTCGAGAAGAGCCTGCAGCGCCGCCGGACTCAGGTTATCGGCATCCCCATCGAAGGGCAGGCCGAGCTCCTTGACCACCTCGGCGAGCGTCTCGATCTTGGTCGGACTGGGCTCGTCGTGGACCCGGTGCAGACAAGGCTGGTCGGCGTCGATCAGCAACCGGGCAACCGCCATGTTCGCCGCTACCATGAGCTCTTCGACGAGTCGGTGGGCGCGGTTGCGGGAACTCGGTGCGATGGACACCACCCGGCCCTCGGGATCGAGCAGAATCTGCGGCTCCGCCATGTCGAAATCGAGGCTGCCCCGTTCGTGCCGCGCCCGACCGAGACGCGCCGCCGCCTCGGCGAGGAGCTCGAGCGAATCGGCGAAGGCCGCCGTCGCTTCGGGCCACTCACTCCTCGGCCGCTCCAACCAATCCAAAACCTCTTCGTAGGTGCACCTGCGGCGTGAGTGGATCACCGACCGATTGGCCTCGACCCGACTGATGTGGCCGTTCGGGCCGAGTCGAAAGCGCACGCTGAAACACAGGCGGTCTACCCCCTCGCGCAATGAGCACAGTTCGTTTGACAGGCGCTCCGGCAACATCGGCACGCAGAGTCCCGGTAGATAGACACTCGTGGAACGCCGTCGGGCCTCGGCGTCGAGAAACGTCCCACGGCGGACGTAGTGGCCGACATCGGCGATGTGGACCTCGACCTCGATCGCATCCCCGGCCAGGGACCGGGCGCTGAGGGCATCGTCGAAATCGCGTGCAGTCACCGGGTCGATGGTGATCGCGGGGCTCTCGCGCAGGTCCCAACGGCCGTCGAGATCGCTCTCGGTGATGTCTTCGGGCAGCGCGTTCGCTTCGGATTCGACCTCGAGTTCGAAGGCCTCGGTAATGCCGAAGAGCCGAAGCACGGCGCGATCGACGGCGCCCGCATCCTCAGGCCGGCCGAGTCGTTCGAGGAGCACGCCCCGGGCGCGCCGCCCTCGACCCTCGACGTGGTCCACGCTGACCGCCACGAGCTCGCCTTCTCCAGGCTCGCCGTCGACCCTCGAGGAACTGACCTCGACGGTGAACTTCTGACCCCGTCCGAGGGGGCGGACGTGCGGCCGACCGCCGTCGATGACCCACACCCCGACCACCTCCGTGGTTCGCTTTTCGACAACGCGGATGACCACACCCTCGCGGAGCCCGAGAACCCGGGCCCGTTTGTGCGGCGTTTCAAACCGGATCAGCACCCGGTCGCCGTGGAGGGCGCCCCGTCTTCCGCTCGGCGCCACCCAAACCGGCCCACCGTCGTCGCCGTCTACATCGACGACAAAGCCGCCGCCCGTCATCCGCCGGTAGAGACCGGGGTGGAGATCCGAGACCTCGGCGGGGAAATAGCGTTTGCCCCGCCCGAGAACGATCTCGCCCTGAATTTCAAGTTCCTTGGTCACGCCGTGGAGGAGGCGTCGGGCATCCGAGCGACTGATCCCGAACTCGTCCACGGCCTCGGCCACGAGCATGGCGAGACTCATTCCGCGCTTGCCGCGGCGACGAATAGAGGCGAGGATGGACTGGGGGTCGAGATCGGCCGAGTTTGATTCTGTCATGGTGGCAATGATTGAAGCACGGCGGCGTCGGTGCGCCAAGCACCATCCGGGCAACATGCCATTTTCGGGTTGATCAAAGGGTGGTCGATTCCGGAGTCCACCCGTCAAACGCTGCGGTCGGGTCTTATTGCTCCCAAGGTTTGGGACGGTCCGGCGGACCGCTCGGAGGCGCAAATGCAGGCAGTTTTCGGCCGAAGGTACGCACGCTCGGAGGCGAGTATGGCCTCCGCCGTCCTTCAGGGATCTTGCTGATCATCCTCTCGACCGTCATTGACCGGCCGTTGCCTTGCCTCATTACCGTACCCTCCACAGAAACTCTCGGGCGCCTGGAGGCATCTTGAACACATACCCCTCCTTCTCGAGTTTCATTGCCGGTATGGCTAGCCCTGTTTCGAGATCCACAACCACGGATTGTTCCAATACAGATTTCGGCCCATCCCAGCGCAGCACGACCTCGCCACCGAGATTACTCCGCACATCGAACCGCCAGACATCCGTCCGCCGCGGCGGGTGATAATCACGAACGTAGTCACCTGAGAATTCGCCCCAATCCGGGTGGGGCATCACGACATAGAACTGGTGCGCCTCATTCGACCGGATCAACTCCGCTTCATGTGCGTCCCATTGATCGAGCGAGTCAGGCAACTGACCAATCCGGGCGTTGGTCGTGACACCCAGAGCTGTGGCGTCCAAACGAACCGTCCAGCCCGACGGATTTCGGCTCACGCGCGATGCCTCGGCGGCCGCCGCCGAAAGCGAGATCGGGATCCGCAATTCGCAGTCCTGCCAGGGCTTCACCCAGAAGCCGTCGAAACTCCTGAGGATTCCTTCTCCCAACAACCCATCGTGATTCACATAACCGGTGTTCGTGTATGGCGTCCACATGTAGTTCCGAAAGACGTGGTCGTCAAACGCCTCTTGCAGAGTGTGTTCGGAACCGCCGTAGACGACGGTTACATCTGGCCAGTTCACCTCGGCATCGAAGGGGTGTCCGATCAGGTTGAGTCGACCAAAGGTCGACAGTTCGCCGACCAACGGGATGGCGTACGCCTCGCTGCGATCCTGCATCAGGCCCTGGATATCCACCGTTGCGTTACCTTCGTAGAGCAACCAGTAACCGACGCCCGGTTTCATCTGGTCGGTTGCGCCGAGCTGACGGTAGATCTCGTTGGAGGCATCCCAGTCCCAAACCTCCCAATAGACATTGTCGAGATCGAGATCATCCTCGAAAACCTCGGTCACGCTCGATGAGTTTCTGCGGGTGCACGGCATCCCGAGCATGATCCACTCGTTGTTGGACACACTCACCGATTGATCACAGAAGCGAAGCTTGACCAGCCCATTTCCATAGGTCGTGTCGAAGGTGGACGGAAACGTCGGATCTTCGAGGGCGAAGGTCGAGAGCAGATCATGGATACCGTCGGGATTGTTCGTCGCCGGCGGCGTAGCGTACTTCTCGTTGCGCAACTGCGTCAGAATGGCCGCGACGCCGGCAACGTGCGGCGCCGCAGACGAAGTGCCGCCAAAGCCTGACGGGCCGTAGCTCACAGTGCTCACACCGGAGACACTCACGCCATCGGGTTTCGGGTTATCCGGGCTCGGCGTCGCCTGGCTGCCGCCGGGGCCAAGCACCGGTCCTTCTGCGCTGTAGTCCTCGAGAGTGGACGGCGATGCCACGTCAACCGCACCCGCTGCGTAGACATCGGGCGAGTCGGCGGGAAAGCCGAGGCTGTGATCGGGGGTCGAGTTCCACAGGGCTCCCCAGTTACCGGCGAAGACCTGGAGATTGCGGTCGCTGGCGGTGCCTCGGTCGCGAACGCGAATGGAGAAGATTCCTGAGCCTGTCCCACAGATACCGCCTCCACCGAGGGCTCCTGAAACCGTATAGCGGATGGCCTCCTGCGGTGTCTGGCCGACCCCACCATTTTGACTGAAGGTCGATGACGACCGCGTCCGCCAGCGTCTGCCGTTCCACTCGTAGAGATAGAGGTCGTAGTTGTGATCAACATCGGTCCAGTCGTCCCAGAACAGATCGACGTACAGCGGGTAGGTGTTGGGATAGCAGTAGACCGATCCACCACCCGGGCCGCCAATGTTGTACACCGAGCCGGCGCCGTCCCAGTTTAGGTAGCCGTTGGAGTCAACGTAGGTTCCGCCCCAGTGGATCAGCCGGTTGTTCCCGGCCGAGCTCACCAAAAGCGTCCCCTGCG
>Ga0070729_10007205_pt1 | contig 10738 bp, 6 predicted proteins | sample tdDd472_FD_66725 | JGI IMG/M metagenome (GOLD analysis project Ga0070729, IMG submission 66725) | Marine sediment microbial communities from the Atlantic coast under amendment with organic carbon and nitrate - tdDd47.2 | ecosystem: Environmental > Aquatic > Marine > Coastal > Sediment | place...
TCTCACTCGTCCAATCGGCAAGCACCGTGACTCCCTTGCCATCCCACGAGACGACCGCCACCCTATCGAGCGGAGACCACTCTGCAGCGCTTTCGACGCGTTTTCTGAGAGCCGTCAGAACCTGTTTTTTGTCGTTGCCAAGCGAGAAAAACTCATCAACGAACACCAGAAAACTCGTGCCTGACGGCTTCCCCGCCACGACGCCGGCTTCGGCGTAACGATCCACCGTGTCCACATACCGACCGTCACCGACCTCGGTAAAGTACTCGATGGGCACCGGTTGGTCATCCACGTAGAGCGTGAAGTCCGCCATGGTCAATCCCGGCGATCGTTGTCCGTCACGATCGGAGACCACCACTTCGAGGTTGAGGTTGTGAACCTCGAGGGTATCGGCGTAGGTCCGTCGCGCGAGCTGCGCGTCTGCGTCTCCCGCCATCCAGAGCAGGACTCCGACCATCGAGACCACAGTGACCGACAGTCGCAGCGACGAGAGGAAAGGCTTCATCGAATTCATCACAGATTCTCCTTTGGGGATGACTCGGTGATGATTCTACACGGTGGATCGATATCGAACGCCGTCGAAGCCGTCAACCACTGCGGTCGCGACGCGTCCCATTACAACACCGCCCAACCATCGGTCGGGCGGTGTCGTTCATTCATCCATTGTCGCACTTGAAGTCGCGAGATTCGGGTTGCCTACGGCGCCACCGCCGTCCAGAGGTCGGTGTTTCCGGCCTCGAAACCGTCAACAAAGAAGATCGCATCGAAGGCCGCCGCGGCGGTCACCGCCTCACCCTCGATCTCGGTGTTCTCGTCGCCACCGGGATACTGCGGAAATCCCCCGTCCGGCAACTGGAGGGATACGATCCAGTCTCGGGCCGACTCGGTCGTGGGTTGATAGTCCGCCGCCGTCATGACGTTGACCTCGATCATCGCCAACAAGGCGTACGCGGTTGTCTGGACATCCTCGTCGCCGGCGGCAGGAGCCGCCAGATTGGAGTGCCAGTACCACGAACCGTTGGGATTCTGAAGCGATGCGAGATAGGCGGCGAGATCTTCGAGATTGTCGATCCCGTCGATGCCCGGGTGGAGGGGCGCCGCAATCGCCGGGAAGCTGTAGCGCCTGGCGGCGGCAAGACCTCGAACCGCACCTGCAAGACCGATGATATCGGAGTAGACATTGTCAGGATCACTGTTGTCGAGAGTGTTGAGACCATCCAGAACACCCTGTTCGAAGAGCGCATCCTGGCCTGGCTGCCCGAGCACCGTTGCGACGTTGATGAGCGCGGAGAACTCCCACGGCCTGAGGTTGATCCACGCGCCGGATCGGCCGGTCTCGATACTGGCGATCCACCCCGAGGTGTCGAAATCGTCAGGGCCATAGGTTCCGGCGGCGAGCTCGTCAAAAAGACCGGTCGTGACATGGGTCGAGAACGTCGTGTTCCATGAGGCTCGTGAAAGGACGTAAAGGAACATCGGCGTGTACGAACCGAAACGAGACTCCCCGTTGTCGTATTCGTATGTAAGGTCGAACGCGCCACCGTTGACCGACCCGACGAGATAGCTGTCATTACGCGTGTGGAAGAAGGTGCCGAGAGAGCCGAGAAGGATCGGGCCGGTGATGTTGTGGAAGGTCGCTGAGCAGTCGGCGTGCGGCCAACCGAATCCACCGTTGTGACACTGTTGATCGAGAATGTGCTCGGCGCCCATGACCAGGTGATCGATGGGAATCGCAGCCCGTTCCCTCTCGACGGGATAGGACCCTTCGCCGACCTCGAATTCGCCTCCGTACGGTTGAGCGATGGGGCGAGGATCACCAGCTTGAGCGACCAGGCAGAAACCCATGACGAGACCAAAGAACAGCGAAGTCACGATCACATTCTTCATCACCGCACCTCCTTCACACATCGGCTCCTTCGAGGTTAGCAAAGTCACCGTCGCAAAATGGTGCGAGCCATCACTCCAAGGGGCCCATTTGGACCCGATGGCGATTGAACCGCGGGCGGGTTCTACCCCGTCATGTCTGCTTCGGTTCGTGGATCTTTCGAGTGAAGAACATGGTCACCGTCAACGCAACCACCAGCAGGAGGGTCCCTCCCAGCAGGGCGAAGTCTTCGGCCTGGAGGATGAGAAAGAGGATGCCGTAGATCGCCGTGAGCACCGCACCGACTATCGCAGGTATCGAAGGCCGCCTGACGATCGCGGCACAGTAAAGGGTGTTGATCAGGACCACCGTCGACGACGCCAGCAGATAGGCTGTGGTGAATCCCATGTGTTCGGCCAGCGCGATGAGAATGAGAAAGAACATCGCCAACGCGACCCCTATCAGCAGGAACTGCACCAGACTCAGCCGTACATTCGTGACGTACTCGATCAGACCGAGCGACAGAAAGGTCAGTGCGATGAAGAGCAGACCGTACTTGACCGCTCGGGTGACCAGATCATAGAGCGCCACGGGCTCGAAGAGACGCACGCCGGCCTCGATTTCATCGATGACGACGGCCGAACCGATCCGCCACACCTGGGGATAGGATCGATTGAGCAACGGGATGGTCCACTCGGCCGAGAAACCGGCGTCAGAAATTTTCCGGCTGGTCGGGAGAACTTTGCCGACAAAACTCGGATGCGGCCAGTCTGAACGGATCACGGCGTCGGTTGTCTCGCCAAGCGGTAGAAACTGAAAGGCGCCGCTTCCACGAATCACCATCGGCAGGATGAACTCCAAGGTGTCCGAGATCGCGCCGCCGACCGCCATGTGGAATCCGCTCGGCAGGATCTCATCCAGGGTGGTGCCCGGTTTCGGCTGCACCGCGTGGCCGTTGAATTCGAATCCATCCACCTGAACCAGACCGCGGGGATCAGAGACCCCGAATCCCACCACCGCCTTCTCCCAATCGATGTCTTCCAGTCGGTCATCGGGGACGAGCGATGCCACAGTCTTTTCGAGATTCTTGAAGACTCCTGAGACCTCGAGATCGGCGGTGTAGACCTGTACTTGATAGATTCCCCGATGGCGCATCTCCGGGGCGAGACGTGCTTGATAATTCAAACGGTCCGGCAGGATGACCGCCCGCCTTTGCTTCGTCTCCCACCTCTGAGTGACTCTCTTCTCACCGTCAGGGGTCATGAACTCATCGCGGACCTCGACTCTCTCGGAGTAGGGAACGACGAGAATCGGTCCAGCCACACGCTGGTCGCCGCTCCACGAACCGGAGATGTCCCATACCACCGATTGGTAGGTGGCATGCCTCTCGCGCACCACCGATCGAACCATGTTGAGCGGAACGAGCAGGATCAACGCAAGGATCGCAACGGCGATCAACCGCGCAGGCCTCCCGAGTTTCGAGATCAGGGTCTGTCCCATATGCACAGTGTCGTTGGTCATGGCGATACCTCCTACGCCCTCACTGTGAAGGGAAATCGGGTCATGCCTTGGGCTCAATCAAGGCAACCCGGGATCACAATGGGGCGATTTGGTGTCCTTGGCCGGCCGGGTGGTTTCGCGGATCGCCGATCAGTCGGTGGATTCGAGTGACCCGTCCTTTGAATCGAGGATCGACTTGACCATTTCGGTCAAGCTCTCGAGTCGGAACGGCTTCTGCAGAAACCCCGCCAGACCCTTGCCGGTGAATCTCTGCGTCACGTCCTGCTGGTTGTAGCCGCTCGCGAGGATGACCGCCACATCCGCCCGGATCCGGCGCAACTCACGAAAGGTCTCTTCGCCGTCGAGATGAGGCATGGTCAGATCCAGAATCACGCAGTCGATCTCGTCGGCGTGGTCGCCGAAGACGACGAGCGCATCGCGTCCATCCTCGGCGGTCAGCACCTTCAACCCTGCCCTCTCGAGCATCCCCTGCGCCACCTCCCGAACAATCGGCTCGTCGTCCACGATGAGTACGGTGCCCGTCCCACGCCATCCGCGCACCGCATCCTCCGGTTTCGAAAGCGACTTTGACGGAAGCGGACTCGCGGGCAACAACACCTTCATCGTGGTCCCACTCCCGGACTCCGAGTACGTTTTGATCGCCCCCTTGTGCCCACGAACGATACCCAGGACCGCCGAGAGTCCGAGCCCGCGGCCGGTGAACTTGGAAGTAAAGAATGGCTCGAACATTCTCTCGGCCGTCGCCTTTTCCATACCGCATCCCGTGTCGGTGACTTCGAGGGTGACGTACCTCCCGGGCGCAAGATCAGGTTCAGAGAGAGTCGTCTTGATGTATTCGGGATCGCAATCCATGACTCCGGTGTGAACCCCGACGACACCGATTCCTTTGTCGACCGCTTCAGAAGCATTCAGCACCAGATTGAGGATGATCTGCTGGAGTTGCGAGGCATCGGCGTTGACGGCGGGCAATTCGGTGGCGAGATCAAATCGCAGGGTCACCTTTTTCGAGACCACAGCTTCGAGCATGTCACGCATCTCGAGCACGACTTCGGAAAGATCGAGAGGAGCGACGACAAAACGGCCCTTTCCGGAATAGGCGAGCATCTGCCGGCAGAGATCGCTGGCTGCGGTCGCGGCGGATTGAATGGACTTAAGCCTCGAACACGCCGGCGAAACCGGCGAGAGATCCGCGAGAACGAGATCGGCCTGACCCAAGATGCCTGTGAGGATGTTGTTGAAGTCGTGGGCGATGCCACCGGCGAGTACACCGAGGCTCTCCAGTTTCTGGTTGTGCTGAACTTCGGTCTGGAGCTGGCGCTCCCGTTCTTCCCGGCGCTTCTCCTCGGTGATGTCTTCGTAGGTTCCGAGCACACCGATGATCGTCCCATCCAGATCACGAAGTGGAAGCTTGCTCGTCCTGAGCCAGATCTGTTGCCCGCTCGGGGTCGTCTGGGGTTCTTCGTAGTTGACCCGTGCCGTTCCGCTTTCGATCACCGCCGCGTCATCAGCGCGGTAGGCTTCGGCCTGGTCTCGCCAACCCATGGCGAAATCGTCGAGACCGATCAGGTGGTCGGGACCGGCGAGACCCGAGTCCTGAGCAAAAAGCCTGTTGCAACCCAGGTACCTGAGGTCGCGGTCCTTCCAGAAAACACGAACGGGAATGGTGTCCAGGACAAGCTGGAGCAACTCGTTGGATCGCGCGAGCGCCAACTCGCGTTCTCGAAGATCGATCTCAGCGCGCTTGAGGGATGAACCTTCGACGTTCTCGGCAGGGTCTACTTTGTCGGTTCTTCGGCGACCACCCATGCGCCCTCCCTGATAAAGAGCATATAGGAACTCGATCGGATCGAGCGAAACCGATGAGAGGTCTTCACGTTGTTGAGAGTTCGGTCGGAGAGACAGGGGCTACACCTATTACCTTCCGATCTCCGAAGAACTCATCGACCGGCAGATCGATGCTCACGTCTTCTGGAACGACGAGGATCACACCGATCCGGCGCCCGTCGTATGGCTGATTCCCGCGCCCGCTGCGGCGGCCGGTGAGATGCGGACACCTTGAACGACGGTCGCTGACATTTCCGGCGGAATCTTGCACCCAAAACTCGCGGGATATGCAAAACTTGGAACAAGGTGAATACGATGCGAAAATTGAGAATCCTCCTGTGGCCCTTGGCCTTGTCCCTCATTCTCGGAACCTTTCCCGTCGTGGCCGGTGATGATTCAGACTCCCGACCAGACGTCATGGTCACCGACCTGGCGCAACCTCGACACCCCTCGGGACGGTTGATTCCCTGTGGTGACGGTGACAACGACGGGTTCATCTCCACCGAGTGCGGCGGTGATGACTGCGATGACACCGATCCCGAGATCTATCCGGGGGCCATCGACTGGTGCGGTGACGGCATCGACCAAGACTGCAGCGGCTCCGATCTCAATTGCGCCACCGATCATGCCGAGCTCGACTGGCGAGGCCCGGGCACCTGTGTCGCCTGCCACGTGGACGAGGCTGTGGATGTCCACGAATCAGTGATGTACCAGTGGCAGGGCGACGCACCTTTGATGACCAACGGTGGACCGCGACAGGGCAAAGACCTCGGCGGCGTCAACAGCTACTGTGTTCACATCCTCGGAAATTGGCCGGGTTGCGGTTCCTGTCACATCGGGCTCGGGGCCCTTCCGGCCTCTGAGCCGGACACGGAACAGCTCAAGAACATCGACTGTCTGTTGTGCCATCAAGAGGAGTACCGCCGGAAACGGGAGGGCGACGTCCGGGTCCCCGACACCGACGCCATGACCATCACCATGGACGAGGCGGTACAGACGGTACACCGTCCGGTCCGATACAACTGCCTCCAGTGCCACGCCAAATCCGGTGGCGGAGACGCGGTCAAACGGGGCGACCTCGCTCTCGCCCAGATCGATACCACGGATCGTCGATTCGACCGCCACATGGCCACCACCGGCGCCGATCTCAAGTGCCAGGACTGTCACCGGTTCACCGATCATCGCGTCGAGGGCAAGGGCTCCGATCTTCGACCTTCGGATACGACGACGACCGTGCAGTGCACGCGTTGCCACCCCAATATGGGTACGACCTGGGGTCACGACGACGAGGAGATCGGCTGGCACGTGGACCGGGTTGCCTGCCAGACCTGCCACATTCCCTTTTATGCCAAGAATGCATCCGACACGGCCGCAACCGAGGCGACCGAGACTCATCGGACCTGGTTGGAGACAAACGGATCGACCCCACCGATTCATCCCGCATCACAGAAGGCCAACAACCTGGTCCCCGCCTACCGTCACTGGAACCGAGCCAGCTGGAACGCCATTCTCGAGATCCCCGTTCCCCTCGATCCGGCGACCGGCCGTTACCCCACATCGCGACCGGAGGGTTCGGTCACCGACCCCGACGCCATGCTCTACGCCTTCAAATACAAAACGGCCGTTCAACCCATGGTCGACTCCACAGGCAAGCTCCTCGCTCTCGACACCAGCGTCTTCTTCGCAACCGGTGATGCCGATGCCGCGGTCCGTCAGGGTCTGATCAATCAGGGTCTCGACCCGGATCTCTCGGTGAGCTGGATCGAAACCGACACATTTCAGATGCTCAACCACCAGGTCGGAGACGAGGATGCCGCGCTGGAGTGCGAAGACTGTCACGAGACCACCGCGCGGATGGATCTCCAGGGTGAACTGGGTTACGAGCTCAAGGGTCCGCGATCGGTCGTCTGCACCCAGTGTCACGGCTACGAGAACGAAGACGATTTCTACGAAGTCCACGACAAGCACGTTAAAGACCGCAACATTGCCTGCGAACGGTGTCACAACTTCAGCAGGGGCTGAAGCCGCTGAAACTCCCATGAGAGCTCGACCGTAAGAAGCACTATCAAAGCGAAAACGACGACTGTCCCCCGGCGACGGTGGACCCGCTCGGTTTCCACGGGAGGCTCTCCATGACCATTGATTCGCTGTTTCGATCTTCTCTTGTATCCATGGCGGCGGTCCTGACCGTTTCGTGCTCACCTTCGTCGCAAGTGGCCGACATGAAGATCGACAATCCAACCGAGACGCGAGAAGGTCCCACCCTCATCGAATGCTTTGATATCGCCACCGAGGCCACCGAACAGGAGGACTGGACCAGGGCCCGAGAGGCGTTCAAGACCGGGCTCGAACTCGAACCGAACGTCCCCGCGCTTCACATCTACGCCGCGAGGACCGAAGCTCGGCTCGGCAACGAAGCGGCATGCCAATCCCACCTCGAGGCCGCAGTCCGTCTCGGAGCCACCACCGATCTCGCCTCGGATGAGGCGTATACCGCCATCCTCGATCAACCCGAGTTCCGGGAGTTGGCCCAACAGCTTCTGACCAACGGCGGGCCGATGGACGAGGCCGAGGTCGTTCACCGTTTTGCCGATGCCGAGCTCTGGCCCGAGGGGATCACCGTCGACACCATCACCGGAGATCTCTATGTCGGGAGCATCGGACGGCGTGCAATCTACCGCCTCTCACCCGACGGCAGGGTCGAAGAGTTCGGGACTTCGTCGAAGGATGGCCTCATGGAAGTCCTCGGGATGTGGGTGGACTCCCGGAGCCGTACCCTCTGGGCGGCAACCGGGTTCGGCGAGTACAACGAACCCCTGGACGGCCCACCGCGAAAGAACGAGTTGATCCGCTACGACCTCGAAACCGGTCGGATCGAGCGCCGATATGCCGTCCCCGACGACGAACTTCGCCTGCTCAACGATGTCGTGGTCGGGCCCGATGGGACCGCGTGGGCGACCGAGACTCTTCGAGGCGAGCTTTTCCGAGTGCCCCCGGATGGCGAACTCGAGATCTTCCGCCGCTATCCGAGGCTGGTCTATCTCAACGGAATCGCCCTTTCGAGCGACGGCAAAACTCTGTTCCTGGGCCACTACGGTGGTCTGAGCCGGGTCTCCACCGATGATGGATCGATCGAAGCCATCAGAGGAACAGACATGGCCCTCGGGATGGTCGATGGACTCACCAGAATCGACGATGGATTCGTCATCGTGCAGAACTCTCGGCACGTCAACTTCCGAGTCGTGCGAGTCGAACTCGGTCAAGACGAGACCGTTGCCGAGGATCTTGAAGTCCTCGATTGCGGTCTCCCCGACGGTCTGATTCCCTACACCTGCGCGGTTCACGAAGGCTCGGTCTTCGTCATCGCGGGAGCCGACTTCGGGTTGATGGATCAAGACGAGCCACCGCCTGCTCCGGCTGTTGTTCGAATGCCGCTGAACAGCTAGGCCACTCGCGCTACCCCCCGGTGTGACGCGCAACACCCACCGACGCCGTCCCCGGCGATACGATAATTCAAGCGATCGTCGGGAGGCAGCGGTGAATTCAATGAAACATGCGTTCGTTTTGGGGCTTGTCGTTCTATTGTCGGAACCGTTGATCGTCGGCGCAGAGGATCAGGAGAGCAGGCTCGGCGATCCGGTCTTCAGTATGATCCACGATCAGCTCGCGACACTCGGGGCCGCCAAGGACACCCAGGCGGTGACGGTCAACACCTGGAGCCGATCCGCGGTGGCTAGCTTCTATCTCAACGAATACGTCCCACCGCTCGGTGTCCCCATGCAATGGTCGGGCAACGTCGCCACCTGCAACGCCGGCGCGACTGCGCAGGCGTATCTGGACGCCACGTTCCAGATCATGAACTTCTATCGCGGAATGGTCGGTCTGCCCGCCGCGACAAATGCCGCCAGTTACAACGCAAACGCCCAACAGGCCGCGCTGATGATGTCGGCCAACGGCGCCTTGAGTCACAGTCCACCTCCATCCTGGACCTGCTGGACCCAGGGAGGCGCATCGGCCGCCGGGGCATCGAATCTCGCTCTCGGGACCGCGGGGCCATCCTCCATCGTCGCCTATATCAAGGACTACGGGTCGGGAAACTACTTTGTCGGCCACCGCCGGTGGATCCTCTACCCGATCCGCAACGAATTCGGCACCGGATCGGTCGGGGAGACGACGACCAGGGCCAATTCCCTGGTCGTCTTCACCAATACCGTCACGCGGCCGCCGACTCCGGACAAAGTGGCGTGGCCTCCCGAAGGTTATGTCCCCTACCAGGTCGTCTACCCGCGCTGGTCGATGGCGCTCAACACCAACTCCTCGGTGAGCTTCGCCGCAGCCAATGTCACGATGACCGAAGGCGGGAGCCCGGTCTCGCTGAGCGTTGTGTCACGCACCAACAACGGCTACGGAGACAACACCATCGTATGGGAACCTACCGGTCTCAGTTTCTCTGCGGGAATGCAGGACCGTCGATTCACCGTCACCGTCAGCGGCATCAGCGGGCCGCAGGCATCGGTGAGCTATGACGTTGTTGTCATCGACCCGGCAATCAACACCGATCTGATCTTCAACAACGGGTTCGAATCGGGCACGACCGGGTCATGGTCGGTGACGGTGCAGTGATTCGGCGACCACACGGGCTCGACCAGCCGCACCATCGATTACCACTGCAACACCTGTATCATTCGATCCATGCTTCGACGCAAGACAAAAATCGTGTGCACGCTCGGACCGGCCACCGACTCGAGCGAAGGGATCGCGGCGCTCATCAACGCCGGGATGAACGTCGTGCGACTCAATTTTTCCCACGGAAACCGCGAGGATCACCGAACGACCATCGGTCGGATCCGCAAGGTCGCACATCGTCTCGATCGCGAGGTCGGCATCCTGCAGGATCTCGGCGGCCCCAAGATTCGACTCGGTTTGCTTCCCGAAACGGGGGTTCAACTCGAGGCGCAGCACATTATTGAATTGGCGGTGGACGGGCAGGCGCCCAAAGGGACTCTCCCGGTCAGCTATCCCTATCTCCTCGAGGATGTCGCCGCCGGCGAGACCATTCTGCTCGCGGATGGGGCGGCCGAACTCGAGGTCACCGAGGTGCTCGGCGACAGGCTGCGCTGCCGGGTCGTCAACGGTGGGCTGCTGACCTCGCGCAAGGGAGTCAACCTGCCGCAGGCGAATCTCCGGGTTCCCGCCGTCACCGAAAAGGACCTGCTCGACCTCGATGTCGGCCTCGATGCGGGAGTCGACTTTGTCGCCCTGTCATTCGTGCGCCACGAGGACGATCTTGCTCCCGTGCGCGAGCGACTGGTCGGTTTGGAACACCCGCCGCTGCTCATTGCCAAGATCGAAAAACCGCAAGCTGTGGACCGCCTCGGCCCCATCATCGAGAAGGTAGACGGAGTCATGGTGGCGCGCGGCGATCTCGGCGTCGAGATGCCGCCCGAGAAAGTCCCGGTGATTCAAAAAATGATCATCGACGCCGCCCGACGAGCGGGCCGACCGGTGATCACGGCGACCCAGATGCTG
>Ga0070729_10007210_pt1 | contig 10735 bp, 6 predicted proteins | sample tdDd472_FD_66725 | JGI IMG/M metagenome (GOLD analysis project Ga0070729, IMG submission 66725) | Marine sediment microbial communities from the Atlantic coast under amendment with organic carbon and nitrate - tdDd47.2 | ecosystem: Environmental > Aquatic > Marine > Coastal > Sediment | place...
TCAAGACCGTGGGACCGTGGCATTGAGTCCCATCTACGGCGAGAAGACTCGAGTGTCGATCGACATCGATCTTCAGGATGGATGTCTGCTCGAGTTGCGCTGCCCTGAGTGTGACGTCTTGCTGCCAACCTACGCACCGTGCAGTTGCGGGGGTAACTTGACCGCATTGTTCCTCGCTCCCGGCGGTGACTTCGCCGACTGCATCGGCGTGTGCAACCGGGTCAACTGTGTGCACGCACAGATCACGCAAAGTGGAGATCTGCTCTCGCTGTCGATGCTGAGCAGGGAATAGCTGTCCGGGCTCTCAGAAGATCAGCGACTCCAAGCCGACGTTGAAGTATCGTTGGGAAATATCGCGCATCTGATCGCTCAGACCGTCGGCGTCGCTGTGGGCCAGGTCTCGGTGCAAGGGTTCGGCTATCTGCTTGAAATGGGCCAGTAATGCCGGCTCGAAATGGGTGCCGCGCCCCTCCGTCAGAATATCCAGGGCCTTCTGGAATGAGTACGCCTGCTTGTAGGGCCGCGCCGAAGTCAGGGCGTCGAATACGTCGACGATGGCGAAGATCCGGGCCGTCAGGGGAATGAGGTCTCCTGGAGCACCGCCCGGATAACCACCGCCGGCGTACTTTTCATGGTGGCATCCGACGACCTCCACGGCGTCGTCGAGCCAGCGGGCGCGGCGGACGATATCCAGACCGTGGTGCACGTGGGATTGCATGATCGCGAATTCCTGCTCATCGAGACGGGCCGGCTTGAGCAGCACCTCGTCTCTGATCCCGATCTTGCCGATATCATGGAGGAACGCCCCCTTGATCAAGCCCCGGATCTGTTGATCTCCCAGGCCCACCCGTTCAGCGAGTCTGACCGCGTAGATCGTCACCCGGTAGTTGTGGGCGTCGGTGTCGCTGTCACGCTTGGAGATGGCACATCCCAGGGCCTCCATCATCTCCAGATTGGCCTCCAGCAACTCGCCGGAGAACTCCGCCAGGCGGCGAGCCAGGGAGAGGATGACGGGGTAGAGCAGGGCGATCACGACGAGAACGACCCCGATGACATAGAGGATGGTCTCCAGTGGGCCGCGAGTCAGGTGTGCCGCCGCTGCGGGAGACAGGGCGAAGACCGCATCGACACGGGCGGCAACTGCTCCGGTTCTGTCGGTCACCGGTGCCACCACGCGCACGCAACGATGTCCTGCAACCCGGATAAGCCGCGACTCGGAGTTAATGCTCGGCGATGGTCGAACAGGGTGAGCTGATACGTAATTCTCGACAGCAGCGAGTGCCGTATAGGACGAATCACGGACCGTCGTGATGACCGTCAGTTCTGGGTCGCGAAATACGGCGAACACGAAGTGGCCGGTCGAATCGTCGAACCCTACATCGCGCACCGTCCGGAGGGCCTGCTCCAGGGCCGACTCGAGGGGGATCTCGCCGCCGGTCAAGGTCTGGCGAACCAGGGTGCGAATGACCGCCAATCGGTCGTTGGCCGTTCGTGCGACGTGATCCTCGATACGGCCGCGCATCTGAATCCACGTGACGCCTGCAAGCAGGATTGCCACGGCCACGGCAACCAGCACCACCCGCTTCACCAGGACGCGGTGGACGAATGTCTGCAGCGGATACTTGCCGATACCGGTCACGGTTCAAGCCTCTGTTGCGATGGGGCTCATGATCTCGACGACCCTGACATTATCGACGGAGATCGAAATCTGTGAAGAACAACCTGGTCCGGACCGGCGAAAGAGTGTGCGGAGGAAATGCTGGCGGATCTGCCTGGTCGACGGGGACCGAAAAGGCCCCGGACGTATGTCCGGGGCCTTTGGTTACTGCACGCTGATGATCTGGATCACTTGATCAGGATCATGCGCCTGGTCAGTTCCTGGCTGCCAGTCTGCAACCTGTAGAAATAGGTGCCCGAGGCCATCTGCTGCCCACGGTCGTCGCGACCGTTCCAGACGACCTGGTGGGGACCGGCGACCATCTCGTCCGAGAGCAGGGTGGCGATCCGTCGACCGTTCACGGCGTAGATCGCAAGCTTGACCTGCTCCGCCCTGGGCAACTCGAAGGAAATCGTCGTGCTGGGGTTGAAGGGATTGGGATGGTTCTGGGCCAGGCGGACCACGGCCGGGCGCGGCGCACCGTCCGGCACCGGCGAGGTCTGCTGGGTGAAGGCCAGGATCGAGAAGTCGTCGATGGCTGCATCGACCAGGCTGGAAGTGTTGATGTCACAGGCGGTGAAGCGGAACATGACCTGATCGGTGAAATCGATCAACTGGCCCAGATCGGCGACGACCTGAGTCCACTCCGCGGCGACATCGATCACTCGCTCGACCTCGACCCAGGTGACGCCACCGTCGTCGGAGACGTCCACCGCGAGCTCGTCATCAGGCACGGCACCGGCTTCGCCGTACCAGCGCCAGTACTTGGCAAAGGCGGTTTCGGCACCCGTCAGATCGAAAACGGGACTCACGAGGGTCGTGCAGCCGCCATCGATGTCCGATGCCGTGGCGCTGCCGCCGGGATCGCCGTTACCGGTGACGAAGCAAATCTCGCCGGGGTCTGCCGTGTGATCGTCCTCGGGCTGGATCATGACTCCACCGAAGGTCGTTCCCACGGGATTCACCCGTTCCCACGCTCCGGCCGTGGCCGTGTCGCCGGCCAGGCCGACCTGCCAGTCGTTGTCGGCGGGATCCTCCACCTCGTAGGCATAGAGCTCTTCCGCGACGAGGATCGTGTAGGTCGATTGGGGCGCATCCAGGGGAGCGGTGCCCACCTGTTCGGCACCATCGACGGCCGACACGTAGTAGTCGATGGTCGAATTGGCCGCCTGTACCGGGATGACGCCGTTGTAGAGATCGTCGGACATCGACATGGCGAGTTCCATCCACGCGCCACCGTCCACTCGATACCACAGCGCAGCACTGATCACCGTGCTGTGATCGACGGCCATCGCCGAGATCGCATAGGCACCGTCGGCCTCGCTCACGGTCAGGGGCTGGGTCACGTCGAAAACGATCGGACCGGTGTTGTCCACCAGGTCGAAATCCTCGGTGACGATTGTCGGCGTGGTCATCTGCACATAGGAAGCGCCGGAGGCGAAACCGGTGGCCTCAACCGTGACCGAATAGCCGCCGTCGGGGGCGAAAACGGTGAAGTAGCCGTCCTCGTCCGTGAACGAGTCATGGGTTTCGTCGCCACGGGTCAAGGTCACGACCGCGTTGGCGATGGGTAATCCGCCGTAGCTGCCGTTGACGACCCGACCGGTGAACTGGCCATAGCTGTAGGTCATGGCACTCAAGACGGCTTCGTAGGCGTCGATGAAGCCCCAGCCGTAAGCGTTGTCCTCGCCGGATGCTCCGAAGTCGTGGGCAGTAGCCATGAGGATCTGCTTGATGGTATCGACGTCGATGTTGGGTGCGGCTTCGCGCATGAGCGCGACCACGCCGGCCACGTGGGGCGTCGCCATGGACGTACCGTCGAAGTATTGGTAACCACCGCCGGGGACCGAACTGTAGACTCCCGAACCCGGAGCGGAGACCTCGGGCTTGATGAGATTTTCGGCCGGCGCATTGCACTGGCTGGGTCCACGACTGGAGAATCCGGAGATTCCGTAGGGATAGGCGCCGTTGGCGTTCACCGAGCCGACGCTGAAGGAATTGGTCGTGGTGGTAGCGCGATCCGCCGGTGAACGGACGGAGCTGCCGCTGGGACCCTCATTGCCGGTGGCCCACACGGTGACGACGCCAGCGGCTTCGCAGTTGTCGATGACCGCGTTCCAGCCGTCGTAGCAACTGGGGAAGCCCATCCAGGTGTTGACACCCCAGGAATTGCAGACCACGTCGGGTACGTCGGTGACGGTTCCCGGATCGCCATCCGGATCGGCGAACCATTGCAGGCAGTCGATGATATCGTTGGTGAAGCCGCCGCCGGCTCCCTGATCGATGGCATTGGCGGCGATCCACTGGGCGCCCCAGGCCACACCCACGGTATCGTCATCCGCCACACCGGTCATCGTGCCCGTGGTGTGGGTGCCGTGGTCGTTGTAGTCCACGGGGAACTGGGAGATGGACCCGACCACGTCGTGCCACGATTCCTCCCACGAATGGGTCAAACCCCGCCAGCGGTCGGTCAGAGCGGGGTGGTTGCCGTCGACACCGGTATCGAGGCTGCCGACGATCCGGCCCTCGCCGGTGATGCCCAGCTCGTACCAGACGCGGTCCGCATTGATGGCCTGCAAGCCGGCGGTGATGCCGATGCTCCGGTCGCCGATCTCCGGATCTTCGCCCGCTTCGGGGGCATGGCGTTTCACCGGCTCGATGAGCTCGGCTTCGAAGTTGAGCTCGACCAGGTCGACATCGCTGCGCTCGGCAATGAGTTCGATCTCGGCCGGAGTGGCCAGAACCACGATCAGGTTACCGATCCAGTAGCTGGTGTATCCGACGACGCCACCGGAACGGGTCCGCTCGGCCAGGTCGGCCAGCAGACTGTCCTGGGCGCGGGTCGCTTCCTGCAAGGCGGTGACGATGACGCCGTGACGCTGCTGCCGGGTGGCTTGACCGGCGCGCAGCTCTGCCTTGAGCTCCGCGATGGGAGCTTTTTCGGTCATGTGTACGATGACACTGATGGTCTCATCGGCGTTCTTGTCGGCAAGTTGGGCCTGCAAGCCTGGGGACAGGGTCCCTGCCTGGGCGACAGTTGCCAGCAACAACGCCAGCACAAGCGAGAGAAGAGTCTTGTTCACGAGTCGCTCCTTGGGTCCAGATTGCCCTCGCGGGCACACGTTCCTGCTCCGGCGCACAGGCGCTCGCACTGAGCCGTGATGCGGAAGGGTGAGAAGTCACCGGGCAGGATTGGGGATCTCTCCGCACTGAAATGTGGCGAACGTACGGGAGATCTTTAACGAAGCCAATTATAACACAAAAGAAATCTGTCCGTTCGTGTAATTCTTCGGAGCCCGTTGCAGATTCAGTTAACCTATGAAAAAATAGATTGTTAAGGACTCGGCTAAAAGCTAGCGGTACGGTAGTACATGTTATTCCAGCGCTCCGGCAACACCTACGACAGATTATGTGTATACTGAAGATTCAGTCCCATGGAGCCCATGCGAAGGAGACCGGCATGACCGCTCACCTTGCTGATTCCAACCCGCCGCGACTCTCTCTTCTTGTCGGCCTGTTCCTTTGTCTCGGCTGTGCGGCCGGCGCGGCGATCGCCGGAGACGTCCTGCTGTTGAGCTACGAAGGACCCATCACGCCGGTGGCCTCGGAGTATCTCGTAGCGGGTCTCCTGGCAGCCCCCGAGTCCGGCGCCGAGGCCGTGGTCATCCAGCTCGACACCCCCGGGGGTCTGGACACGGCCATGCGCGACATCATCAAGGCCGAGATGGGATCGACGATACCGGTGATCGTCTTCGTCGGCCCAGCCGGCAGTCGAGCGGCCAGCGCCGGCGCATTCATCACCGTGGCCGCGCATGTGGCGGTGATGGCGCCGGGTTCGAACATCGGTTCGGCCAGCCCCGTGCAGATGGCCGGAGCGGCCATGGACAGCACCATGAAACGCAAGGTGACCAATGACGCGGCGGCCTACATCGCTTCCATCGCCGAGCAGCGGGAACGGGATCCCGACATCGCCAGGTCCTTCGTGGTCGACGCGGTCAACCTCACAGCGGCCGAGGCCCACGACGCCGGCGTCGTCGATTTTCTGGCAGCAGACCTGACCGCCCTGAGGGACAGTCTGTTGGGCAGGGAGGTGGAGGTCGCCGGGACGATACACCGGCTCGATGGGGAATCGTTGCGGCTCGTGCCCCGACCCATGAGTCTGCGCCAGCGATTACTGAAAACCCTGGCCGACCCCAACGTCGCATACATCCTGATGCTGCTGGGTATTTACGGCCTCTTCTTCGAATTGAGCAACCCGGGGTCTTTCGCGCCGGGCATTCTCGGCGCCATCTGCCTGTTGTTGGCGCTCTTCGCGTTCCAGGCCCTGCCTGTGGATTACACCGGCGTCGCCTTGATCCTGCTGGGAGTGATCCTCCTGTTGCTGGAAATCAAGGTCCCCAGCTTCGGCTTGCTGAGCATTGGAGGCGTTGCTTCCCTGGTGCTCGGTTCCCTGATGCTCTTCGACTCGTCCGAGCCCTGGGCCCGGGTCAGCCTGCGGGTCATGATCCCGACGGTTCTGGTCTTTGCCGCGTTCTTCCTGGCCTGTGTCTGGCTGGCAGTGCGCGGTCTGCGCCGACCGGTGGTCAGCGGTCCCCAGTCCCTGATCGGCAGCCCCGGTCGCGTCGTGCAAGCCATCGCCGGGGGAGACGAGCCCGGCAAGGTGGTCTTTCACGGCGAGATCTGGGATGCCTGCGCTGACGTGCCGGTGCCCGCTGGTGGCACCGTTCGGGTCGTCGAGTTCAACGGGCGCACGGCGCGGGTGAAACCCGAATCTCCGCCCCCTGCCCCCAGTCCCTCTCCAAGGAGTTAGACATGCCTTTCGTCGTTCCAACTACCCTGGTGCTTCTGTTGGTGATCATCCTCGTCAATGCGCTACGCATCCTGCGGGAGTACGAGCGGGGTGTCGTGTTCCGTCTGGGTAGGTTTGTCGGTACTCGTGGGCCTGGATTGATCATCCTGGTGCCGTTCATCGAGAAGATGGTGAAGGTGGGACTGCGTACAATCGCCATGGACGTTCAACCCCAGGATGTTATCACCAGGGATAACGTCTCGGTACGGGTCAACGCCGTGCTTTACTTCCGGGTCATGGAACCGGAGAGAGCCATCATCGAGGTGGAGGATTATCTGTTCGCCACGAGTCAGCTGGCCCAGACCACGCTGCGCAGTGTGGTGGGCCAGGCCGAGCTGGACGAGCTGCTGTCCGAGCGGGACAAACTCAACGCCCGGGTCCAGACCATCCTGGACGAGGCGACCGACCCCTGGGGCATCAAGGTCTCGACCGTGGAGATGAAGGATGTGGATCTGCCTCTGGAAATGAAGCGGGCCATGGCCAAGCAGGCCGAGGCCGAGCGCGAACGCCGAGCCAAGGTGATCCACGCGGAAGGCGAGTTCCAGGCCAGCCAGCGATTGAGCGACGCGGCAGCCATCATCGAGGACCACCCGACGGCTCTCCAGTTGCGCTATCTGCAGGCTCTGACCGAGATCGCGGCGGAGAACAACAGCACGACGCTGTTTCCTCTGCCGGTGGACCTGATCACTCCCTTCTTGAAGCACCAGCTCAAGAAGTCCGACTGATCGGAAATCTTCTCCTGCGGGCAACCCTTTGCCCGGCTCTGCTGTCATAGGAATGAGAGCAGGGTCGGGGCTGTGGACTACCGCTAGTCAGCGGGCGAGGAGAAGGACATGATCAGCGCCATCATAGGTTTGATTGCCACTTTGCTGGCAGCAGTCGGGACGACGCCGACCGGCGAGCCGGCGGCCGGAGAATCAATCGATACAGTGGAACGACTATCGGCGGCGGTTGCCGACGTTTCCGACGGTAGGATCGCGTTCCACTACCAGGTCCGCGACGGGGTCTCCGGCAACGGCCGAGGCGTCCGGATCTCGTCGGGCGAGAATAGCCACTCCTGCTATTTCCGGGGTCGCTACGACGATCGCGACGCCATGATCGAGGGCCCGGCCCGGGCCATTCTGCGGATTCGGGACGGAAGGATCCGGGAGGTCGAGCTGGCCGTTGGTGCGGGACTTGATGGCGACGTGCGCGGTGCCAGCAACCTGGGTCAGGTTCCGGGCCGGGTGGTCGGATCCTGGTTCATGGATCTCGCCCACCGAGGACGTCCGTCCGTTGCCGAGGAGGCCCTGTTGGCCGCGAGCATTGCCCGGGATGCCGAGGTGGCAGCCGAGATGCTCGAACTGGTTCGGGATCGTTCGCTGCATCGAGAGGTTCGCGATGGAGCCCTGCGCTGGCTGGCGATCCTCTCGTCGGAACGGGTCATGGCCACCGCCCTGGAGCTGGTGGGCGACCAGAGCGAGGACATGGAGTTGCGGGAGAGCGCCGTCTTCGCCCTGGGACAGCTCGATGACGACACGGCGTTGCCCCTGCTGATGGAGGTGGCCCAGCGCAACCCGGATCCGCGGCTGCAACGGGCGGCCTTCTTCAGCCTGGCCAACTATGACTCGCCCGAGGTACTGGATCTCTTCGAAGAAGTGCTGTTCGAAAACCGATAGGGATGTCTCGCAGCAAGTTGGTCTACCCATCTGGTATTCCTGGCCGGTGCTGCCCGAACGACTTGTAGCCGGACTCCGATTTCTCCCTCGGCCGACTCCAGCCATGGTATAATCATAGGCTGTCGAAACGAATGATTCCATGACTGGAGGAGTCGTCATGTCGCGCCAGGGATCCCTACTGATGACCATTCTGGTAGCCGGTCTGTCAGTCTGCATGGCGGCCACCGCCGAAAGCGTACCCGCCTATGATCCCGAGATCATCGTCCAGGTCGGCGAGTACGCCCTAGAAGTGGATGGCTACTCGGTGCCTACGGCCGGCGACCTGAACGGCGATGGTCTCTTTGATCTGGTCGTCGGTGATGGCGGCGGCGGCGTCACGCCCGGTCTTGTGCGGTTGTACTTCAATTCCGGGACCCCGGGTTCTCCTGAATTCGATAGCTGGTCCTACGCCCAGGTCCCCAGTGGTCCTCTCTATGTGCCGGCCGCCGGATGCATGGGCGTCTGCCCGCGGGTCACTCTCTGGAATGGGGATCAATTGCTGGATCTCCTAGTGGGTACCGCCGATGGCCTGGTCCTGATCTTTCTGAACACAGGGTCCAGTACGGAGCCATTCTTTGCCGAAGGTGTGGCCGTGCAGGTCGGCCGCGACGAGAAGATCGATATCGACGTGGGAACCCGGGCCACACCCCTGACCGTGGACTGGAACAACGACCAACGCCTCGACCTGGTCGTCGGTGCCTATGACGGACGGATCCGGGTATTCGTGGATGAGGCCGATACGGGCGACGCGGATTTCGAGGTCGAGATGCGCGTGCAGGATCCTGCCGGGGATCTTGTGGTGCCGAGTCTCCGCTCGAGCCCTCTGGTGGGAGATCTTGATGGAGACGGTCGCAAGGATCTGATCTGCGGCAACACCGAGGGTCAGTTGCTTTTCTACCAGAATATCGGGACGGACGCCGAACCGGCTTTCGGATCGCCGGAACCGATTCTCGCCGGCGATGTGCCAGTGGACCTGGAGGGCTCTGCCCGTTCGCGACCCTGTGCCTGTGACTGGAACAATGACGGCATTGCTGATCTCATTGTCGGTGGCAGTGACGGGCTGGTGCACCTGTTCCTGGGCCGTGCCGTGTCGGCGGTCGAAGGGATCCCCGTGGCCCGAGCACAGCTGTTGACTCCTCGACCCAATCCCTTCAATCCCCGGACCGCGATCCTGTTCACCATGGATCAGCCCGGGCTGGCGACCCTCTCGGTAGCGGACCTGCGGGGACGGATCGTGGCGGTCCTGGCCAGTGCAACCTATGGGCCGGGTACCCATCGCTTGACCTGGAATGGGCAGGATGCTGCCGGAAGGGCCGTGGCTTCGGGCACATACTACGTACGCTTGCAGACGACCGAGGGCGTACAATCCCGGCCCATGACCCTGTTGCGCTGAGGTTCGCCCAGTAGATCGTTGATGATGCGGGTTGAATAACACGAGATGTATGTTATAATTATAATCATGCAACTTTAGCCAGCGTACCCGCGTGAAGAACGGATCAGAGGTGGACCCATGCCGGAGCCGAGAAAATCAGTGTGCCGCAGAGTCGGATTCATGACACTAGCCCTGGTGGTCTTGTCGCTGATCGCCGTGACCGCCCAGGCGGATCCGCCCCCTGGCTACTACGACTCGGTGGACATGTCCAGCCAGGCAGCCATGCGCGTTTCGCTGCATAACATCATCGACGACCACACCAAGATTCCCTACACGTCCTCATCCACCGACACCTGGAATGTTCTGGAGGTTGCCGACGAGGATCCATTCAATTCGGGCCGCATTCTGGACCTGTATCAGAATCGTGTGTTCACCAAGCACGGTACCGGCAATAACGACTACAACCGGGAGCATGTCTGGCCCAAGAGCTTCGGGTTTCCCGACGACGGCAGCAGCAACTATCCCTACACCGACTGCCACCACCTTTTCCTGTGTGACATCGGGTACAATGGCGATCGTGCCAACTACCCCTTCGATGTCTGCAGTTCGGGTTGTTCGGAAAGAGTGACCGACAACTATGGCGGGCAGGGCGGCGGCTCCGGTAGCTATCCGGGCAATTCCAACTGGGTGTCCTCGGCGGGTTTGGGCCACTGGGAAACCTGGATCGGCCGACGGGGTGATGTGGCCCGGGCGATCCTCTATATGGACCTGCGCTATGAGGGTGGGAACCACGGCGGAACCGGGTACTCCGAACCTGACCTGATCATCACCGACGACCTGGATCTCATCGCCGATTCCTCCAGCAGTTCCAACCTGTCGGTGGCCTACATGGGACTCAAGTCGATTCTGCTGGCCTGGCACGAACAAGATCCCGTTGATGATGTCGAGCGGGCCCACAACGACGGTGTCTACACGTACCAGGGGAATCGCAATCCCTTCGTGGATCACCCGGAATGGGTCGAACGCCTGTACGTTGCGTGGGCTCCCTCGGATGTGCCGGGCGTCGATCTGTCTGTCGCCGGCATCACCCGCATCTATCCCAACCCGTTCAATCCGTCCACCCACATCGACTACGCCGTGGGAACTGCGGGTCCGGTAAG
>Ga0070729_10007211_pt1 | contig 10735 bp, 8 predicted proteins | sample tdDd472_FD_66725 | JGI IMG/M metagenome (GOLD analysis project Ga0070729, IMG submission 66725) | Marine sediment microbial communities from the Atlantic coast under amendment with organic carbon and nitrate - tdDd47.2 | ecosystem: Environmental > Aquatic > Marine > Coastal > Sediment | place...
CGAAGATGTCAGCATCACAGCTGATGGTGAGCTAGACGGACAAATTTTTGTGGTTGAACCTTTAGGACGTGAGGATTTAATTGATGTGCGTATCGGTGACAATAGCATCTTGTTACTTGCTGACCCCGAAGCAAATCACAAAGCAGGGGAGAACGTCAAAGTCCACATGGATATGACTCAGATTCAATTCTTCGATCCCAAAACTGAGAAATCGTTATTGTGGACATAAGCAATTCATTGACCTAATGAATGGAATATCATAAAGGAGATAGGGTGAGATAAACGTATCTTGCCCTTTATGTTTAATATGACAACAGATACACACTTCAAAACCCTAGATACAACCCAAAACTCAGAAGACGATCATCAACTAGCCCAACGTTATGCCCCTCGTATCCGCTTTGATATGAAAGAACCTTTTTATCCTTCGGTAGCAGGATATACCATATTTCATGAAACCGCAAAATCACCATCGTTCCCTCGTACCATTGAGATCCAGCCCAATGTTACATTTGCGATTGAATACGCTGTGTGGTGGGATTGGGATATGGGGCATCTGTATGAATTAGAGCATATCTGGGTATATGTTGATGCAGATGGCAAAATTGTCGATGGTGAAGCCAGTTGGCATGGTGGTTATCATCAGATGGTTGTCGCCGAAGGTCAACTCCCATTGGAAGACGGACGTTTAACGGTATATTCCGAGCCCGGAAAACATGCCTTTGCGCCTTCGATTGAATGGTTACTAGAGCGTAAACCACATACGATCTCAAGTTGTGGGATCACCGCAGGTAAAATGGGGGTTCATGTTACGCCCTTATTTGAGGGATATATTCATGATCGGACACCGCTTAACAATCGGTTAGTCCATACTTACCTTGAACGACAAGTTTTTGAGCCAACTTTTGATTTTAGCAATACATTTGATTTAGAACGGGCAGTATTTGTGCCATGGGATAATCTATTTAAATGGATACCCTCGCGCATTACATGGTGGACACAAGAATTAAATCGCACTATTCCGCCTAACGAACGGCGTGGGATACGAATTGCTCATCGTGGTGCATCAGCTTATGCTCAAGAAAATTCGCTCGAATCCTTCCATAAAGCGGCAGAACTAGGTTCAGATATGGTAGAGGTAGACATCCGTAACACAAGTGATAATCAGCCCGTTATTGCACATGATGCCAGCTTAAAACGCCTGTATAATGTCGATGGTCAAATTTCTGATTACACGCTGGATGAACTTAAGGAAATCACGAAATCCAGCCCAATTTCAACCTTTGAAGAAACCGTCAAAGTCTGCCGAGAGTTGCATATGGGGCTATATCTTGACATCAAGGAGATTAGCGAAGAATCAGCAATAATCATCTTTGATGTGATAGATCGACATCACTTTATCAAAAATTCGATTTTTGGCTCATTCCGTCCTGATCACTTAGCGGATATTAAAGCCAATCGTCCTGATGCACTTACGTCAATTTTATTTAGTTCGATCCATGTAGATCCTGTGGCATTGGCTCAGTCTATCCAAGCCGATTATGTGCATCCTTGCTGGGAACGACGCGCTCCTCAACCTCATAAATTACTCACTTCGGAATGGCTAGCGGCAGTCCGTACAGCCAACCTTGGTATCGTGTGCTGGCATGAAGAACGCCCCGATGAAATTGAGGCACTCTGGAATCTTGGGGTCGATGCAATATGTTCTGATATGCCCGAATTATTGGTCAGAAAATAGACAAGGTGACCCCATGGAGATTAACGGAATTGGAAAAGATGTTAGCAGTGGGTATATTGACGGTCGCTTAGATCGGTTGGAGCAGTGTCTTAAGTATTATTCTGAATTGGGTTATACCGTTGCAGAAGTCCCTATAACGGGCTTAAGTGTTGTTGTGAATGGTAAGCTATTATCATCACCTGTACAACGCGTTACAGAAATCCTCGCAAAATATGATTTTCGCTACACAGTTCACGCACCGAACAGAACCAACCTCGCCTATGGGTATAATCACCACCTCGAAAAATCTGTCTTAACAGCATCTATCGAATTTTGTCAGATAATTGGGGCAAAACGCCTCGTGTATCACAGTGGGTTACAGGCGTTAGACGCGGCACACACAGATACGGCTATGCTACCGTCTGATGATGACCTGCAACGTGGTAAAGAGCAGGAAATCAACGCTTTGATAGACCTCGCACCGATTGCCGCCGATGCGGAGGTTGTCATTGGCTTGGAAAACGGCGACCCTCACTTATGGGAATATGCTGTACTTCAGCAAAATAGCAGACAACCGCATGAGCTTGCAAAATATCATGCTCGCTTACGAATCGCACCCATCATTGAACAACTCGAAGCAGTCAATCACCCCAATATTGGCATGACATTGGATTTAGCTCATTTACATTTAGCCACTCATGCGCTCGGTGATGACTATTTAGCGGCAGTTGAAGAAGCTAGCCCGTGGGTACGTCATCTGCATATCAATGACAATTTTGGAAAATTAGATGTGGGCTTTAACAATGAGCAAGACCGTTTGCCATATGGAGAAGCCGATTTACATTTGCCTATCGGGTGGGCGGCAATTCCGTTTGCAGAGGCATTTGCGAGATTAAAAGATTATCAAGGGGACATCATCTTAGAAATCAAAGATCGCTACTGGGATTATTTTGGTGAAGCTCTTCAAAATACAAAACAGATTTTAGAGCGTGATGCCTGAGCGTTGTGATAATCATCAGGCATCTATTTGATCTAGCGATCTTGCAAGAGTCCCGTAATTCTTAGAAAACAGATGGGTGAATTCCGCACCAAACAAAACAATTTGGGCAGAGTAATAAACCCAGACCAGAAGTACTACAAATGCTCCTGCCGCACCATATGTTGAATGAATCGCACTGTTGCCGAGATATAGCCCAAGAATAGTTTGTCCCAACGTGAAAAGTAGTGAGGTAACAATCGACCCAATCCACACATCATTCCAAGCGATATCTGCATGAGGTAAAAACTTAAAGATAAATCCGAATAGAACTGTGGTTATACTGAAAGCAAGCAGAGCATTCAGGATGCGTAAGATAATGTCTGTGCCGGGAAGCATGGTCAATAAATAGCTATCTAAAATTGACAACAGTGTGCTTATAATTAATGACACGAGCAAAAGAAACCCGATGATGAGTATCATACCGAAGGAAAGTAGTTTATCCTTCACAAAGCCTTCTATGATGTTTATATCGTCAGACATATCTACATCCCAAATCATATCCAGCGCCGTCTGCAAATGATTGAAAAGACCCAATGCACCATATAAGAGGATGATTATACCAATAATCGAGGCAATGACCCCTTGATTCGGTTGTGACATATTATCAATTAAATTAGTAACAATTTGCGCGGCTCCTGTTCCCACAGTTACCTGTAATTGTTCTGTGATTTGTGACTGCACACTAGATTGACCGACAATGAATCCCACAATGGCAACTATAACTATAATCAATGGGGCTATGGAGAGAGCTGTATAATAGGCTAAAGCTGCTGCTAACATCGGTGCATCATCATTATTCCACTCAAGAAAGGTTTGTTTGATTAGTTCAAGAAATATTTTGATCTTATTCATTACTCTACTACTTATCTCCTTCTTGATAATCAATCGTTCACCACTTTCCAATCCACTTGTCACTCAAATAATGCCAATCGAAACAGCATTCCAAGTACTCAGCTTTATGACTATTCTATAATCGAGTAACTCTGACAACCACGTTACAGTACACCCCTCAGTTTATATTTTCTCTGGATAAATCAGATACGGTCTTCTGATCTCACGAAATTCATCACAATAATCCGACCAACCATTCATCACCTCGTCAACGGATGCACCTGTATCAATCATATGTCGATATTGAGTGCTGCCTATCAAACGGTCAAAATGCCATTGTTCTCCTCGTTCATACTCTGTTTGATGGGGTGGTAACCACTCAAATTGATTGGGGTAGGTTGCTTTGATTTTGATAATTGTGGCTAACCATGACTTAATCGGGTCAAAAAGCTCCATGTCTGCAATATGCAATTGCACGCCATAGCAGGTCTCATTCGCATATTTACTGAACGTCGGCAAAAATGCATGTGGACGAAAACGAACATCTGCGAGATTTTGTGCATTAAGTTGTTCTGCAAGATGATCTCCATCTATATAAGGCGCACCTACAATTTGAAAGGGGAGGCTTGTTCCGCGTCCTTCACTGAGAGTTGTCCCTTCTAACAGACAAGACCCCGGATAATGTACTGCGGTAATAAAATGTGGCATGGATGGAGACGATTGTATAAACTCACGTCCGATCTCATTCCAGCGCATTGTACGATTCCAACCCTCACAAGGCACAACCGTCAATTGGCATGGCGTAGGATTCCATAAATCATTCATCATTTGCGATAATTCACCTACCGTCATACCATGACGAATCGGCATATCAAAGCGTCCAACAAATGAAGATAACTCTTCATCTAATGTCCCACCACTTATATCATCCCCAATGGGATTGGGGCGATCTAAAATCATAACTTCTTTATCATATTCTCCACAAACTTCTAAAATATAAGAAATTGTCCAAATATAAGTATAAAATCGCACCCCGACATCTTGTATATCACAGACGACGACATCTATATTCTGTAGCATATCGCGCGTGGGGCGATAAGTCTCCCCATATAAGCTATAGATGGGTAATCCTGTCCGCGTATCTATTGCGTTTGCAACACTGGTCGCATCAGGTGCTGCCGCCGCCATTCCATGTTCGGGACCAAATAGGGTTGTGAGATTGACCTCAGCCAATTGGCTAAAGATTTCATATGTACTCATCAAGTGACGATCAACTGCACTAGGGTTTGTCATTAACCCAACCCGTTTACCTTTGAGCAAAGCAAATTGATCCGAACGTAATTTTTCTAGTCCTACCATCATCGTCATAATCAACTTGCTCCGCTAGATTGCCGAATGACTAATGATGTCGGCGTTGTAATCACAATGGCTGGATCATCAGGGTTATTGATGCGTTTATGTAATTGCTGGACAGCTAATTTGCCAAGATAGCTCTTATGTACATGTACTGTTGTCAACGCAGGGAAAGCAAGGCTAGAATCAGGAATATTATCAAAACCGGTAACTGCAACATCCTGTGGGATACGATAGCCATTAACTTGTAGCCACTGCATTGCTCCTAGTGCGATTAGATCCGACAAGCACATAATCGCACTAGGTGGATTATCCAACGCCATTAGCTTCTCAGCACCTTCTCGACCAATTTTCACAGGTATACGTGGAAAGGACGCTTGAACTTCAATCACTAAATTAGGATCAGCATCTAAGCCATGTTCAGCAATTCCAGTATGATAGCCCGTTAATCGATCATCAACCATGTTATGAAAATTATGTTGTGTCACAAAGCCGATACGCTTATGCCCTAACTCTTTGAGATGAGCAACCATCTTACGCATCCCACCGCACCCATCAAAGAGTATCGTATCGTCGTTTTCATTGATGAGTGCTAAGGTCATCACGATATTTGGGACTAATGATTCCCAAACTTTCAGATTCTCCACGTCAAGACCTCCAATAATCAATAATCCCTTGATCGGTTGCTGTTGAACTAGATTTTGAATATCCTGTGGCGTATTTATTTCAGTAATGGTCTTTACAAAGCCGAGATGGTAGCCCATCTGTTGTAACTCCGTATCTGCGCCTTCCAGCAATTCATTAAAAAATGGATTGCTAAATTTACCGTAATCATAGACCAGCAATATCCCAATAGATTGTGTTACATGAGTAGGGGATTTCGGTAACATGACCCCACCGTGCTGGCGATGAATTAACCCTTCATCAGCGAGTTCCTGTAAATCACGGCGCATAGTGATCTCAGATACATTAAACTCATCTGCTAGCTCGCGGGTACTTACCAGTTGATCGGGTCGGACTTCAGTAATATGTGACAGAATTTGTGATTGACGTTCTTGTTTATTCATATAAATGACTCTAATTCAAAATGAAATTAATTATAAAACTCAACCTATTTACATCAACACCTTGACAAAAGTCAAGTGAGGTGATTGAATTAGGCTTAAATGTGATTGAATAATCATATCATGGTGATTGAATAATCATAATAGTGAATCTTTCGGTCACTTTTTGATTTACTTTTAGAATAGTTCTTATTTTTATTTGAGGAGAAATTGATATGCAAAAGTCTCTTAGGTTGCTTCTTTTACTAACCGTCTTAATGATTGTTGTCTCTACAGCAATAGCACAAGATTCCACCGAAATTACCTTTGCAACATGGGGTAATGCCACCGAAATCGAAATGTTCAATTCAATGATTGCAGAATTTGAAGCCATGCACGAAGGTGTTACCATTACGATGTTGGAACGCCCCGGACAAGGTTTCACAGATCAAGTGATCGTAGAAATGGCAGCAGGAAACGCCCCTGATATTATTCGCGGTGGATTCCGTGGTGATTTTGCTTTCTATGCAGATGCAGGTGGTACGATTGATTTGTCCCCATATCTTGAAGAAGATTATGCGGATGATTTTTTTGATGCCGCATGGACGATTGTTTCATATGAGGATAAACCTTATGGTATCCCATTCATGACTGATACCCATGCTTTATTCTACAATGTTGATTACATCAACCAAGCAGGCATTACTGTTCCTACCTCGATGGAAGAATGCTGGTCATGGGATGAATTCTCCGAACAATCCCGCATTGCAATGGATAACAGCGATGCTGATTATGGTCATGCCGCACTTTGGAACGGCAAACGCTGGATGCTATTCCTTTATGGTAATGGTGGTCAGGTTTTGACAGATGATTTATCCGAATCTGCCATGAACTCAGAAGCCGCTATTGAAACAATTGCATGGACACAATCATGGTACGACAGTGGTTTAACACCATTCAGCACATCTATGAAAGCATCTGAACAAGCTGATCAACTCTTTGTGAATGGAACAATTGCCTTCTTTATTTCGGGTAGCTGGCATTTACCAAACCTCCGCGATAATATGGTTAGCCAAGAATGGGCAGTAACCTATTTACCCTGTACAGAAAATGGCGTTGATGCTGATCTTGGTGGTAATGGTTTTGCAGTTACACGTGACAGCCAAAATCCAGAACTAGCTGCTGAATTTGTCAAGTTCATCAGCAATACCGAAAACATGCAGACATTCGCTGAAGAAGCATTCTTCAACCCAGTACGTTACTCATCCCTAGAAGACCTTGAGTACCCAGAATTCAATGATTCGATGTTATTATTTGCAGAAGTTGCCGCAACCGTAAATGCACATCATGCCGCCGTTCAGGGATTACCAATTTTCCCGGGCATTCAAGCAATCATCCAAGATGAGCTTGATTTGGCATTTGTTGGTGGTCAATCTGCAGAAGACACTGCACTAAACATTGACGAAAAAATCAACGCGCTACTTGCGGAAGAATAAATAACTATTACTTGAGGGTCTAAGTCGAAATCTTAGACCCTCTTTTTTTTTAATTTTGAGGTGAATTATGTCTACTCTTGTACCTTCCCATGCCGACCATTACCCTACATATTTCCATAGATGGTGGAGTCTCAACCAAAAAAAGGTTGTCCCGTATATTTTTATTGCCCCGACAATGTTAATTTTCACTACTTTCGTTCTTATCCCAATTGTATATGCCGCTTATATCAGTTTCTTTAAGTGGAACGGCATCAGTGAGCCAGAATTTAATGGTATCCGCAATTACACGAGGCTCTTAGAAGATGATGTATTTTGGACTTCACTCAAAAATACCATTCTATATACGCTCGGCGTTGTGCCTTTAAGTATGATATTGGGCTTACTCGCGGCAATTGGATTAAATCGTAAGCAATTACCCGGACGAGGTATATTACGCGCTATTTATTTTCTGCCATTTGTTATTTCAGCCGTTGCTACGGCGACCACGGCAGGATGGATATTTGGCGACACATTCGGCATACTCAATAAAATCCTTGTCGAGCTAGGCTTGAACAAAGTGCAATGGCTGACCAATCGTCACACAGCTTTACTGACTGTTATTGCAACGACAGTTTGGATTCGTATGGGATTCTGTATGTTGATTTACCTCGCAGGCTTACAATCCATTCCCTCAGACCTAATTGAAGCGGCAAAAGTTGATGGGGCAACAGCACGCCAGCAATTTTTCCGTATTACGTTACCACTCCTCAAACCAACAACATTTCTATTGCTAGTCTTAAACGTTATTTATTCGTTCGAGGTATTCGATCTGGTATTTGTTTTAACGAATGGTGGTCCAGGTTATTCAACAACCGTCTTAACGGTCTTTATCTATAATTCGGCATTCCAGACGCAAAGTGTTGGTTATGCAAGTGCAATTGGTATGGTCTTTATGGCGATTATTATGACAATCACGATGATTCAATGGCGCATTTCTAATGAGGGCGGGAGGATAGACTAATGGCAAACATAACGTCTAAATCAAGTTCTATATTCAATATGACAAGCCGAACCCGTGAACGCATGATTACTGTTATTACATGGTTGCTGTTAGCAGCTGGTGCATTAATTATGATCTTCCCAATTTATTGGATGGTCGCAACCACCGTCATGCCAAGAGAAGATGCGTATTCCCGTGAATTATTGCTTGTGCCGCCGAATATCACCTTTGATAATTATGTAAATGGTTGGAATAACTCTCCATGGCCTCAATGGTATGGTAATACCCTAATTATTGTTGTGACATCGGTTGCGGGTATTACATTCTTTGGGTTGTTATCAGGCTTTGCATTTGCTAAATATCAGTTTTGGGGGAGGAATATCTTATTCCTGATTATCCTCAGTACATTGATGATACCGCTACAAGTGTTATTATTACCGCGCTTCCTGATAGTCGCAAAGATGGGCTGGGCTAATACCTATTGGAGTGTCATTGGTCCTCACATGGCAGATATTTTTGGCTTATTCTTCGCACGACAATTTATGCTAGAAATCCCCGATGAATTATTGGAAGCGGCACGCTTGGATGGGGCAGGGGAGTTTACGATTTTCTTTCGAGTCGTTGCGCCATTGGCAAAACCAGCCATTGCAGTACTTGTCATTCTCGGCTTTTCTGCTCGTTGGAACGCCTTTGCTTGGCCCCTTGTCGCACTCACGCGCCAAGAAATGTATACGGTGCAACTAGGTATCAATCACATGAAAGGCTATTACTTCACCGATTTCCCAGCGATTATCGCTATGGTAGTGGTATCGGTTATACCGATTGTGATTATGTTCTTGACCTTCCAACGTTACTTTATCCAAGGTATCGCCCGTACAGGTATTAAGTAGGATCATCATAGGCTGATTTTTTGAATTTCATAATGGGCGATTCAATCATTTCGCCCTTTTAGATTTCATTTTTCCCGTATTCCACTAAATAACAATTTATTAAATCGTTTGAAAGGCAGATTAACGATGCCACCCAATATACTAATTTTTATGAGTGATCAAGAACGTGCAGATGTATTAGACCCAAATCATCCCTGTATCACACCTAATGCAACCCGCCTTGCACAAGAGGGTGTTACATTTACCGACGCATATTGCCCATCACCGCATTGTTGCCCATCGCGCGCTACATTTTTCACGGGTATGTATCCCAGCAAGCACGGTGTTTTTAACAACGTGAGTAACGCCTCTGCGATTAACCGAGGGTTGGAAGACGATATTACAACCTTTGGCGAACCGTTACGCGATGCAGGCTATAGACTGGCGTTCTCTGGTAAGTGGCATGTTACCGACAAAGAGAATCCTTCTGAAAGAGGGTGGGAAGAACTCCACTTAACAGCGGGCAAGGGTAGTTACATGCAACAATCAATGGATTTCTACCAACAAATGACGGTCTCTGACGAACCTCGGCAACATGGACAAATTAAACGTCCGGGTTGGGGTGATTTACAACTGTTTAGCTCATATGAAAGCACAGGCGAAAAGGGATACGAAGATAATAAGGATTATCAGGTTATCAAATCCGCTTGTGAAGCCTTGCCTGACTTAGCAGAATCAGATCAACCGTGGGTTTTGTATGTCGGTACGATTGGCCCACATGACCCGTTTAGAGTGCCAACCAAGTATCTGGATATGTATGATCTGGATGATATTCCGTTGCCCGAAAATTATAAAGATACTCTAGCCGATAAACCACGAGTCTATAAACGGATGCGCGACCAATATTGGGGACAACTTTCTGAAACGGAAATCCGTGATGCGATACGCCATTATTGGGCTTATTGCACCATGATTGATGATATGTTTGGGGAAGTGCTCGATACATTGGATGCAACAGGGCAAGCCGACAATACGATGGTTTTACGTGTGAGTGATCATGGCGAGTATTGTGGTAACCATGGGGTATTTTTTAAGGGTGTTCCATCATTCAAAGAAGCATATCAAATCCCTGCAATTATTCGCTATCCGGGGGTGATTGAATCGACCAATCGAGAAGTCGATCAATTTGTATCGCTGGCGGATTTTGCACCCACATTCTATGATGTTGCTGGCGTTCCTATCCCTGATGATTTAACGGGTAAGAGCTTATTGCCATTTTTGAAAGGTAAGACACTTGACGATTGGCGCGATGCACAATACACACAATTAAATGGTGTAGAAATCTATTATTCACAGCGCAGTGTACAGACCAAGCAATACAAATATGTCTACAACGGCTTCGATATTG
>Ga0070729_10007213_pt1 | contig 10733 bp, 10 predicted proteins | sample tdDd472_FD_66725 | JGI IMG/M metagenome (GOLD analysis project Ga0070729, IMG submission 66725) | Marine sediment microbial communities from the Atlantic coast under amendment with organic carbon and nitrate - tdDd47.2 | ecosystem: Environmental > Aquatic > Marine > Coastal > Sediment | place...
CTTTCAGGGGGCCTCTCCGAGGCCCCCTCGCCCTCGCAGCAGAGCTGCTCGGGCTCACCCCCAACGGGCTGAGGGCTCACAACCCCTTTACACACCGCGCCTCTGCCTGCGATTCGGCTTGAGCGGACCCCAGCAGCCGGTAGGATTCGCGCACACGGAGTCTGTATGTCCAAGCCCGGAACCCGCCTCGCCCCGCGCCGCCGCCCGACCCGCGAGGTCATGATCGGCGACGTGGCCGTGGGCGCCGAGCACCCGATCCGGGTGCAGTCCATGACCACCACCTTCACCCACGACGTGGAGGGCACCCTCGGCCAGATCGAGCGCTTGATCGCCGCCGGCTGCGAGATCGTGCGCGTGACCGTGCCCACGCTGAAGGACGCCCAGGCGCTGCCCAAGATCCGCGACGCCATGGCGGAGCGCGGGCTGCGCGTGCCCCTCGTGGCCGACATTCACTTCTCGCCCAAGCTGGCCATGCTCGCGGTCGAGCACGTGGAGAAGGTGCGGGTCAACCCGGGGAACTTCACCGACACCAAGCGCTTCGCCCAGCGCGAGTACACCGACGAGGAGTACGCCCAGGAGCTGGAGCGGATCGAGGCCAAGTTCACCCCGCTCGTGCTGCGCGCCAAGGAGCGCGGGATCGCGATGCGGATCGGGACGAACCACGGCTCGCTCTCGGACCGGATCGTGAACCGCTACGGCGACAGCCCGCTGGGCATGGTCGAGAGCGCGCTGGAGTTCGTGCGGATCTGCCGCAAGCACGACTACCACGAGCTCGTGATCTCGATGAAGGCGTCCAACACCCGGGTCATGACCGAGGCCTACCGCCTGCTGGCCAAGCACATGGACGCCGAGGGCATGGACTACCCGTTCCACCTCGGCGTGACCGAGGCCGGCGACGGCGACCCGGCGCGGATCAAGTCCGCGATCGGGATCGGCGGGCTGCTGCAGGACGGGATCGGCGACACGATCCGCGTCAGCCTCACGGAAGACCCCGTGGCCGAGGTCCCCGTGGGCTTCGCGATCGCGCGCCGCGGCGGGCCGGGCCTCGAGGCCCCCGCCCTCGAGGGCACGGACCCCACCGACCCCTGCAGCTACGCCCGCCGCGCCACGCGGCGGATCGAGCAGGGCACCGCGGCCGCCGCCCTCGGCGACCAGCAGGACGTGCGCGTCGAGGCGCACCTCGGCCGCGCGAACCACGTGACCCCGGAGCAGCTGCGCGAGCTCGGCGGCGAAGCCGCCGGCGAGCGCCGGCTGGAGCTGGCGCGGATCGAGGTCAGCGACGCCGCCGACGTCGAGGCCTTCTGCGCCCTGCGCGACGTCGCCGCTGAGGTCAACGTGGCCCTCGACGCCTGGACCGCCGCCGCCGTGTGGCGCGACCCCGCGCTCCTCGGGCGCCTGCTCGAGTGCGCGGACCGGCTGACCCCGCGCGGCGCCGCAGAGGCCGACGTGGCCGGGCTCGCCCAGGCGGTCGCCGGCCACGAGGACACCGCGCTCCTGCTCGAGGGGCACGACCCCGCCGCCCTCGCGACCTGGGCCCAGGCCGCGGTGGCCCAGCTCGAGCACGTGGCGCTGAGCCTGCTCCCCAGCGCCGGTCCGCTGCTGCACCCGGCCTGGACCCGCGCCCTGGTCGGCGAGCTCGCCGCCCGCGGCCTCGACCTCCCGCTGGTGCTCGTCGCCAGCGACCCCGAGAGCGGGGAGACCGAGCAGAACCTCGTCGACGCGGCGACGGCGACGGGGTCGCTGTTGATCGACGGGATCGGCGACGCGCTGCGGATCGAGGGCCCGCCGGCCCACCGCGCCGTCGACGTCGCCTACGGCGTGCTCCAGGGCGCGCGCCGGCGGACCACCGAGACCGAGTACATTTCCTGCCCCGGCTGCGGGCGGACCCTGTTCGAGCTCGAGCCGGTGACCCAGCAGATCAAGGAGCGCACCTCGCACCTCAAGGGCGTCAAGATCGCGGTCATGGGCTGCATCGTGAACGGCCCCGGCGAAATGGCCGACGCCGACTTCGGCTACGTCGGCTGGAAGCCGGGCAAGGTCAACCTCTACGTGGGCAAGGAGTGCGTCGTGCGCGAGGTCCCCGAGGACGACGCCCCGGACCGCCTGGTGCAGTTGATCAAGGACCACGGTCGCTGGGCCGAGCCCGCCACCGCGCTCCCGGTGGTCTAGCCCAGTGCACACCGCCGCGCTGATCGCGGTCGGCGTGGTCGCCGCGCTGCACGTGGCCTTCGCCGTGCTCGAGGGGCTCCTGTTCACGACCCCCACCGGGCTGAAGGTGTTCAAGCTCAGCGCCGAGGACGCCGAGACCTGCAAGGTCTTCGCGCAGAACCAGGGGCTCTACAACCTGTTCCTCGCGGGCGGCCTGGGGTGGAGCTACGTCGTCGCGCCGGAGCTCGCCCAGCAACTCCAGCTGTTCTTCCTCGGCTGCGTGGTCGTCGCCGGAGTCGTGGGCGCGCTCACCGCCTCCAAGGGGATCCTGTTCGTGCAGGCCCTCCCCGGCGCGATCGCCCTCGGCCTCGTCCTCGCCGCCTAGCAGCCCCCCCGCCGGAGGCACGGAGCCACGCGGGCGCTCAGAAGGCGAACGTCAGCAGCTTGAAGATCACGAAGATCAGGATCGCGAAGAACCGCAGGTAGTCCTCGCCGCTGTAGCTGACCGGCGCGCTGCGGCGCAGCCGCTCTCGCTGTTGGCGAATGCTCCGCCGAGGGGGACGGGGAGGCCGCGGCGCGGGACGGGGAGTCCGGGGCCGCGGGCGCCGGCGCTGGCAGGCGCACCCGCCGAACTCCTGGGCGCAGGCGACGTGGGTCGCGACCCCGCAGGCGGCGCAGGCCTCGTGCTCCAGACCCGCCAGCCCCTCGAAGCACAGCGGACAACGCAAGCTCTGCCGCTGGCGCGGGCGAGCGATCGGACGGCGGTTGCGCAGAGCAGGGTTCAGGGGGTCTCTCCGGGGGGTTCACACCGCTGCACGGCGCGGGCCGGCCGCTAACCCCTGCCACGAGGACCCGAACTGCTCACGCCGTTGTCAGCGGAAGCGGGTCGTTCTCACCCGCGGGCCCACACCAGGGCGCCCGCCGCCGCGGCCAGGGCGAGGAGCAGGAGGGCCTCGGCGAGTCCAATCCCAAAGCGCACGTGGGGCGAGTTGCACTCGGGGCACGCGCGGGAGCGGTAGCGCCGGCGCGGCTTCCAGCCGTGCCTGCAGTCGCGGCAGCGGTTCGGCGGGCGCCAGGGCATGCCGCCACGTTAGGCCCGCGGCGCGCCTCCGGGGATCATCGGACCTGATGGTCCTCGGGCTCGCGCCGCCAGAGCCCGGCGACCCAGCCCGGGGCGATCAGCTCGCAGCCGCCCTTGAACAGGAGCGCGAGCGGAATCAGCAGCAGGCCCCCATAGAGCACGAGGTCCCAGCTGAAGGTCCCCTGCCAGGCGGCCTGCACGGCGGGCACGACCACCCTCGAGAGCTCGGAGGCCAAGTAGAGCCCGAGGAGCACGCTCAGCACCCCGAACAGCCGCCCGGTGGGGTGCCGCCGCCCCGAGAACGGAGACGCCGCAGGCGGATCGCTCAGCTCGCTGCCCGGCGTGGTGTAGGGGTCGCTCACCCGTGGAGGGTAGTCGCGGGCTGCAGCCGCGAGGAGGGCAAGGTCCTCAGATCACGTTGACTTCGTGGACCAGGTCCTCGCCGCTGGTGAAGCGCTCGATCGAGAGCGAGGAGACGTCAATGGTCTGCGGCTCCCCGTCGAGGACCCACTCGGACATCAGGAGTCCCGTCGCCGGGGCGTGCATGAAGCCGTGCCCCGAGAAGCCGCCGGCGGAGAGGAAGCCCTCGACCCCGGGCACGGGGCCGAGCACCGGGAGGTGGTCGGGGGTAATGCTGTAGTGCCCGGCCCAGCCGCGGTTGATCTCGGCCTCCTCCAGGATCGGGATCCGCATGATCCCGCGCTCGATCACCTCGGGCAGCCAGTCGTCGTCGAGCACGTCGTTGAAGCCCGGCGGCTCGTCGGCGTTGGCGAGGCCGAGCATCAGCCCGCCGCTCTCGCTGCGGGTGTAGAAGCCGGTGTCCATGTCGATCGTGAGCGGGATCGTGCCGATCGGCTCGAAGGGCTCGGTGTTCCACAGGCAGCGCCGCACCGGGTAGGCCGGGATCTCGATCCCGGCCAGCTGCGCGACCTCGCGCAGCCAGGGCCCGGCGCAGTCGATCACCCACTGGCACTGGATCGTGCTCCCGCTGCCGAGGGTCACGCTCTTGACCTTGCCGCCGACGACCTCGATCCCGGTGACCGGGGTCGCGAAGCGGTAGTTCACGTCGGGGTTGCGCTTGACCGCCTGGTAGAAGCCCATGGTGGCCTCGTAGGGGTCGGCGTAGCCGTCGGTGGGGCAGAACGTGCCGATCAGCAGGTCGTCGGTCTTGAGGAACGGCCAGCGCTCGGCGATCTGCTCGCGGGTCAGGGTCTCCACCGGGACCCCGAGCGAGGTCTGCAGCGCGACGTTTTGGCGCACGCGCTCGGCGGTGGCGTCCTGGGCGGTGAAGAACAGGTAGCCGTGCTGCTCGAAGTCGAACACGCAGCCCAGCTCCTCGGACATGCGCTCGAAGAAGTCCACCGAGTAGCGCGAGAGGCGAATGTTGACCTCGGTGGTGAACTGCTGGCGGATCCCGCCTGCGCTCAAGGGCGTGGAGCCCGTGCAGGGGGCCTTCTCCTTCTCGAGCACGAGGACCTTCAGGCCCGAGTTGCGCTTGGCCAGGTGATACGCGACCGACGTCCCGATCACCCCCGCGCCGACCACCACCACGTCTGCGGTCTCCATGTGGGACCTCCTGCGGGGAGCATTCTAGTGCCGGGCCGAGGGGGCAAAAAGCGTCCTCCAGCCCCCCAAACTCCTCGAAGTTAGGGCTTGACGCTCCCCGGGCCCGCCCGTATCGTTCGCAGAAGTCCGGCCCCATCGTCTAGTCAGGTCCAGGACGGAAGCCTCTCAAGCTTCAAACAGGGGTTCAAATCCCCTTGGGGTCAACCGCGGAAGGCAGCTCAGCACCGAGCTGCCTTCTTGCATGTAGGGGGCCTCTCCGAGGCCCCCTACCCTGGTTTCAGGGGGCCTCTCCGAGGCCCCCTCGCCCTCGCAGCAAGCTGCTCGGGCTCACCCCCAACGGGCTGAAGGCTCGCGCTTTCAGGGGGCCACGCTTTGGGGACGCCTCGCCCGGTTTCAGGGGGCCTCTCCGAGGCCCCCTCGCCCTCGCAGCAAGCTGCTCGGGCTCACCCCCAACGGGCTGAAGGCTCTGGCTTTCAGGGGGTCACGCTTTGGGGACGCCTCGTGAAGTCCTAGCCCCTACAATTCCCGCTCACCCTGCTTGAGAGGTCTACTGTGGGCGTCCGGTCGAGACAGCGTCGCGCGCGCCGCGCCTGGATCGTGCCCTGGATGATGCCCCCGCTGCGGACGCTCACGGCGCGGGTCCAGCGGATGGCGCTCCCCGACGCCTACCGCCTGGGCTGCCAGCTCGGCGCCTGGTTCGAGCGGCTCAAGCCCAACCGCGAGATCCTGCACCGCAACCTGCGCGTCGCCTGCGGCCGCGAGCTGAGCAAGCGCGAGCTGCGCGCCTTCGAGCACCGCTACTACCGCCACATGGGGCTCTGCCTGGTCGAGCTCGCCAAGCTGCCCACGATCACCCCCGCCCGCTTCAGCCGCTACTTCGAGCCCGGCGACGACGCCCAGGTCCGCGCGATCTACGACGAGGGCCAGGGGTTGATCTGTGTGGTCGGCCACTCGGGGCAGTGGGAAATGGCCGGGCACCTCGCGGGCGTGCTCGGGCTCACGATCACGACCACCGCCAAGTTCTCGGGCTACCCGCTGCTCGACGAGTTCATGCTCGGCCTCCGCGCCAGCCTCGGCCAGCGCCTGATCCCGGCCCGGGGCAGCATGTGGGCGCAGAAGAAGGCCCTCGCCCGCGGCGAAGCGGTGGGGATCAACGCCGACCAGGAGGCGCGCAAGAACCCGGTGTTCGCCCCCTTCTTCGGCGTCCGCGCCGCCAGCGTCTCCAGCCCCGCCCAGCTCCAGGTCCGCGCCAAGAGCCCGATCGTGGTCGTGGCCGTGCACCGCGTGGGCGCCTTCCGCTACCGGACCACGGTCTTCGACGTGATCCGCCACGAGACCAGCGGCGATCGCGCTCAGGACGTGCAGCGGATCACCGAGCGGGTGAACCTCGCCCTCGAGCAGTCGATCCGGCTCTACCCCGAGCAGTGGCTCTGGGGCCACCGCCGCTGGCGCCGCCGACCCGCCGACGAGCCCCCGGAGCGCGCCTTCGAGCGCGTGACCGACGCCGCGCCCCTCGACCTCGACGGGACGGGTCGGGAGCCGGAGCGAGTCCGGGTGCGCCACGCCGGCGAGACCCTCGAGACCAGCGAGGGCCCCTTGCCCGAGGAGGCGCGGGCGTAGTGGCGGACGACCCCTACCGCGCGCCGACCGCGGTCGACGAGCCAGGGCTCTCCCCGGGGAACGCCTGCCCCGCATGCGGGGCTCCGGTCACCTTCTGGACCTGGCTCCGCCAGCGCCTCCCCACGCGGTTCAGGTGCCCGTCGTGCAAGGCGAGGTATGGAAACCACATGCCTCACCTGCCCTGGATCTTCCTCGGGATCGGGTTGGTCACCGTGGCCACCCTCTCCGTCGGAGACCAGCTCGGCTGGGGCGATTGGCTCCTAGGGCTCGTGCTCGGAGCCTTCTGCTGCGCGTTGGCACCGCTGCTCTACGCCCACCAGATCCTCAACGCTCGCTTCTACGAGCTCGACTCGAAGCCGCCCACAGAAGACGAGACCCAGGGGTGAGCGCAGCGCCCGACGACCCCTACCGCGCGCCCACCGAGGTCAGGCTCCCCGGCGAGTATCCGGCGACGGCCTGCCCTGCCTGCAAGACCCAGGTGACGTTCCTCAGGAGTTGCCTGCAGGTCAACCCCGCCCGCTTCCGCTGCCCGGCCTGCAAAGCCTGCTTCGGCTACGTGCTGCCCAAGCTCGGTTGCCTGCTGACGGCCCTGATCCCGTGCACCTACGGGATCGCTATGTTGGCCAGGATCCCGGGGAGGAGCGTCGATTGGCCACTGCTCACCCTCGTGGCCCCAGTATTGGGAGTGCTGGCGTTCCTCGGCGCCATGGTTCGGCTGGTCCACACCCTCGAGCGCCGCTACGCGCGCCTCTTCGACCTGCCCGACGCATAGACCCCGGAGGACCCGCCTGCGCCGCCCCTTCGCCGCCCCCTGCTTCTGGGCGGCGTTCGTCAGCTACGGCCCGTGTCGTTGAGGATCAGCTACGGCCCGTTTCGTTGAGGATCAGGATAGGCTCACCGCCCCACGCGACTCGTCTCGCTTCGGCTCGCCCGTTTCACAGGTCACATGCGGCTCGTGCTCTTCGGGTGCGAGTCGCATGTGGACTGAAGACTGCCCCGGTAGCGGAACGCCCCGGGGCGTATGTGACATGCGCCTCGATACGTTCCGGCGTGGTTCTGGGCGTGGGTGGGTGACGGTGCGTCGAGGGGTCGCAGCCCGACTCTCGAGCTCGGCAGCCAAGTCGTTTGGGTGGTACGGGTTGGGTGCTGAGTTCCGCGTAGGAGATCCCCGCGGAACACGATCTCGCCCTCGACCGGCGGTGTACGTGGCCACGTCTCATGGGGCGGGTGGGCCCCCCCCCCCTGGGGGGGTATCCCAGGGATACGTGTGCTGGGGGTCGGAGTCCGAACTCGGGTATCCCAGGGATACGTGTGCTGGGACTCGACCCCGGCCACACGTGACCCTGGGATACGTGTGCTGAGACTCAAACGCCACCACGCATGACCGTACGGTTTCGACCTCCTCCGAGCATGAGTCGAGGTGCGGCTCGGCAGGAGTCTGAACCGGGGTTGAGCTAAGACGGTGCGCGGCGGGTCAGCTCTTGCTTGGGAGGATTCCTGCCGAGCGTGATAACGCTGAGGCCCCGACCCGGAGGGCGGGCAGCCTGCAGGCCGGCACGGTGCGCGTGATCGAGCACACGGTGGTGGACCTGCGACGCGAGCTACTGGCTTCCGAGTCGGGCTTGCCGTGCGAGGGGCGCATACTTTGACCCAGCCCCCGTGCGAGACGCGGGCGACTGGAGGTGCGTTGAGGGGAGGCTTGTGCTGCTGTCATGGGTCGGGAAGGGGAAGACCTTCGATAGGTGGAAACTCTGCGACCTGCAACTCACCGAAGAGGCACGCGGGACACCGGGTGGCGGGTTGCTCGTCGTGCTCCGGCTCGAACTCGACCCGTGCTGGATCGGGGAGAGCTTGCTGGAGGAGCGCGCGAGCCTGCTCGAGGCGAGACCTGCTGGCGACGGCGAAGAGACCGTAGTGGCGGATCTTGACGAAGCCGTGCGGGAGCACGTGGAGGAGGAAACGCTTGAGGAACTCGAAGACCTCGACCGTTACCGAGCCGCCGTTCTTGGTGGCGAAGGTGACGTAGTCCTCGTCGACCTCGAGCAGGCGTCGATCCGAGATTCCGACACGGTGCGTGTAGCGAGCGAGGTAGCGCAGGAGGTGGTCCAGGTCTCCGAAGGTGGCCTTGGCGTAGACCAGCCAGGGTTTCTGCGCGAACTCAGCTCGCAGCGCGGCGAAGGAGCGGGGGTCTTCGAGTTCAGCGCAGCCTGGGCCGAAGCGGAGGAGACCCCGCTTGTGAGCACGGGCCACTCGGCGGAGAAACCTCCGACGGAAGCGCGCACCGAGCACCCTGAGCGGGGCGAGGAAGCGCTCACCCCAGCTACTCTTCCAGTCGTCACCTGAGGGCGTCAGCCCGCCTCCAGTCACGACGCAGTGAGCGTGCGGGTGCAAGCCCAGGTCGCGACGCCAGGTGTGGAGCACCACGGTGATCCCGGGCTGCGCGCCGAGGAACTTCGGGTCTGCGGCGACCTCGAGCAAGGTCTCCCCGGCGCAGCGGAGCAGCAGACCGTAGCAGAGGGCTGCGTTGGAAAACGCGAGCCAGCGGAGCTCGGCGGGCAGCGTGAAGACGACATGGAAGTAGCGACCCGGGAGGATCTTCTCCTTGAGCTGAGCCAGCCACTTGGACGCGGCTTGTCCCTCGCAAGACGGACAGTGGCGATCGCGGCAGGGGTTGTAGACCACGCGCCGGTAGTCGCACACGTCGCACGAGGAAAGGAAGCCCCCCAAGGCGGGAGTCCGACAGCGCGAGAGGCGCTCGAGCACTCGCCGCTGGAGCGGAGTCGTCGGAAAGAGGTGGGTGTACTCGTCGCCGTGGGCGCGCACCAGGTCCCCAACGCGGAACCTGACGCGCGCCCGCGGCGCGTGGTGCGTCTCTGCTGCTGCCGTCGTCACCGCCTTGGCTCTTAGGCGACGAGGGTGTCCAAGGGGCTGACGATACCGGTGAGCAGCTTATCGCTGACGTGGGTGTAGATCTCGGTCGCCGCAACGGAGCGGTGGCCGAGGAGCGCCTGGATCACGCGCAGATCGACGCCGTCCTCGAGCAGGTGCGTGGCAAACGAATGGCGCAAGCAGTGGGGCCAGACGCGACGCTCGAGGCCCGCGCGGGCGGCAGCCTTGCGGAACGGGGCGTTGGCGCTCTTGCGGCCGAGTGGTTTCCCTGCGTGGGCACCCGGGAAGAGATACGGCCCCGCCGGTCTCACTTCTCGCCAGTACGAGCGCAGCTCCTTCAGCAGCTGCGGAGAGAGGAGAGCGTAGCGATCGCCTCCGCCTTTGGTCTCAGCGACGTAGAGGAGCATTCGGTCACTGAGAACGTCGGAGAACTTGAGGGCACATGCTTCGAACAATCGGAGCCCCGCTCCGTAGAGGACCTTGAACAGCGTCCGATACTTGGGGTTCCGGGTAGCCTGAAACAACGCCGTGACCTCCTGGCGGGAGAGGACCACCGGCCTCGCCCTGGACTTGCGCGGCGGTACCAGAGCCGCGAGGACGTCGTCACGCTGCAGGGTATGGCGATAGAGGAAGCGCAGGGCGAACACTCGGATCCGCCTGCTGCCGATCGAGAGCTTGCCCTCCTGATCGAGGTGGATCAGATACTCCCGCAAGTCTTCGGGGCCAAGGTCTGCCAGGGAGCGCTCTCCGAAGTGGCGCTGAGCCGAGCGAACGTTGTCTCTGTAGAGCACGGCCGTCGCTGGCCGCAAGCCTCTGAGTTGAATGTCGGCTAACATTGCGTCGAGGTATCCCATGGTGCGTCCTTTCTGTGGGCTTTGAACACCACACAGGCTGGAGCATCTGGGATGCCTCGTTCAACTCCGGCGATGGCCGTTCGCGGCGGCCCGCCCTGTCGCCAACCAGACTCACCAAGGGCGACCGTCCGGAAACGAATCTGATGCGATCGACGTCTCGGCCCGCCGCGCAGCGGCCTTAGTTCTACCCTGGGATACCCGCGCTGAGACCCAAACGCCACCGCACGTGACCCTGGGTCACGCGCGCTGGGACTCCCAGTCTCAGCGCGCGTGACCTTGGGTAACCCGCACCGCGACTCGACCGCGAGCGCGCGTGACCTTGGGTAACCCGCGCCGCGACTCGACCGCGAGCGCGCGTGACCTTGGGTAACCCGCGCCGCGACTCGATCCTGAGCGCGCAATTCCTTGGGTAGCCCGCGCCGCCGCTCGACCCTGAGTGCATGCGACCGCGGACGTGTGCACCGTCACTGGCGGTCGCGCGTCGCATGACCCTGGGTGGCCCACAGCGCGACCCGAGTGCGAGGTCACCTGTCCTGCGGTGAGAGAGCGGGCTAAGTATCCAGGTGCGTTGCACC
>Ga0070729_10007214_pt1 | contig 10732 bp, 4 predicted proteins | sample tdDd472_FD_66725 | JGI IMG/M metagenome (GOLD analysis project Ga0070729, IMG submission 66725) | Marine sediment microbial communities from the Atlantic coast under amendment with organic carbon and nitrate - tdDd47.2 | ecosystem: Environmental > Aquatic > Marine > Coastal > Sediment | place...
CCAAAATCAAGATAATGTTCTGAATTATCTTCCCAGTTAATTATACGCATTTGAGCTAAACCATTCTTTCTTTCTTCGACAACTAAATACTTTCTAAAGATCTCAATACCTTCAAGAAATACATCTTCACGATGAGCAATTATTTCTTCCCAGTTTTCTTTAGTTGCATTTTTAATTGGGGCTCGCATTAATTTAAAGTTCTTAGCATTAAGATTTGTTTTAATATAAAAGTAATCTCCAAAGTGAGATACTGAATATTCCAAACCTCTTTCGCGTGGTTGAATAACTTTAAATTCATCCATAGGATTATCAGTACTTAAAAATCTGTATTCATCGGACATGGTACTATAAGAACCAATCATTAAATATTTATTAGATTTAGTTCTCCAAACACCTGTTCCAAAAGTTTCATCCGACTCATGAAAAATTTCTTTATCAGCAGTATAGTCATCTCCTAAAATATGTCTGAATATTTTAATCGACCTTAAAGTTTTTTCGTCTTTTTTAGTATAAAAAATGGTTTTATTATCGTTAGCCCAAGCTGCATAACCAGTTGTAATTGGTAATGCATCCTTATATATTTCACCTGTTTCAAGATTTTTAACATAAATAGTATACATTCTTCGGCTAACCGTATCAACACCAAAAGCTATAAGCTTATTATCCGGACTTACACTCAAACCTCCCATTTGATAATATTCATATCCTACAGCCATTTCGTTAACATTAAGAATAATTTCTTCTACTGCTTCTAACGAACCTTGCTTTCGACAATATATTGGATATTCCTTACCTTCCTCATATCGCGAATAATAAAAGTATCCGTTCTTTTCGTAAGGAACAGACTCATCAGTTTCTTTTATTCTCGATTTCATTTCCTGAAAAAGATCTTCTTGAAATTTCTCTGTAGGCTTAAGTACAGATTTAGTATATTCATTTTCTTTTTCCAAATAATTGATAACCTCAGGATTTTGGCGTTCATTTAACCAAAAATAATTATCAATTCTTGTGTGATCATGAATTTTTAATTCTTTTGCAATTTTCTTTGCAACAGGAGGGTTCATCTTAGTTTCTTTCATACATGATGACATAATTATTATACTTAAAATAATTAAAGCTGTGTTTTTAATCGAAATAATTTTTCTCATATTAAACTGATTATTAAATTTGAATAGTAAAAATACATAATTTGTTTATTGTTTTTCAATAAATTTCTGTTTATAACAAAATTTGAATAGGATCGTTCACTACGTAAAATTGATTTAATATGTACGAAAGAAAACTTACACGTTCACACGACCAGGTTATTGCTGGAGTTTGTGCAGGTATTGCTGAATATTTTGGTTGGGACATTGCATTGGTTAGAATTATTTATTTGATTATAAGCATAGTTAGCATTGCATTCCCAGGAATACTAGTATATGTTATTTTATGGATTATAATGCCTGAAAAAAATAATAATTATTAGTAAGATTAAATCTCTTCCTTAAATTTTCATCTACATTTTTTTATCGAATATCAAAAAAAAATAGCTGTCGGAGTATTTAAATTCATTTTCTCAATTCCTTTTAGTAAATTAGCTAAAAATGAATAATATTTTATTTTATTATGATTTCAAATTCATATAAATGGAATAGTAAAACCATCTTGATAGCAGAAGACGAAGATAGTAATTTCAGATATCTGGAGATGGTACTTAATAAAACCAAAGCAAATATTGTTTGGGCTAAAGATGGAATTGAAGCAATCAGGTTATCTAAGGAAAATCAACCTGATTTAATTCTAATGGATATTAAAATGCCCAACATGGATGGATTAGACGCAACCAGAGAAATTAAAAAAACACAACCAGAAATACCAGTTATTGCACAAACTGCCTTTGCAATGGAAAATGATGAGCAATTAAGTTTAGAAGCTGGATGCAATTCATATTTATCTAAACCAATTAAAGCACCAGAGTTATTAGAAGTTTTATCAACTTTCTTAATAAGTGATTAATAATATTTATTGTTCATTTTAACTTTTATTAACCATGCCTCACCATCTTAATAAACTTAAAAACAATATACTTTTTTTTGTATTAGTTTTTATTACTTCAACTTATACTCATGCTCAAAATTATGAGTATACATTCGAGAAACTATCTATTAAAGATGGCCTTTCTCATAGTAATGTTTATGCTATTTTTCAAGATAACTTAGGATATATGTGGTTTGGTACGCAAGATGGACTGGACAAATACGATGGTTATAATTTTACCACATACCGACACAACTCTCAAGATTCCAATTCTCTTTCATCTGGAAATTTTGGAAAAATTTATCAAGACACATTAGGCATATTCTGGTTTGGAACTTTTGGAGGTGGTTTAGATAGATATGATCCAAAAAAGAATCTTTTTACTAATTTTCATAATATTTCTGAAGATTCTTCTAGCTTAAGCAGTAATCAAATTTATTTTGTATTTGAAGACAGTAAGAATGATCTATGGATAGGAACAGCTGATGGAGGACTAAATAAATTTAATAAAACTGATCAAAATTTTGAAAGGTTTTTACCCAACACAAATATGCCAAAAAGTTTTAGCGATACTAGAGCAAAATGTATTTGTGAAACCAGCGATGGAACTATTTGGGTTGGATCAGGAAATGGATTAAATAAATACGACAGAGCAAATAGAAACTTTGAAGTTTATAAAAACGATCCTGCAAATAATAACAGCTTAAGCTCAAATAGTATTCAACACCTATATGCCGACAAAAATGATATTATATGGATCGCTTCAAGCGAATCAGGGTTAACAAAATTTAATCCTATAACAAACACATTTAAACATTATCAACATAACCCTAATGACCCTAATTCAATAAGCGATAATAATGCTGAATTTATTCTTGAAGATTCATATGGTAATTTTTGGATCGGAACCTATCAGGGAGGATTAAATAAATTTAATCCTATAACAGAAAAGTTTAAACGATTTGTTCACGATCAAAATGACATTGAAAGTATCAGCCATAATCGAATCGAGTATATTTATGAAGATGCTTCAAGAAACCTGTGGATTGCTACTCGTGGAGGAGGATTAAATAAACTTGATCTTAAACCTCAAAAGTTTTACAATATTTTACATAATCCTGAGAAAATCAATTCTTTACCGCACCCTAGTGTAATGGCTATAGACAATGATGAAAAAGGTAATATATGGATTGGCACTGATGGTGGAGGATTATCGAAATATAATCCAAAAACAGGTAAATATATACACCTTCAACACAATCCTTTGAATAAAAATTCGATTGCCAGCAATCGTATCTGGTCTGTTTTAATTGATAAAGAAGGCATAATTTGGGCAGGAACATACAGGAATGGATTAAACAGAATTGAATTCAAAAATGGCAAATATTATTTTCATCATTACTCTAAGAATTATCAACAAAATGGGCTAAAAGACAATCAAATAAACACTATTGTTGAAGATAAGAATGGAAATATATGGTTAGCAACTTCTAATGGCTTAAATAAGCTAATTAAGAGCGGAAACCCTGATGAATATACTTTTGAACACTATCTTCTTAGTTCTGCATTTACAAAAAAATTTACCGACAACTACATAAGTAGCTTATATCTGGATAGCCAAGAACATTTTTGGATTGGCTCCTATACTGGAGGATTATTCCAATTTTTACCTAAAGAAGGAAAATTTAGACATTTCTCTCCATCAGATTTTGAAGATTCTGAATTTAAAAAAGAACTAAGAGTTATAATAATAAATGAAGATCATAATAAAAACTTATTACTCGGAACAGAATCAAGTGGAATAGTAAAGTTTGATTTTGAAAATAAGAAATTCTCTGTACTCCCTAATAACAAAGAACTCATGAACAATATGGTCATTGGGATACTGGAAGACGATCTTGGTAATTTATGGGTAACAACAAGTAGAGGATTATATAAATATTCTGCATTAAATAATAAGATCAACAGATATTCATTTGTAGATGGACTTGAAAGTAGTGGTTTTAATAGAAATGCCACTCTCAAATGTGAAGATGGTAAAATGTATGTTGGAAGCAATTTAGCTCTTACCTATTTTAATCCTTTAGAAGTTTATAATAATCCATATCTTCCTAAAATGGTAATCACAGATTTAAAGATATTAAACGAATCAAAATGGCAAAATTCCCTTTCTAAATATTCTCAATTTAAAAATAATAATGATATAATTGAAATTACTAAAACAGATTATATTTTTACCCTTGAATTTTCTGCAACAGATTACACTACTCCTATACAAAATCAGTATAAATATATGTTGGAAGGATTTAACGAAAATTGGATTGAAGCAGGAAATAACCGTACTGCTTCGTTCACAAATTTAGATCCAGGAACATATACTTTTAAGGTTAAAGGAAGTAATAATGATAAAATTTGGAATGAAAATTCAGCTGAATTAATAATTAAAGTAATACCTCCATTCTATAAAAAGTGGTGGTTTATAATCATATCAGCAATTATCAGTATACTAATTATTATAAGTTATATTAAGATTCGAGAAAGAAATCTAATAAAAGAAAAAGAACTTCTTGAAAGGAAAATAAAGAAGAGAACCACTGAAATAAGTTTACAAAAAGAAGAACTAAAATCACAAGCCGAACATCTCGAAAAAACAAATCAACAACTTGAAAATCAACAAAGTCACCTTGAAAACCTTGTTCATGAACGAACCATTGACTTAGAGGAAGCTAAAGAAAAGGCTGAAGAATCTGATCGTTTAAAATCTGCATTCCTGGCTAATATGTCGCATGAAATTAGGACACCAATGAATGCTATCATTGGATTTTCAAATTTAATAAACGATGAAGAAATTGAAAAAGAAAGCAGACTTGAACTTTCCAATCTTATAAAAAAGAACAGTAATACCCTGTTACATTTAATAGATGACATTATTGACATTGCTAAAATTGAGTCGAATCAACTTGAAATTAATCAGAAAAATTGCACTGTTAATAATATTTTAAATGATCTTTTATTGGATTTTGAAGATATTATTAATTCCAATGATCATATTACTGTTAAAGTAAGTGAGCAAAATTTATATAATAATCTGGAAATAATTTCTGACCCTTACAGGTTAAAACAAATTATTAAAAACTTATTAAGTAATTCCCTTAAATTTACTGAAAAAGGAATAGTTGAATTTGGATATAAAATTTTAAATTTAAACAACAAAAATGAGCTTGAGTTTTTTGTTCGAGATAGCGGCATAGGACTTACTAAAGATCAACAACAGCACATATTCTCTCGATTTACAAAGATTGAGAGTAATAAAAAGAAAGTTTATCGCGGTGCCGGACTCGGCTTAGCTATTACAAAAAGCTTAGTAGAATTAATGGGCGGCAAAATAAATATAAAATCAGAACTAGATAAAGGATCTGTATTTTATTTTACGATTCCATACATTCCTGTTTCAAAAGAAAATAATGTTACGACTCATACTAAAAAATATACATCAAAATATAATTGGGATAAAAAAAACATACTAGTTGCTGAAGACGAAGAAAGTAACTTTAAGTTTCTTGAAATGGTAATTCGAAAAACAGCTGCAAAAATAGCATGGGCTAAAACAGGTAAAGAAGCTGTTGATATGACCAAAAATAATAAATTTGATCTCATTCTAATGGATATTAAAATGCCTGAAATGGATGGTATAGAGGCTATTAGGAAAATAAGAAAAACGGATGCCAATGTTAATATTATTGTCCAGTCAGCCTATTCTATGCCCGAAGATAGAAACCTAAGTTTTGAAGCAGGAGCAAATGATTTTATCTCAAAACCTATTGGCACTGAGAAACTTCTAAAGATAATAGGTAAATATTTTAGTGAGTAACTTTAACTATACTATTTATTCAAAATACTCCTGAACCAAACCTAAGGAGATATTAACTCCCCTGAATCAGTGTGGTTTTGTTTAGAATGAAGGACATGGAACTGCCCCCATTTTATTTTTTCGCCCTCCCCAACTCCAATCAAATCTATATGCTATAGATATTTCATGAGCGCCACCTGTGGATGATAATAACTTAGAAGTAGAAATATCATAACTATAATTTATAAGTATATCATTAAAACTGTACCCAACTAATAATACTACACCATTAAAATCAGCGCTATCATCAAAAGCAGGAACACCCCGAAACCAAACACCAATTCTAAATGGTTCATTTTCATAATTCACACCAAGATCTAATTGATTAAATCCTGCCTGATTTTTATATAAAAATGATAAAGAGAAAAATTTATCTTGTTTTGATCTTACACTTTCAAAAAACTTAAATCTTGCTCCTCCATAAACCATAATTTTTAATGCAGGATAAGTAGGGTCGTCATTAAACTGTTTATTTAATGCAAGTAAATGATCACTTGTAGCACCAAGCCAATACTGCTCTGTATATGCTAACAACGACAAAGCAAAATCATAATGATTAATCTGCTCATTTTTAGGTATCTCTATAGTTCCTGTAGCATCCCTGGACAGTTCATCTGCAAAATCAAGTTTTGAATAATCGATGTTTCTGTTATAATAGGTAGCACTTAACCCTGGCCTTACTTTTAAATTCCGGTTAACATCAATCGCATAAGAATATGCAAGTCCTGCCCGTGTAGTATTATAAACCCCACCTTCTTGTTCTCTTAACACCAACAAACCAATACCACTTTTGTAATTATTCATATAATGATCAAAGGAAAAAGCATAGGTTGTATATGCATCAGGTAAACTTGTCCATTGGTTTCTGTAGTTTGCTATAAACCTAGATTGCTCAGTAGCTCCTGCCAATGATGGACTCAAGTATAATGGAGATGAGTAAAACTGAGAAAACTGAGGGTCTTGTGCTTGTACCTGCGATATTACAGAAATAAGCAACATGTATGATATATATCTTAATTTTTTATACATAGTTCTACAATTTTAATGAAGTAACAGTACTGTTCCAACCTTTTTAAAATCTTTTCCATTATTATACTTTCCTGTCACTTTCCATACATAAACGCCCTCTTCCAACAACTTATTATCATAATATCCATCCCATCCGATTGTAATATCAGAACTCTCAAAAACGAGAACACCCCATCTATTAAATATTTCTAAATGGTAATTCTCTAGTCCATCACCAATAGGATAAAACACATCATTACTAAAATCATTTGGATTATAAGCACCACCTGAACCACCATCCAGATTTGGAGTAAAAGCATTAGGAAATATGATTTGTCCACTTTCATAAACCTCAACAGCACCTTCAACTTTTATAGCATCATAACAATCTTTATCTGACCAAACCTCTAGTTCAATGTCATATATTCCTTCAACCTCATAAGTATGTCTGGAATCACTTTCTGTTGTGGTATTCCCATCTCCAAAATCCCACTTATACGTCAAGCCATCTTCTGATTCATTAATAAATATAGCTTCTTCTTCAGGAATATATACCTCTTTATTAACAACGAGGAACGATGCTTGAGGTTGAGGATAAACAATAATAGTAGTATCCTTAACTATAATCTCGCCATTATTACCTATTACTGTTAAGCTTGGTTTATAAACCCCTGATTCGTTGTAAGTATGTTTAAAACTTACCTGATCGGAAGTACTGCCATCGTCAAAATCCCAGGTAAATGGTAATCCATCCAAAGAATTATTAACAAAATAAACATCTAAAGGTGGACACCCCTCTGATTTTGTTATAACAAAACTAGCAATTGGAGGTACATTATAAGTAATGGAAACATCATCAAAACTTATACAGCCATTAATATCAACCGACCATCTAAAGGTATTTAACCCAGATCCTAAATCTGACAGCATAGTAATTGAATTAGTAGGTTCAACAAATGTTCCAAATCCTCCAATAACACTCCATTGCCCTACTCCTGTTGACGGGTTATTTGCTGCCAGTAAGGTTTCTGACTCGTTAATGGTTTGATCAACACCAGCATATACTTCAATTTCGTTATTCGTAATGATAATTTCATCGTAAGTGGTACACTCATCATACCTAATAGTCCAGCGTAATGTATTAGCCCCAAACCCAAGATCAGATACAATAGCATCATAGTTAGATGCATCATCAAAGGTGGCTGAACCGCTAATAACCGTCCATTCTCCTACTCCAATACTAGTGCCCGGATTGTTAGCATATAATGCTGTAGTTGAACTACAAATAGAAAAATCGGTTCCAGCATCTGCTTTATATGGTAAATCATTGTAAATTATAATTTCATCGAACGATTGACACCCCGCATGTTCTACAGTCCAACGCAACTTATTATCGCTAGGATTTAAACCTGACACCTCTGTATTGTAATTTGTTTTATCGACAAAATTTGCAGCACCGCTAACTAAACTCCATTCACCAACTCCTATTGCCGGAACATTAGCCTGTAAGAATGTATGATCTCCACATACCGTTTGATCGGCTCCCGCAATTGCCTTTGTGGGTGAGTTATTTGTCAGCGTAACCTCATCACTCGACGAACAACCATCGTTAGCAATAGTCCACTTTAATACATTAGTTCCTTTTCCAAGATCTTTAATTTTTGTATTGTAAAGATTATTATTTTCGAAATTTGCCGATCCACTAATTACTGACCATTGACCAATTCCCAAGTTTGGATTATTAGCATATAAAAGCGTTGAATCGGAGCAAAGTATTTGGTCAACCCCTGCATTACTTTGTTCGGTTGAATTATTGATAATTACAACCTCATCGGACGATTTACAGCTTCCGTTAGTTATGGTCCACCTTAATGTATTTACACCAAAACTTAAGTTTGCTATATCACTAATTGCATTGTCAGAGTCACTTATTGTTGCAGAACCACTTAGTACAGACCATTCTCCTGTACCAATTAGAGGAGAACTTCCCTGTAATACTGTATTATCTACACATATAGACTGATCAGCACCTGCAAATGCATCTGTAGGTAAATTATTTGTAATTGTTACATCCGCATAGGATACACATATTTCATTTGAAATTGTCCATCGTAAAATATTTTGTCCTTTATCCAAACCATCTACACGTGTATCAGGTTGAGAAGCATCATCAAAAAATGCAGAACCAGAACCTCCTAAAACAGACCACATTCCACTTCCGGATTCAGGGTTGTTAGCTTCGAGAACGGTAGATTCACTGCATATTTCCTGATCAATGCCTGTAGTTGCAACAACAAGTGCATTCTGAACATTCACCTCATCAAATGTAGTACAACCGTTATAAGATATGGTCCACCTTAGTACATTCATTCCCTGATTTAAATCAGTCACTTTGGTTGTTGCTGAATTTATATCATCAATGTTAGCAGCACCACTCTGAATTGTCCAAAATGCAGAACCTTTAATAGGAATATTCGCAGCCATAGAAATAGAATCAATACAAATAATTTTATCTGCACCTGCATTAGCCTCTGAAGGTTCATTATTCACAACAATAACATCATCATAAGAAATACAAGCTTCGTTAACAATAGACCACCTTAAAATATTGGTGTCAGATGCTAAGTAAGTAACTGTATTTGCTGAGAAATTAGCCGCACCACTAATAATACTCCATTCTCCCACACCAACCGATGGAGTGTTCGGGATAAGATCAACTGTATTAGTACAAATTGTTTGATCTAAACCTGCAAAAGCTGTGGTTGGCGCATTATTAATAATAGAAACTTTATCATCTGAACTACATGATTTATTTGTTATTACCCACTTGAAAATATTCTCACCTTTCGACAAGTAAGTTACTTTTGTATTGTAAACGGTATCACTTTCAAATTGTCCTGACCCACTTATTACAGCCCATTTTCCAGTACCTATTATAGGTTCATTTGCTGCTAAGAAGGTACTGTCTGCACATATTACCTGATCAACACCAGCATTAGCTTCTGTGGGTGAATCATTTGTAATGATTACATCATCTGAGGTCCATCCATTTTCCCATATAGACCATCTCAAGATATTATCTCCTTTTGCTAATCCATAAACAGAAGTAGTTGGATTTTTTATATTAACAAAACTTGCTGAACCTTGAATAACTGACCATTCACCATAACCAAATGCAGGTTCATTACCTTCTAATACAGTCTCATCATCACATAAATTTTGGTCCGGACCAGCATCAGTTTCAGTTGACATAAAATTGGTAATTATTACCTCATCATATAATGTACAAGAGTTATTGGTTATTGTCCATCGTAAAGTATTATCACCTAAAGCCAAATCTGTTACATTGGTATTAAATACATCAGGAGATGCTATCACAGCTGATCCACTAATTAGAGACCAAGATCCTAAACCAATTTCAGGGTCATTACCTTGTAAAGTTGTAAAGTCACCAGCTAAAACCTGATCAGGACCAGCATCTGGCACTGTTGGAGAATCATTTACAATAGAAACACTATCTAAGCTTATAAATCCATTGTTATTAATATTCCAAGCTAAAACACTTTTACCCTGAACAAGTCCGGTTACAGTAGTATTATGTAAACTATTATCCACAAAAGTTGCAGCGCCAGATAAAACAGACCAGTTTCCAACTCCTGTAACAGTTGCATCAGCATTAAGAATAGTGGTTCGATCACATAATACCTGATCGACTCCAGCATTAACAACAACTATATTATTGGTAATTGTTACTTCGTCAGTTGTATTACATATGCCGTTTGAAATTGTCCATCT
>Ga0070729_10007217_pt1 | contig 10729 bp, 11 predicted proteins | sample tdDd472_FD_66725 | JGI IMG/M metagenome (GOLD analysis project Ga0070729, IMG submission 66725) | Marine sediment microbial communities from the Atlantic coast under amendment with organic carbon and nitrate - tdDd47.2 | ecosystem: Environmental > Aquatic > Marine > Coastal > Sediment | place...
CGGTCGAGCACGGTGACATCCGCGCCCATGCCGGCGGCGATACGCGCGGCATGGGTGCCCACGACGCCGCCGCCGATCACCAGAACCTTGGCCGGGCCGACGCCGGGCACGCCGCCCATCAGCACCCCGCGGCCGCCATTGGCCTTTTGCAGCGTCCAGGCGCCGACCTGCGGCGCCAGCCGCCCGGCCACCTCGGACATCGGCGCCAGGAGCGGCAGGCCGCCACGGTCGTCGGTCACGGTCTCATAGGCGATCGCGGTGCAGCCGGAGGCGAGCAGATCGCGGGTCTGGTCCGGGTCGGGGGCGAGGTGCAGATAGGTGAACAGCAGGTGCTTGTCGGTCAGCATCTTGCGCTCGCCGGCCTGCGGTTCCTTCACCTTGACGATCATCTCGGCGGTGTCGAATATCTCTGCCGCGGTCTGCAGGATCGTCGCGCCGGCAGCCTCATAGGCGGCGTCGTCGAACCCCGCCCCGACTCCGGCGAGGGTCTCGATGAAGACCTGATGGCCGTGCGCCACTGCCTCACCGGCGGCGTTCGGCGTCATGCCGACGCGGAACTCCTGCGGTTTGATTTCTTTCGGGCAACCGATTTTCATGCCTCAACCTCCCTGAGGGCGTGGAACCTGATGAAAAAATAGGCGATCTGCCACGCAATTTCTGTGTAACTTGGCTCGTCAATGGGGGGTATCATCGAATAGTCTTCGAAGGATTCAGGAATGCCCGCAAAGGATGTGCGCAAGTGACGCTAGACGCAGTAGATCGCAGGATTCTCGGGGCGCTCCAGAAACGGGGACGGATGTCCAACGCGGAGCTGTCCGAACAGATCAACCTGTCGCCGTCGGCCTGCCACCGCCGGGTCCAGCGGCTGGAAACCGACGGCTATATCCGAGATTACGTGGCGCTGCTGGACGAACGCAAGATGGGTCTGCCGACAACCGTCTTCGTCGAGATCACATTGCAGGCCCAGGCCGACGAGGTGCTGGACGCCTTCGAACGCGCCGTGGCGCGCATCCCGGCGGTGCTGGAATGCCACCTGATGGCGGGCACCGCCGATTACATCCTCAAGATCGTCGCCGAGAACACCGAGGATTTCGCCCGCATCCATCGCCAGTACCTGTCGCGCCTGCCGCGGGTGGCGCAGATGCAGTCGAGCTTTGCGCTGCGCACGGTCTGCCGCACCACGGCCCTGCCTGTGTGATCCTCGTCATCGTCTGGCAATGCCGCATCGGGTTTAAGGGGCGGCGCAGCCTTTGGTGGGGGGGCTTGTGTCTGGCGGAGGATGACACCAGATTTTTACATCCGGGGGATAGCCCCCGCGATGACACTTGAGAAAGGATCCGATTTTGACCGAAGAGAGTGACAAGCATTCGCTGGATTGGCTGGAAGCCGAGCTGCAGGACACGTTCGACGAGGATATCGAGATCGAGTTCGCCGAGCCGATGCTGTCGCTCGAGATTCGCAAGATCTATCGCGAGGCGCATCCCGAGATGCTGGATCGCAAGGTCTATTTCCATAACCTGCTGCGGCTTCAGGCGGAACTGATCAAGGTGCAGGACTGGGTCGAGCATACCGGCGCCAAGGTCTGCATCCTGTTCGAGGGCCGCGACAGCGCCGGCAAGGGCGGGGTGATCAAGCGGATCACCCAGCGCCTGAATCCGCGCGTCGCCCGGGTGGTTGCGCTGCCCGCGCCCTCGCGCCGGGAGCAGAGCCAGTGGTATTTTCAGCGTTATGTGCCGCATCTGCCGGCCGCCGGTGAAATCGTGCTGTTCGACCGCTCGTGGTACAACCGCGCCGGGGTCGAGCGGGTCATGGGATTTGCCTCCGACGATCAGGTCGAGCAGTTTTTCCAGGACGTTCCGGAGTTTGAGCGCATGCTGGTCCGCTCCGGCATCATCCTGTTGAAATACTGGTTCTCGATCACCGACGAGGAACAGCAATTGCGGTTCCTGATGCGGATTCACGATCCGATGAAACAATGGAAACTGTCACCGATGGATCTGGAATCCCGCATCCGCTGGGAGGATTACACCAAGGCCAAAGAGGACATGCTGGCGCGCACCAACATCTCCGAGGCGCCCTGGTACATCGTCGAGGGCAATGACAAGAAACGTGAACGGCTGAACTGTATCGAGCATCTGCTGACCAAGATCCCCTATCAGGATGTGGAGCACGAGAAGGTCGACCTGCCCGAGCGGGTCTATAACCCGGACTACGAGCGGCGGGTGCTGCCCGACGAGCTTTACGTGCCCAAGATCTACTGACCGGGCCGTTCGCCACGTTGACAGGGGGCGGGCGGCGTGCTGACTTTCTGGTCTGCCGGGCAGGGAGGAGAGCCGCCATGTCAGATGCCCCCGTCTATGAAATCGACCCGGCCGCGTTCTGGGCCGATCCCTATCCCGATCTCAAACGCATGCGCGCGCAGGGGCCGGTGCTGCGGGTGCCGCAACTGGGGGCGACGCTGCTGACCCGGCGCGACGACATCTTCGTCAACGAGAAGAAGATCGAGGTGTTCTCCTCCGACCAGCCCGAGGGGCTGATGACCGTGCTGATGGGGCAGAACATGATGCGCAAGGACGGCGCGGCGCATATGGCCGAGCGCAAGGCGATCTTTCCCACCGTGTCGCCCAAGACGGTGAAACAGGTCTGGACCGAGCAGTTCCGCAGCCACACCGCCCGTATCCTCGACGATCTGGCGCCGCGGGACGCCTGCGACCTGGTCGCCGATTATGCCATGCCGGTGTCGGGCGAGGCGCTCAAATGCATCACCGGGCTGACCAACATGACCGCGCATGAGATGAACCGCGTCAGCCAGGGCATGATCGACGGCTGCGCCAACTACGCCGGCGATCCGGCGATCGAGGCCAATTGCCACGACTGCACCGCCTCGATCGACCGCCATATCGATGGCGTGATCCCGGTGTTGGACGCGGAGCCGAACCAGTCGCTGCTGTCGGTGCAGCGGCAGGCGGGGCTGCCGGACGATCAGGTGCGCGCCAATGTCAAACTGGCAATCTCCGGCGGTCAGAACGAGCCGCGCGATGCCATCGCCGGCACCGTCTGGGCGCTGCTGACCCACCCTGACCAGCTGGAGCAGGTGAAGGCCGGGCAGGTCGGCTGGCTGCAGGCCTTCGAGGAATATGCGCGCTGGATCTCGCCCATCGGAATGTCGCCGCGCCGGGTGGCGCAGCGTTACGAGCTGCACGGCGTCACGCTGGAGCCCGAGGACCGGGTGTTCCTGATGTTCGGTTCCGGCAACCGCGACGAGGATGTCTTTGCCAACCCGGATGCCTTCGACACCGGTCAGGACATCGGCGCCTCGATCTCCTTTGGTGCCGGGCCGCATTTCTGCGCCGGGGCCTGGGCGTCCAAGGCCCTGATCGGCGAGGTGGCGCTGCCGATGCTGTTCGAACGCTTCCCCGATCTGCGGCTTGCCGGTCCGGCGCGATTCGGCGGCTGGGCGTTTCGCGGCCCGTTGAGCATGCCGGTGGAATGGGGCTGAGCCCGGCTCAGTCCTCGCGCGCGAGATAGGACTCGAAGGCCGCCAGCGTCACCTCCGAGACATGGTGCTCCATCCCCTCGGCGTCCATCTCGGCGGTGTCGGGTGGCACCCCGAGCGCCAACAGAACCGCCACCACCGTGCGATGACGGGCGCGGACCCGGTCGGCCAGCGCCAGCCCCTCCTCGGTCAGAAAGACGCCGCGATAGGGGCGCGACACCGCCAGCCCCTCGCGCTTGAGCCGCGCGACCGCCTTGGTCGCGGTGGGGTGGGTCACCCCCATCCGGCGGGCGATATCGGTGATCCGCGCTTCGCCCATCTCTTCAATCAGGTCGCCGATCATCTCGGCGTAGTCTTCGAGAATGGCGACGGATTGCACCGCCCGCGCCTGGTTGAAACGGTCGGGCAGCGCCGCCGCTTCGGCCTCGGCCTCGGGGGTGGGCTCTGAGGGTGGGCGATGGGGCACGGGTCCGATGTCTCCGGTCTGTGGGGGCGGTCCCGCCAAGAGTGGCAAAAGGGTAAGTTCAGTTTACAGAAACCGCTTCACTTTTAAAAGCGACTATAATTTGATTTGAAGTTTTGACTACATCACGTCCCCTATTGTAAAAAGTGTAGCCAAGGGTTTATTTGAGATCGGAAGTACCGACCGATCGGTCATCAGACAGGAAAATGACGAGATGAACTCGACATCGACGGGGCGCACCCGCCTCGGCATCGCGGAGGTGCTCGAAGGCCGGCGCCGTGGGCCGCGCTCGGCGCTATTGTTCGCGGGACCGGCGATCATTGCCTCGGTCGCCTATATGGACCCGGGCAACTACGCGACCAACATCCAGGCCGGAGCGGGCTATGGCTATACGTTGCTTTGGGTGGTGCTGGTCGCCAACCTGATCGCGATGCTGTTCCAATCGCTCTCGGCGCGGCTGGGGATCGTCACCGGCAGGAACCTGGCCGAGCTCAGCCGCGATCATTTCCCGCGCCCGGTGGTCTGGATCATGTGGGCGGTGAGCGAGGTGGCGGCGATGGCGACCGACCTGGCCGAGTTCCTTGGCGGCGCGATCGGGCTGGCCCTCTTGTTCGACATGCCGCTGATGGCGGGGATGGGGGTCACTGCGGTTGTGACCTATGGCATCCTGTTGTTCGAGGCGCGCGGATTTCGCCCGATGGAGCTGATCATCGGCACCTTCGTCGCCATCATCGGCCTGTGCTACCTGATCGAGATCTTCATCGCGCCGGTCGCCTGGGGCGCGGCCGGGGCCGGGCTGATTACCCCTTCGCTGCCGGATCTGACGGCCTTGACCATCGCCGTCGGGATCATCGGCGCCACGGTGATGCCGCATGCGATCTACCTTCATTCCGGCCTGACCCAGAACCGCGCGCAGGTGCGCCATGACGCCGACCGCCGCAAGATCCTGACGTTTTCCAACCGCGAGGTCGTGCTGGCGCTGGCCGCCGCCGGGATGGTGAACATCGCCATGGTGATGATGGCCGCCGGTGCCTTTCATTCCGGCCATGCCGAGGTGGCCGAGATCGAGACCGCCTATCACATGCTGACGCCGCTGCTGGGCGGTGCGGCGGCGGCGGTGTTCCTGGTGTCGCTGATCGCCTCGGGCGTCTCAAGTTCGGTTGTGGGGACGATGGCGGGGCAGCTGATCATGCAGGGCTTTATCCGCATCCGCCTGCCGATCTGGTTCCGCCGCGCAGTGACGATGATCCCCGCCTTCGCCGTGGTGGCGATGGGGGTGAACGCAACCCAGGCGCTGGTGGTCTCGCAGGTGATCCTGTCGATCGCGCTGCCGGTGCCGATGGTGGCGCTGATCATCTTCGTCTCGCGCGGCGACATCATGGGCGCCTTCCGCATCGGTCGGCTGACGCGGGTGCTGGCGGTGATCGGGGCGGGGATCGTGCTGAGCCTCAACGTGGTGCTGCTGTTGCAGACCTTCGGGATCAGTGTTCCGGGGCTGGGCTGATCGCCAGGGGAACCCCTGAAAAAAAGACAAACCCCCGGGCCAGGCCACGGGGGTCGTCTGAATAAGCGTCAGAATAGGCCGCTTGAGGGTGTGCTTAGAGCATCCCCTCGCGCTGAGCTTTCTTGCGCGCCAGCTTACGGGCACGACGGATCGCTTCAGCTTTCTCGCGCGCTTTTTTCTCGGACGGTTTCTCGAAATGTTGCTTGAGCTTCATTTCACGGAAAACGCCTTCGCGCTGCAGCTTTTTCTTCAGGGCACGAAGCGCCTGATCGACATTGTTGTCGCGAACACTAACCTGCATGTGGTTGTCACCACCTTTCTAGATTCGAGTTGCAAGGAATTGCAGGAAGTGGCCGTATAGCAAGCATAACCTATCTTGTCCAGTGGACCGACCACCCAAGCGGAGGATGTCATGACGATGCAACAGGACGATGCCAAGGACCGGCTGCTGGATGCCGCTTTGAACCACGTGGCCTTCGACGGCTGGTCCGAGGCCACCTTCAAGGTGGCCGTTTCCGAGGCCGGCATCGACCCGGTCCTGGCGCGGGCGCTCTGCCCGCGCGGCGCGGTGGATCTGGCGCTGGCCTTTCACGCGCGCGGCGACGCGGCGATGCTCGATCTGCTGTCGGCGGCGCATCTCGACGGTATGCGGTTCAGCGACAAGATCGCGCTCGCGGTGCGCTTCCGGCTCGAGGCGGTCCCGGACAGGGAGGCGGTGCGCCGGGGCGTGACCCTCTTTGCCCTGCCGCAGCACGCCGCCGCCGGCGCACGCGCGATCTGGGAAACCTGCGACCTGATCTGGACCACGCTGGGCGATACGTCGCGCGATGTGAACTGGTACACCAAGCGCGCCACGCTCTCGGCGGTCTATTCCTCCACCGTGCTCTACTGGCTCGGCGACGACAGCCCCGGGCACGATGCGACCTGGGCCTTTCTAGACCGGCGGATCGACGACGTGATGCGCTTCGAGGGGGCCAAGGCAAAGATCCGCCGCAACCCGCTGCTCAAACCCCTGCTTGCCGGGCCGGAATGGCTGGCCGGTCAGATCCGCGCTCCAAAGGACAGGCGCGGCGATCTTCCCGGCTCGGTGGGTGGCGGTTAGATCACCAGGCTCAATGTCACGCCATGCAGCGCGCCGAGGGCGAGGGCGCCCCAGACCAGCGGATTGCGCGGCAAGGCCAGGGCGCAGAATAGCGACCAGATGATCTGTACCGGCAGCAGCCCCAGAAGCACGGCCATGGCGGTTTCGTCATGGCCGGTGGGCCAGGCGTAAAGCCCCAGCGCGCTGAGCAGGGCGAGGGTGAGCAAGAGGCTCCCGAGCATCCGGCGCGATGGGGAGACCGGGCCCAGAACTGTACGGAAGGCCGGATGTCCCCGCAGGGCCACCCAGCCCAGCGGCAGGGTCACGGCGACATTGGCGCCCAGCGACAGATACAGCATCAACGGAAACATGGGCTGGCACATTACCGGATCGGGGACCGGCGGCAAGCGGCAGCGCTCTCTCGCCCCGTGGAAAATTTCGGTGTATGTCGGGGGCAAATCGTACAGGGCGCGGGGCCGCGCCAAGCAGGAAGGATGACCAGATGAGCGAAACCATGCGAGCCGTCGAGATCAGCGAGCCGGGCGGGCCGGAGGTTCTGAAACTGGCCGAGCGCCCGGTGCCGGTGCCGGGCCACGGGCAGGTGGTGATCAAGGTGGCCTATGCCGGGGTCAACCGCCCCGACGCGCTGCAACGCGCCGGCGCCTATGCGCCGCCGCCGGGGGCAAGTGACCTGCCGGGGCTGGAGGCCTCGGGCGAGGTGGTGGCGCTGGGCGACGGGGTCACGGAATGGAGCGTCGGGGACCAGGTCTGCGCGCTGCTGCCCGGCGGCGGTTATGCCGAGTTTGTCGCCACCCCCGCCGCCCATTGCCTGCGCCTGCCCGAGGGGATGGACCTGAAGCAGGCCGCCTGCCTGCCCGAGACCTATTTCACCGTCTGGACCAATGTCTTCGCCCGCGGCGGGCTGACCGGCGGTGAGCGGTTCCTGGTGCATGGCGGCACCTCCGGCATCGGCACCACGGCGATCCAGTTGGCCAACATCTTCGGCGCGCGGGTCTTTGCCACCGCCGGATCGGCCGAGAAATGCAGGGTTTGCACCGATCTGGGTGCGGAACGCGCGATCAACTACCGCGACGAGGATTTCGTCGAGGTGCTGCGCGCGGCGGGTGGCGCCGACCTGATCCTCGACATGGTGGGCGGCGATTACATCCCGCGCAACGTGCGGGCGCTGGCCGATGACGGGCGGCTGGTGCAGATCGCCTTTCTGACCGGGCCGAAGGTGGAGCTGAACTTTGCCCAGGTGATGGCGCGGCGGCTGACGATCACCGGCTCGACCCTGCGGCCGCAGAGCGACCTGGCGAAGGCGCGGATCGCGCAGGACCTGGCCGAGAAGGTCTGGCCACTCTTGGACGCGGGCCGCGTCGCCCCGGTGATGGACAGCGAGTTCCCGCTGGAGGAGGCCGCCGCCGCCCATGCCCGGCTGGAGAGCGCGGGCCATATCGGCAAGGTGGTGCTGAAGGTCGCGTGAGGGGAGCGCCCTCCCGGGGGGAGGGTCGGGCGCTGCCCGGCCTTGCAGCCGGGCATCCTATTCCGTCTGGTGCGCTCTCATTCCACCGCGCGGCGGTAGAAATGCCAGGTCGCGTGGCCCAGCACCGGCAGGATCACGACAAGCCCCAGCAGCAACGGCAGCGCCCCGAGCACCAGCGCGGTGCCGATCAGCGCGCCCCAGCTCAGCACCACGCGCGGGTTCTCGCGCAGCAGCCGGGCCGAGGTCGCCACCGCCACCGGCACGCCCACGTCACGCTCCAGCAGCAGCGGGAAGGACACCACGCTGATCGCCAGCGCCGCCAGCGCGAAACAGCCCCCCACGAGGGTTCCGGCGATGGCCATGGTCCAGCCCGCCGGGGTGGTCGCCACCTCGCGCAGGAAGCCGGGGATCGAGGCCGGTGCCCCGGGTCCCATGGTCCAGCCGTGGATCGCATGCGCCGCGATCATCCAGCCGACGAAAAGCGCCGCCAGGTAGACCCCGAGCACCAGCACCGCGCCGAAGCGTGGATGCCGCACCACGCCCAGCCCGTCGAGCCAGCTCGCGCTCTGACCCGCCTCGCGCCGCCGGCTGATCTCGTAGAGGCCGACCGCCGCCACCGGCCCCAGCAGGGCAAAGCCCATGACCAGCGGCAACAGCAGCGGCAAGAGTTGCATGTGCAGCGCGAATCCCACCAGCACCAGCCCGGCCACCGGGTAGACCAGCACCAGGAACATCACGTCCGTCCGCCCGGCAAGGAAATCGTGCCAGCCGGCACGCAGGGCGTGGCCGATATCCGCGATCTCCAGCTTGCGGATCTGCGGAACCCCGGCGGCGTGATCGCCGCCCAGCTGCTCTGTCGTCGCGCCCAGATGCCGCCCCGCCGCGCCGAGGTTGCGCGCGGTCCAGGACAGCGGGTTTCCGATTGTCTGTGCCATTTCTCATCCTCCATGGCGATGCTCTGCGCCGTGGACCCGGACCCTGGCCTGATGTCGCCGACGGCCAGACCGGACGGCAACTTGCGCGCCTATCCTAGCACAAAAAAGCGGTGCCGGTGCTCACGCCTTCGGGAGGGGGGCCTGTGCCGGGGCGCAGGCGACCACCGGCGGCACGGCCCCGGAGCCCTGACTTCGCCCGGCAACGCCTCTGTTCCGGTTTTTCTTTGTCCCGTGGCGGGTTTGGCATAGGCTTGACCCTAGGGAAGGGCACCCGCGCGATGGGCGTCGGGGCTCCGCCCAGGGGGGAAGGATGGAAATGAAACAGGTGACACTCGCCGTGGTGGCGTTGATTGCCGCAGCAGGTTCTCTGCCGGCGCAGGAGCTTGAACAATGGGGCACGGCCGGGGGTTGGGACGTGCTGATCGACCCCAGCCTGGGCGACGGCTGCCTGATCCAGGCTGCCTATCAGGACGGATCGCTGGTGCGCATCGGGTTCGACCGGACCGAGGGCAGCGGCTATATCACCGCCTTCAACGATGCCTGGGGCGAGATAGAGGAGGGGGCGGAATATGAAATCTCGTTCGATCTCGACGGCCAGCAGTACGACGGTGTCGCCACCGGCATCTACCTCGCCGGGGTGCCGGGCGCGGATATCTATTTCGACAACGCCGACTTTCTGTTCGACATCGCGCAGAAATACACGCTGACACTCTATCACGATGGCGGCGAGGTCATGGCGATCGACCTCGGCGGCACCTATGTCGGGCTGGAGGCCGTGCTGGAGTGTCAGGACGACATGGGCTGATCCCGGTCTTGCGGCGCCCGACCCGCGCCGGGCGTTGACCTGAATCAATCACGGCCGCCGCGCGCCGATCTAGGATGCCCGAAAAGCGAGGTTGCCATGAACCGTTTGCGGATCCTTCTTTGCGCCGTCGTCCTGATGGGGTCGCCGCTGGCGGCACAACAGTTGACCGATGTTCCGGGGGCCGCCGACCCCGAAGGTCTGCCCCGGATAGAGGGCGCCGCGATTATCGGCTATGATCAATCGGGCTTTGACTCCTTCGACCTTCCGATCGGCCCGGTCAGCTATGGCGGGGCCGAACAGCTGCGCAGCGTCGAGGGCCCGCGGACCCGGATCATCTATGCGGTGCCCGGCGACCGGTCGCCGCTCGAGGTGATCCGGAATTACCAGGCCGAACTGGACGACCAGGGATTTGAGGCGGTTTATGCCTGTGCCAAGCGCGACTGCGGCCCGGTTTCGGCCATGGTCCGCCATTTCTATCCGCTGGACGGGCGGCTTGAGAACATGGGTCGGATCACCCGCAACGCCTTCTCGTCGCCGCGCGACGACCAGCAATACTTATCCGCCAGAAACCCCGAGACCGGGCGCGTGGTGTCTGTTTATGTCGCGTTCGAGACCTTCGATCTGCACCCCGAGACCGAGGGCAAGGTTCTGGTCCTTCTCGATGTGATCGAGGCCGCGCCGCTGCAGCGGCGGATGGAAACGGTGACCGCCGAACAGATGGCCGGCGCGCTGGGGACCGAGGGCCGGGTGTCGTTGTACGGCATCCTGTTCGAGTATGACAGCGACCGGCTGACGCCGGCCTCCGACCCGACGCTGGCCGAGATCGCAGCGCTGGCCCAGGGCAATCCGTCGTTGACACTGTTCGTGGTGGGCCACACCGACATGACAGGCGGTTTCGACTACAACATGGACCTGTCGCGCCGCCGCGCGGCGGCCGTGGTGGCGGCGTTGACCGGGCG
>Ga0070729_10007218_pt1 | contig 10729 bp, 11 predicted proteins | sample tdDd472_FD_66725 | JGI IMG/M metagenome (GOLD analysis project Ga0070729, IMG submission 66725) | Marine sediment microbial communities from the Atlantic coast under amendment with organic carbon and nitrate - tdDd47.2 | ecosystem: Environmental > Aquatic > Marine > Coastal > Sediment | place...
CTGGCTTCAGACGGGAAAGCGGGACCGAGGTCCTCTTCCTGCTGCTGGGGCTGGCCCTGCTGAGGAGCCTGTCCCTGCTGCGGGGCTTGTTGCTGCTGATAACCGCCCTGAGACTGCTGTTGCTGGTAACCACCCTGCTGTTGCTGCTGGTAGCCGCCCTGCTGTTTCTGATATCCGCCAGCTTGGGCGCCCTGGCCGTCAGCAGCGCGATCAAGACCTTGAACATTGTCTGCCACGATCTCAGTCATGTAACGATCCTGACCAGTGTTCTGATCCTGCCACTTGCGTGTCTGCAACTTGCCCTCGACCATAACCAGACGGCCCTTGCTAAGATAGTTGCCGCAGAATTCAGCGGTCTGCCGCCAAGCGACAATGTTGTGCCACTCGGTCTTTTCAACCTTCTGACCGGTCTGCCTGTCACGGTAGCCTTCGTCCGTGGCAATGGAAAATTTCACCCGAGCCTGTCCGGCGGGCGTATAAGACAACTCGGGATCACGTCCCAACCTGCCGATAAGAATCACTTTGTTCATGCTGCCAGCCATATTATCTCCTTGCGCTCTTTATATTCTTCAGTCATCAAAATTTATCTGCGATCTCTTCAAGTTTATCGAGCAGATCTTCCAATTGATAGATAAGCTTGTCAGCTTCTCCGGGCTTCCATTCGCCCAGAAGCTTCTCAATCTCAAGCCGCAATTCTTCGGCTTTTTCAGCTCCATCTTTCAGGGCTTCGACTTTATCGTCATCTATCAACCCGACACGGACCGCATCGAATACGGCTCCGGTCAATTCAAGTACGCCCTTTTTCTGGATGACTTTAGGATCTTGCCAAACAAGTTTCCACAATGAAGGATAAGCCTTTTCGACCTCATCTTCACTGAAAGTCCACGCTGTGACGCGTACCTGAAGGAGTCTGCCCATAGTGTCCTACTCTTCCTCTTCCCATTCACTCTGGATGCGAGCGACCACGTCCTGAATGACGGTTAATTGATCTTCAGGACAGATGCCAATCAGCGGTCCGCCCTCGTCCACATTGTCTCCACGGCCAAAATATACGGAATAAATAATCCCCTCAGGGCCGGTATAGGCCAAGGGGGTCTCACGCTTCATGCGGGAAACAATCAGAATTTCCATGCCCTCGTGAACCTTGACGGAACGCTTACCGGACACCTTGAGCTTCTGATCGACTTCAGGAACGAAATAATATTTGGCGCGCTCAGGGGCACGGAACAGGTATAAGGCTTCCTGAAGGATCAGCTCAATAACTTCCTTACGGGTCAGATAATGCTTGATGGTCACCAGAGATTCTCCAGCTTCCACGAACTGGCCTTCATGCTCAAGGTGGACGGATTCGATCACACCCTTCTCTGGTGCCGGGATGGGTTTCTTATTTTTTTCGCGAGTCAAATTCGCCAGCAAAGTGCCGGGTTTTTCCTTATAATCGCCTCCAGGACCACGAACGGTATCGCCCTGTTTCAAACCAGCAAACTCAACAACGCCAGTATGCGGGGCGCGAATCACGATTTCACGGTATGGAGACGCTTTAACCTTATCAAGTAACTCTTTGATATTCAGCACTATCTTTCCTTGTATTCTCGTTTTTACTTTCTGCCTCCGATACCGGAGGCCAAAAAGGTATGGACCGCATGCAACGGACTCTGGACTAACGATAGTATAGGTTGCGACCACCCATGGTCAAGAGCGACTGATGGAGGTTTTTTTTGACCTCTCGTCTGTCCCAGATACCGTGGATATGTCCACGTGAAAGAGCATGATAAGCGCGGTGATAATCCGGCGGAGTCGTGATGCCCGTTGTCTCGGTAATAACGCCGGGTCCGGCAAAACCGATATTCGACGACTGCACGGCAAATTGATAGGGCGAACACCCTAGAAAGCTGGCCACAGGACCGGCATAGGAATTGGTGTCATACAGCACAAGGTAGAGTCCACCAGCGTCGATGTAACGACGCACGGCAATAGTACACCGGGGCATCTGAATGACGCCGTTGACGCCTTCCTGAATGCGTATACCGGCTGTGCCGTGCACATAGGCGATGAACGGCTGACGCTTGCGTGTTGCCCGTTCCGCCGCACGGATGAACTTCTCTCCCTCGGCCGCGCCCACACTGCCACCCCGAAAAGGAGCGCACAGAACTGCGACTACGGTATCGACTTCTTCAATGGCGGTCTCAAAGGTAATGCAGGCTGATTTCAGCCCGGTCTTTTCCTTGGCCTTGTCGAGCTTGAAATCAAACTTCTCATAGCCTAGCGGATTAACGGATTCCAACTGCTGGTTGAATTCCTTGGACTCACTGTAATCAAAAACATTTTCCAGATACCATCGGTATTCCATGGGGAAATGATGACCGCAGGATGGACATACACCGGCAAAGTCACCGAAAAGGTCAGGCACCCACAGATCCGGGCAATGCTGTGTCCGCACATTGGGACATGTAATGGTTCGATCCTCATGACTGCGAGGACTGGTCCAGGCCCACTCACTGCCGACCAGACAGGCTCCATCTTCCGGGCAGGACAACCGGGTTAATCTGTTCATGACCTCTTCGCCCACTTCAGGCCGAGCGGAGCCATTACCCGGCAGCACCTTGTCCACGGTCTTTTTCAGCGGCATAAGAAGTTTATGGCGGACCAGATGTGCTTCTGCACCAAGATCCTCGAACATAGCGTCCAAACGCTTTTTCTGCCGCCCCAAAACATCATATCGCAAGAAAGAATGTGTCGCCCAGACCGCGCCCTTAGTCGCGGTCACAGCCCGATTGACAATCCCGGTACCGTCCAGACGAGCATGACGACTCAGGCTCCTGAATTTGCGCTGCCGCTGATCGACCAAACGATTCAAGGCAGATTTTGAAAGGGTCCAACGCATGTAGATGGATTCGGCGTCATCGGTCTTGCTGCCGCGAACCGCCATGGCCCGATACAGCTTCATGGATTTGACACCGCTGACCACCTCATTGGTGGTTTGAATCAACTCACGCCGCAGTTCCCGGAAAAATTCATAATGATTGGGTCTGGCACCCAACGGAGGTTCCTGTAATACGCGATCGATATACCCATTTCGAAGATTGTCATCAGCGGTTATGCAAAGCTGTCTGGCACACTTTTCAATAAGCTCCGGCGTGGCCCGTGTTCCGCCTCGCAAGCCACCTTCGATGGCTGCCGCACCTTCAGGCGAAATAACTGAATAGTAGCCATGAGAAAGCATTATACGACGATCAGCCAGACCTACAGCCTCAGCCCCACCGGAACCACCTTCAGAAAAAACGGAAACAACCGGCACCTTGAGTGCGGCCAATTCATACAAATTTTTGGCAATTTGCTGGGCAGCCCCTGGCCAGTCTTCCACAGGATACGCTCCTGGCGTGAACACGAAGGTATGCACCGGAATATTCTCGGTTTCAGCGACCTTCATATAATGCAAGGCCTTGGCATTGCCCGAAGGCTTGACCGACCCGCCATTACGGAAAGCCTCGCCATGTCCCTTTTCCTGACCGATGACCATGACCATCTGGTTAATGACCTTGTCTCCGACCCTGCGGGAAAAAACAGCTCGGGCGATCAGCATGGACGGATCAATGTTGAACTCGCCACGCCCACCGATTTCCGTGTAGTTGTCGTACACGTTCTCAAGTATATCCTTGAGGCAAATACGTTGTGGATGCCGGACAATACGCACCCGGTCCATGGGCGTCAGGGTTGTATCAAGCTTACGCTCGGAAAAATCAAACAAGTCTTCAAGTCTTGCCAGTTGGTCACTGGACACGCCGCCGGGCTGCGATTGATGCAACTCCAACAATTCGTTCAATCTGGCAGAAAGCAGACGAATGGATTCGTCTTCCTTGCCCGCAAAGATATCACGGATATAACTCAAACGGTCTTTAAGATTCTGGACTTTTTTTGTCGTATCCATTTAAAACTCCAGAAGTCTGTCGGTCTTGGCTTTCAAATACTTGATATTGGTGTAAAAATCTTCCGACTTTCCGCTGATGTCGCCCTCCAAAACCAGAGACTCCAGGAACTGAACTCCTCGTGCCTTGGCCTCTTCAAGATCCTTGCCCCAGATAATAGCCAGAGCCAGGTTCGGATCAAATTCCATGGGAATTTCGTAAGCCACATCAACAGGGACTTGTGTATACACGTCCAACCAGTCCTGCTCTTCCCAATCAAAACGGGTTATGCGCCCAGCGCACGGCGTAAACCAATTATCCGTATTCTCAGCCACGATACGGTACTCGATTCCCACGCCTTCAAGTTCAATGTCGTTCTGAGCATAGCCAAGCGGTTCCCCCAGAGCCAAACGAATTTGTTCAGTGATAATGTCCACCGGCTTTCCGTCTGCTTTGGAGATAATGGCGGAAACACCATTTTCCACCTGAATTCGAGTGTTTACCTCCATGAGAAAAGGCTCACCTCTCGGGGTGATGATCCACTCCCATGTCCCGACGTTGTCGTAACCCGACTCACGAGCCATGGACAAAGAATGCTGGGTAATCTCTTCAAGCACCTTTTCTGCATCAAAAGTATACGGGACAACGCCCGGAGCAAAACCGGGAGCGACCTCAATACGTTTCTGCTTACCCGTGGATTGCACAGAGCAATTGCGGGTGCCGAAATGGACATGCCGCTTGCCAGTGCGCTCGCTGACCACCTGTACTTCCAGATGGTTAAAATCGAAAATACGCTGCTCGATGAGTACACCCTCATCACCGAAATTTCGTTTGGCATAATTACGAATACGACGGAAGACGGAACGAAATTCATCAAGATCCCCGACTTCCTCGATCCCCATGCCACCGCCGCCAGCTGACGCCTTAACCATGATCACGCCGTTCAGGATGCCCTGACTGGCCTGAAAAGCAAACAGACTGGACGCAATCTCATCCGCTTCAAGCTCGCTGTAAACCGGACGGTCAGACCCCGGCACTGTCGGAACATTCAGACTCCGGGCAATGCGCTTGGTATTGATCTTGTCACCCAGATCACGGATAACCCACCAGGAAGGGCCAATGAACTCCATGGGACGGTCCCGGCGCACCACGCGTCGGGCAAACCGAAAGTCCTCGGCAAAAAAACCGTACCCGGGGTGCACCGCTGTCGCACCGCTGGCATCGGCCACGGAGAACAGTTCATTTGCATCCAGATAGGACGTGATAGTATAAATAGCATTATCGCCAGCCAATTCACGGGCAAGCGCAACGTGCCCGGACGCCTCATCCTCCGGCGTACAGACACAGACGAAATCCAGCCCCAGACGCTGACAGGCCCTCATCACCCGCATGGCGATTTCGCCGCGATTGGCTATGAGGACCTTATGCTGATCACTGTTCGTTGAAACCACTATCAGCCTTGCTCCCGTTTTTTCTTGCGCAGGGCAATGAGTCGTTTCTGGACTTCAAGAACAAGCTTATCCAGCTTGATCTGTTTTTGCCGTTCCAGATCGACGAAATTCAATCCAACAATACCGTTGTCGAGGACGCGCATGACCAACGCGGATATGCCTCTCAAGAAAAGCTTCTTGTTGATCAGCAATTCCACCTCAACCGTCTGCTTTTCCGAAAAACTTTTTTCAGCATCATGCACGGCAAATCCGGTGGCGCTCAAATCCATGACATCCAGCACGCGCTTCTGTTCCGGGAACCGAGCCTTGAGGCCGGGAACCTTGGTACGAAAAGCCTTGCGCAACTGTTCTTCGTCTTCAGGTATACTTATTTCAAAATCCATGACTCCCCCAAATAGAATTCAATAAAACCGCCTAGATGACACTACTGACCAGACACCCGTTTTTCAAGCACGAATTCGACTCGACGATTCTTGGCTCGATACTCGGCAGAAGAGTTTGGAAACAAAGGGTTCAGGTAAGCAAGTCCGGTAGCAGTCAGTCTGGTGGATTCAAGGCCCATCTTGAGCAGTTCCCGCAAAACATTCACGGCACGAAGAGCGGATATTTCCCAATTATCCTTGAAACGTGAATTCTTACTCGGACGCACATTGTCCGTGTACCCGATAATTTTGATGTTCTGGTCCTTGTGTTGAATAAAAAAATCTTTGAGCGTGGCTACCAACCGCACCCCTTTAGGAGTCAGGTTAACCCTTCCAGAGGGAAACATGACATCTCCCGGAACCCGAATGGTAATGACACCATCCTCGAAATTCGCGCTGACCAATCCCTCCACACCCTTCTTGGTCTGGAGAGTCTTGACCTCGGCAAACACCTTGCGCTGGGACTCGATGATCTGACGACGCATGAGGGCTTGATCGATAAGCACACCGGCCTCTTCCCGGGTGATTCGACTTGTAGCAACTTTCTGCATCTTGCCCTGCAATGCCTTGGTCACCGAAGAAAACGTTTCGGAAAACTTCTCCGTATCAATGGTGGACATGGAGTACAGAAGCACGAAAAAGACCAACAGAAGCATTGAGAGATCGGCAAACGTCGTCAACCACTCGCTTCCGCCCTCTTCTTCCTCCTCAGGCAGGTAGATCAATTGATCGTCATCATTCATCGCTGCGTATCTCGTTCTGCCGGGGCCAGGAAGGAGGATAATTTCTCGTAAACAAGCCTCGGGTTGTTGTTTTCCAAAATGGACTTCGCACCTTCGAAAATGACTTCGAGATGCAATTGTTCCTGCAACGTCCTCGCTTTGAGTTTGGCCGCCATGGGAATGAAAAATAGTGTGGACATTGCCGAACCGTAAAACGTCGTCAACAGGGCAACAGCCATGGCAGGACCGATAGACTTCGGATTATCGAGCTGGGAAAGCATCTGAACAAGACCAATAAGCGTCCCCATCATACCAAAGGCGGGAGCGAGAGCTGCCAATCGTTTGAACACGTCCTGCCCGACCTGATGCCGCCGGCGCATGGAAGTAATCTCGATGGCGAGAGTGGAACGAATGAGAGCGGGGTCCGCGTTGTCCGCGATAAGCTGGCAGGATTTCTTGAGGACCATATTCTCTGTCTGAACATTTTCCAGAGCAATGAGACCTTCACGACGACTGATTTCCGCCACTTTGACCATGATGTTCACGACATCACGCACTTTAGTCTTACGTGATACGAAAATCTTGAAGGCAGCCCTGAAGGCCTGTATAACCTCTTCAAAGGGGAAGGCGACCATAATGGAAGCCAAAGTGCCGCCAACAACGATCATCATACCAGGAACATTGATAAAAACATCAACAGCCCCACCAATGATAATTGCCCCAATAATGAGCGCAAAGCCAACGGTGAGACCAAGTAGTGTCACAATATCCATAAAACGAGCCTGTCCTTAATGAGTTCAATTCGTTCAGTTCTCAATTCAGCCTCCCCGGCGCAACCGCTGCTGCAAAACAAAGGAGTCAGCATGGAATACCATAGAAAGATACAGCATTCTGTCGCATACATACAGGAAAAATTAGGCAAATTTCAAGCTGATACTGTCGCGTTTGTGACAGGCACAGGACTTGGCGGGTTGACCGACGCCATTGAAAACCCAATTTTGCTGCCCTATGAAGAAATTGACGAGTTCCCCCTATCCACGGTTAAGAGCCATGCCGGGCAGTTGATTTCTGGCACGATTGACGAAGTTCCCGTGTTGGCCCTTCAGGGTCGATTCCACCTGTACGAAGGGTTCACAGCGCAGGAGGCCACACACAATATCCGCGTTCTGGGAGAGCTTGGCGTCAAGACACTCATTCTGACCAATGCAGTTGGCGCACTCAATCCTTCGTTCGAGACAGGTTCGCCCATGCTCATCGAGGATCACATCAACCTGACCGGTCATACCCCCCTTCGCGGCGAGAACGTCGATGCATGGGGTGAAAGGTTCCCGGACATGTGTGCCGTGTACGATCCAGCCTTACGGCAGTTGGCTGTGAACAAGGCTCTGGAACTGGGCATCCGGCTGGAACGCGGTGTATTCATGCAGGTCATGGGACCGAACATGGAAACTCCGGCAGAAACCCGCATGTATCGTCGGATGGGTGCCGATGCCATTGGCATGTCCACGTGCATGGAAGCCATCGCGGCCCACCACATGGGCATTCGCCTTCTCGGCATCTCCTGCCTGACCAACAAGAATCTTCCGGACTGCATGGTAGATGCGCCTCTGGATGCCGTCATTGCTCAGGCAGAGAAGTCCTCGGCAACCATGACAAAACTTATCCGTTCGATCCTAAAGGAAATTCCGCAAACAGCCGAATAGACCATAGGCGAGCCGTATGCACGGTTCGCCATACGGCTTAACTGCGACTCCGGGATGGCAACAGATGAACAAGGCTGTACTGATACTACTGGTGATCTCCATCACGCTCTTCATGGCCGGGTGCGGCAACCGCATGTGGGAGGATAGCAAGGAGGGGGCTGCACAAACATACAACTATGTGTTTGATGACGCTCCCACGGCGAAATCCTACCACGAGACTTCGTCAGTCCCTCTCATCGAGTTGAACTATAGGGCAGCTGACGTGCTGTACTCCAACGTCGAAAAAGGCGAATTAACCTTGGACTCGGCTATTTTTGTCAAACGCTTCACCAACCAGAACGATCCCGGCGACAACGCTATTTTCGGCTCGGTCATGACCCAACAGATCGCAGACCGATTGGTCCAACGTGGCGCACTTGTTACTGACGGCACGCCCAATGCCACGGATTACCTGTACGGCAAGGACGTCAACGCCGAAGATTATAAAAGCCTCAACCCCAACATCTCCGGCAAGTTGCCACCGCGATCCGGCATGCTCACCGGCAATTACGTCATCGGCGACAACTACGTGTACATGTCTTCCAAAGTCATACGACTCGTGGACTCCGCCGTTGTTTCAGCCCATAACTGGACCTTGCCCATCTCCGACAATATTCGCGAAATGTTGCCCCAGCTCAAAAAAGACGAAGGCATGGTCCCCACGGTCAAAAACAAATTCGATTAAAAGAATCCCAATGTAAAAGGGGTGCCGGTTGTCCGGCACCCCTTTTTTTATATGTGTATTTATGAAGACTGCGCTTCAAGACCTAGTCTTCACGCCAGGCTTCACCGACCTCATCGCCCCATTCTTTCTTGGCAAGACGATGCCCCAGATTGAAAGCCTTGGTATTGATGGCCTTGATCTTGGGCGGAAGTACGGATTCCAGACTCTTGCGCATGGCCCCCTGATTGACAAAGGGTAACAGGAAGGAAAGAGATCCCAGAACCACGGTATTCATGGCCTGAAGGATGCCAACCTTTTCCTTGGCAAGAGCGGTATACGGCAAACCGAGAAACTGATTGGTCGGCGGCTGCTTGACCAGATCCGACTCCAACACCAACACCCCACCCGGTTTCAAATAGGGATAATACGTGTTGCAGGCTTCCTGAGACAATGCCACCAGCAGGTCCAGATTTTCGGCCTTGGGATAACTGATAGGGCCGGAGCTTATGACCAGATCACACTTACTGGACCCGCCACGCGCCTCAGGGCCATAGCTTTGAGTCTGGGTGACGTTGTACCCATGACCGAGGGCTAACCCCTGTCCCATGATCTTGCCCAGAGTTATGATACCCTGACCGCCCAGACCGGAAAACCGAATCTCGAAACGCTCAAGTTCTTGCTGCGGTTTCATTTATTTGCCTCCCTTGGTGGCCGGCGCCAAAAAACTCGACTGCAACTTCTGGTAGCTTTCCTCGAAGCCGGGACGATCCCGCTCGACAAATACGCCGATGGGCATGCGATCCTTGCGTTTGTCCTCGGGAAGCTCATTGTAACGCTCCACCGGGATAGCAGTCTTCTTCATCCACTTATACATATCCACCGGGCTCTTGTACTTGTTCTTGCGACCGTACTGGGTGTGACACGGCGTGATGGCTTCCACCACACTAAAACCGGGACGTTCAATGGCCTCGGTCATGATCTTTTCCAGTTTGTTCACATGAAAAACCGTACCGCGTGCCACATAGTTGGCACCCGCGCCCTTGGCCAGTTCCACGGTGTCGAAACTGTTATCGAGCTGCCCATAGGGATTGGTCATGGTGGTGGAACCAACTGGCGTGGCCGGAGAACTCTGCCCACCGGTCATGCCATAGATGTTGTTGTTCAACACCAATGCGGTAACACCGATATTCCGGCGAGCCGCATGAATGAGATGGTTACCGCCAATGGACAGCGCATCGCCGTCACCCATGATGGTGATGACGTTGAGCTTCGGGTTGGCCATTTTGATGCCCGTAGCGAAACTCAAGGCTCGGCCATGGGTGGTATGAACGGTATTGAAGTCCACATACACGGCCAGACGACCGGAACAGCCGATGCCAGCCACGACCACCACGTCATCCTTGGGAATTTCCAAAGCGTGAATTGAACGGATCAAGGTTCCCAACACGATGCCATGGCCGCAACCAGCGCACAGAACATGCGGGAATTTCTTGTTATGCCTCAGATACTGATGGATTATTTCATTTCCGGTAAAATTACTCATGTCACTACCCCTGCATGATGACCTTGAGGATTTCCGCGGGAGTGACGATCTGTCCGTCCACGCGATTGATGGTCCTGACCGCAGCCTGGCCCATATTCACACGCTTCACCTCGCGAGACATCTGACCCATATTCATTTCAGGCACCACCAGTGTCTTGGCCTTGGCAAGCACCTTTTCAGTGTGCCTTCTGGGGTACGGGAACAGGGTTTTCAATTTGAGCAATCCGGCTTTCACACCGTTTTCGCGAGCCTGCTGTACAGCCAGTTCAGCGGAACGGGC
>Ga0070729_10007221_pt1 | contig 10723 bp, 13 predicted proteins | sample tdDd472_FD_66725 | JGI IMG/M metagenome (GOLD analysis project Ga0070729, IMG submission 66725) | Marine sediment microbial communities from the Atlantic coast under amendment with organic carbon and nitrate - tdDd47.2 | ecosystem: Environmental > Aquatic > Marine > Coastal > Sediment | place...
GCATGTCGTCGGTCACGATTTCGAGGATCGTATGGCTGGACTTCCAGCCCTGTTCCGCGATCCGCGGATTCACGACCCGAACCATGGCCGTCCCGGCCGGGCGCCGGGCGGCGAAGCGCCACAAAGACAGGGCCGCGCCCAGGAGGTTCTCCGGAGTCTCGCCCAGAAGGTCCTCGGCCGGCGCCCAGCGGTAATAGTGGCGGACAAAGCGCGCGGCGCGCTGCGCCGCGTCTTTCTTGAACTTCTTCTCGACGAGGCCGACGATCTTGTCGACCAGGTCGGACTTCCGGCGTTCGATTGCCTTGGACATCTGTCACTCCTGCCCGATCGCACGCGCCCCGGCCCGTCGGCCGGTCGCCCGCTTCTATACAGGTTATTAACCATAACTGGTTAAGGGAACGTGAAACCGGCGCACGCCGCCGCACGGAGCCGACACCCATGACCGACCCCGCCACGATCCCAGCCCTCTCCTTCGAGGACGCGTCCCGCGGCAGCCGCTTGCTGGCGCGCCTTCCGGCGGCGGTGCGCGCCGACTTGGGGGCCGACGCGCTGCGCGCCGTCGCCGCCGCCGCCGACGCCGAAACCGGCCGCCGCCACGGGATCGACCTGCGCATATCCCTGGGACCGTTCTATGTCGTCGTCCAGTCCGGACGCGAGCGGCGGTCGGCGGCGCGCCGGGCGCGCGAGCGCGCCCGCCACGCCCTGCGCCGGATCGGCAATGCGCTGTTCGTCGCCGGGATCGTCGCGCTGATGCTGATGGCGAGCCTGATCGGCGCCCTGTTCTACGGCGCGGTCCTGGAATAGTCCCCGCCGCCTTCTTGCGACCCGCGCCCCTGCGGGCCTAGGCTGAGCGATCGGCGCGCCCGAACGGGCGGCCGCACCAAGCGGGCAGGAACCCGCGCGCCGCGTCCCCGCGGCGAAACGAAGGAGAAGACGGGTGGAAACCAAGGTCTGCAAACAGTTCGGGATCGAGGTCCCGATTTTCGGCTTCAGCCATTGCCGGGACGTGGTCGCAGCGGTGAGCGCGGCGGGCGGCATGGGCGTGTTCGGCGCCGCCACCTTCGCCCCCGACGAGCTGGAGATCGAGCTCGCCTGGCTGGACGCCCATTGCCAGGGCCGGCCCTACGGGGTCAACGTCATCATGGCCGATTCGCGGGTCGAGGGCAGCGCCGAGGCGCTGGAACGGATGATCCCGCAAGGGCATCGGGATTTCGTCGCGGCGCTGGACGACAGGCTGGGCGTGCCGCCGCTGCGCAAGGACGCGCCGCGCCCGCCGGCGGTGTTCCGCAACATGGAGATGCGCAGCACCCATGGCTGGGCCCGGCCCCAGCTGGAGGTCATCTGGCGTCACAATCCGAAGTTGCTGGTCTCGGCCCTCGGCCCGGCGCCGGCGGACGTGGTCGACAAGGCGCGCGAACGCGGCATGGCGATCGGCGGCATGACCGGCGCCGGCCGCCACGCCCAAAAGCATATCGAGGCCGGCGCCGAGATCGTGATCGCCGCCGGCAACGAGGGCGCCGGCCATAACAGCGACATCTCGGCGATGGCCCTGATCCCCGAAGTCGTCGCCGCCGCCGGCGAGGTGCCGGTGCTGGGAGCCGGCGGGATCGTCAGCGGCGGCCAGATCGCGGCGGCGCTGGCGATGGGCGCGGCGGGCGTGTGGATGGGCTCGCGCTGGCTGACCACCGCCGAATCGGATCTGGACGAGGCGAGCGTCGAGCGGATCATCCAGGGGAGTTCGCACGACACGGTGCGGACCAAGGCCTGGAGCGGCAAGCCGACCCGGATGATGCGCTCGCCCTGGTTCGACGCCTGGGAGCGGGAAGGCGCGCCGGCGCCGCTGGGCACGCCCCTGCAACGAATGCTGATCGCGCCCAGCTTCCAGCGGATCGTCGCCGGCGGCCGGGCCGACCTGATGGCGGTGCCGGTGGGCCAGGGGGTCGGCCAGATGACCGACCGCCAGCGGGTGCGCGACGTCATGTACGAATTGCAGCGCGACTATCTGGAGGCCGTGGCGCGGCTGACCGCGCTCCAGCCGACCGCCTGAGCGGATAATCGCCACCGGCCGGATCGCGTCTTCCATGGCGGCGCGGGTCCCGGTATGATTCGGGCCCTATGTGATTCGGACAGTGAACCCGCTCCGGAGGACCCGATGCGCCTGCTGATCGCCCTGTTGCTACCTTGGCTGTTGTTCTTCACCATCGGCCGGCCGCTGGCGGGCATCCTCTGCCTGATCCTGCAGATCACCCTGGTCGGCTGGATCCCGGCCGCGATCTGGGCGGCCTACGCGCTCAGCCAGTACAACACCGACAAGAAGATCACGGCCGCGAAGAGCGACCTCTAGGCGCCGTTCCCAGGGCGCCACCCGGCGGAGCACCGGCAAATGGACCGAGGCATGGGCCGAACGATCGTCAAGCTGCTGGTCGTGTCGCTGATCCTGGGGCTGGTCCTGTCCTTCTTCGACATCAGCCCCCAGGGCCTGCTGCGCAGTCTGGGCGCGACGGTCGAGGACATCGCCGCGATCCTGGCCTCGCTGCTGGAATGGTCGATCGGCTATATCCTGATCGGCGCCGTCGTCGTGGTCCCCGTCTGGCTGATCCTGCGCGCCCTGCGCATCGCCCGCAACAAGCGCTGACGCAAGCGCCCGGCCGCCTGCGACGGTCGGCGGAAAGGGAGGACCCGAGGAATGGACTGGTTCGCGCGTCTGACGGGATTTACCGAATGCGGCTACGACGAGACCCGACGGCGCCTTGAGATCGTCGACGGACAGCTCCGTTCCCGTGTCAATGATCGCCGATTCGGGATCGGCGATCTCGAGCTCGTTTCCCTCGGCGCGCTGCGCGCGCGCGTCGCCCGGACAAACGCACCGTCCGGCCGGGCGACTTTTCGGGAGATCCCGGGCAACGCGCGCCAGCTGCACACGGATCCCGAGTTCGCCGGCGCCCTGTTTCAGGTGGCGTCGCAGTTCAACCTCCTGGAAATGACGGGTCCCGACGTCACCCCGGAAGACGGCGTCACACGTTACCAAAGTGACCGCACGCAAGGCCCCGCCTGCGCGATCGCGGCGGGCGCGGCAACGATCTATCGGAATTATTTCGTGCAGGTGGACGGCCAATCCGGGCAAACACGCGACCGTCAGCTCGATGGGTTGGCCGACATGGGCGCCGCGCTGTCGAAAGCCCTTGGCCGTTCGCGCGACGCGTTGTGGAGGATGCAAAACGGGTATGCGCTGTGCAGCGCCGCCGGCCTTTCGGCGATCGCGGACCATCTCGACCAGGCGACCGCCGCCGAAATCGACAGCCTGCGCGCGGCGCTCCGGGTTGGCGCGCACCGCGACGTCGAGGTGACCGACATCGATGGTCCCGCGCGCCCCGTCCTGTCGCAGATTTTCTGCGCCGCGCTGCCCGTCGCGTACTCCAATGTGCCCTGCCCGAAATGGATGCCTTTCGCGCGGCTGGTGCTCGAGGCCGCCTATGAGGCCACGCTCCTGGAAGGCATGCTGAACGTCGCGCGCGGGAAGTCCGGCATCGTGCTTCTGACGCGCGTGGGTGGCGGCGCATTCGGGAACAGCCCGGACTGGATCGACGCGGCGATAGACCGGGCGTTGAAAATTGCCGACGCCTATCCCCTGGACGTTCGCCTGGTCAGTATTAACGCGCCGCCGGCGTAGACCGACACGGCGGGCGAGAGGGTGCTAAGTCATTGAAAGAAAATGGAGCGGGCGATGAGATTCGAACTCACGACCCCAACCTTGGCAAGGTTGTGCTCTACCCCTGAGCTACGCCCGCGTCCGTAGAAATCCGCCTCGGCCCGCGCGGGGCCTAGGGGCGCCAGATAATAGGGCACGCGGCGCGCTTTGCAAGCCCGCAATGCGCCGGGCCCGGACAGGGCGCGGCGGCGGCGCGAACGCGGCGCGCCGCCGGCCGTCCCATCGAGACGCGGCTACTTGCCCTTGATGTCGATCTTGCGCTGGCGCTTCTTCGCTTCCGCCGTCTTCGGCAGGGTGACGCTCAGCACGCCCTTCTCGAAGCTGCCGGCGATTTTGTCGGCATCCACCGATTCGGGCAGGCGGAAGGAACGCCGGAAGGAACCGAAGCGGCGCTCGGACATGTAATAGCCCTTCTTCCGCTCTTCCTTCTCCGCCTTCTTCTCGCCCTTGATGGTCAGGATGTCGTCGGCGAGGTCGACCTCGATATCCTTCTCGTCGAGCCCCGGCAGCTCGGCGGTGATCTCGATCGCGTTGTCGGTCTCGGCGACGTCGACCCGCGGCTGGGCGCCGCCCCAGGGGAAATCGGCTTCCAGCCCGCGCCAGGGCGCCAGGTCGAACAGCCGGCCGGCGCCGCGCCGGCCCGGCAGGAAGGAGTCAAACAGATCGTCGATCTCCTTGCGTAGCGAGTCCAGCGGATGCCATTCGGCCGCCGCCGGCGCGGGTGCCTTGGTTTCGGCGACCTTCTTCACGGGAACCTTCGATGCCTTGCCTGCCATTTTCAAACCCTCCGGTTGAATAAACGGACATTTGTTGCGTGTATTATTTGGGAAGCGCGGCACCGGCGTTAAAGGGGGTCGGCGCGCCCCGCCATAGGCAGAGCCGTCCGCCCATGCTAGGGTCCGCCCGGCGCTCCAACGGGCCGCCCGGATATGGTCTTGCCAGACGCCGCCGCCGGCGCCATCTAACATCCCGAGGGACGAAGGAAGGGACGACCGAGATATGGATTCGACCAGCGCAGCCGCCGCGCCGATCAAGGACGCCACCACCGCCACCTTCATGCAGGACGTGGTCGACGCCTCCGCCCAGATTCCGGTGATCGTCGATTTCTGGGCGCCCTGGTGCGGCCCCTGCAAGCAGCTGGGCCCCCTGCTGGAAAAGGTGGTGACCGAGGCGAACGGCGCGGTGCGCCTGGTCAAGGTCGATATCGACCAATCGCCCGAAGTCGCGCAGAGCCTGCGGGTCCAATCGATTCCCGCCGTCTTCGCCTTCAAGAACGGCCAGCCGGTGGACGGCTTCGTCGGCGCCCTGCCGGAAAGCCAGATCCGCGCCTTCGTCGCCAAGCTGGTGGGCGGGCCGGTCGAATCGCCCATCGCCCAGGCGCTGGAGCAAGCCAAGGCCCTGGTCGAGGGCGGCGAATTGGGCGCCGCCAGCGCCCTGTTCAACCAGATCCTGTCGCAGGAGCCCGGAAATCCGGCGGCGCTGGCGGGCCTGGCGCGCTGCTATCTGGCGACCGACAACGCCGACAAGGCGCGCCAGCTTCTCGCCGATCTGGACGACGCCCAGCGGGCCGATCCGGACGTCGCCTCGGTGCTGTCGGCGCTCGACCTCGCCGAACAAGGGGCCGAGGCCGGCGCGCCGGACGAGCTGGAGGCCCGGGTCGCCGCCGACGCGAACGACCATCAGGCGCGGTTCGACCTGGCGGTGGCGCTGTACGGGGCCGGCCAGCGCGAGCGCGCCATCGACGCGCTGCTGGAGATCATCCGCCGGGACCGGGAATGGAACGACCAGGCGGCGCGCAAGCAGCTGCTCAAATTCTTCGACGCCATGGGCGCGACCGATCCGTTGACCCTGTCCGGACGGCGCGGGCTGTCGTCGATCCTGTTCTCCTGACCCGCCGCGCGCCGGCCGTCCCGCCCCGATGCCGCCGCCCTTCGACCCGACCTCCGATACGGCCTCCGTCGCGCTGCCGGAAGTCCTGCCCGTCTTCCCGCTGGCCGGGGCGCTGCTCCTGCCCGGCGGCCATCTGCCGCTTCACATCTTCGAGCCGCGCTATCGCAACATGACCCGCGACGCCCTCGCCGGCGACCGGCTGATCGGCATGATCCAGCCCGCCGAGGCGACGCCCGACGGGAGCGAGCCGACCCTGTTTCGCACCGGCTGCGCGGGGCGCATCGCCAGCGACGAGATGACCGAGGACGGGCGTTACAAGATCGTCCTGGAAGGGCTGTGCCGGTTCCATATCGACGAGGAACTGCCGCCGGTCGACGGCTATCGGCGGGTTCGCGCCGACTATGCGGCCTACGGCCGGGACCTGGGCGGCGACGGCGAGACCGCGTTCGACCGGGCGCGCCTGCTGCCCTTGCTGGAAAGTTATTTGGAGGGCATGGAGGTCGCCGCCGACTGGGACGCGATCGCCGACACGACCGACGCGCGCCTGATCGACGCGCTGGCCGTGCTGTGCCCCTTCGAGCCCCGCGAGAAGCAGGCGCTGCTGGAAAGCCCGACGCCGGCGGCGCGCGGCGAGATGGTCCTCGCCCTGATCGAAATGGCGGTCCTGGCACGCCGGGCGGGCGGCGCCGCGGGGCCGGGACGGTCTCAGTAATCGCCCGCCGGAGGACTGCCGCCATGACCGCCGACCCCGCCCAAGCGATCGACCCCAAGCTCCTGGAACTGCTGGTCTGTCCGCTGACCAAGGGCCCGTTGCGCCACGACGCCGAGGCCGGCGAGCTGATCAGCGAGCAGGCGGGCCTCGCCTACCCGATCCGCGACGGCATCCCGATCATGCTCGTCGACGAGGCCCGCGCGCTGGATGACGACGGCGCGCGGGATGACGACGGCGCGCGGGACAAGGACTGACCGGCCCAGATGAGCGACGAGACGACCCGCCGCTTCGGCGCCGCGCACAAGCCGGTCGAGATTCGCCTGAACCGGGACGCCCGCGCGCTGGAAGTGGATTTCGACGACGGGCGGAGCTTCGACTTGTCGGCCGAGTTCCTGCGCGTGCAGAGCCCGTCGGCCGAGGTGCGCGGCCATGGCGCCGGCGAGCGGCGGATCGTCGGCGGCTGCCGCGCGGTCGGGATCGCCGCCGTCGAGCCGGTCGGCAATTACGCCATCCGCCTGATCTTCGACGACGGCCATGACACGGGCCTGTATTCCTGGGCCTATCTGTACGAGCTGGGCGTCAACCGGGACGCGTTGTGGCAAGCCTATCTGGACGCCCTCGCCGCCAAGGGGCTGGCCCGCGACCCGGCCTGACCCGTCCGGCGCGGCGCGCGGCTAGAGCGGCTCGCCGCGGGCCAGCCGCGGCAACTCGCCCACCAACCCCATGGCGTGGCGCATGAAGAACCGCTTGGTCGCCGGCAGCCGGTTGACCGCCGCCAGCCCCAGATCGCGGGCCAGGCGCAAGGGCACGATCCGGTTCGAGAACAGCCGGTTCAGCCCGTCGGTCATCGCCAGCATCAGGACAGTGTCGAAGCGCCGCCAGCGCTGGTAGCGCTCGAGAACGGCGGTCGAGCCGATATCCAGCCCCAGCCGCCTTGCGTCCACCAGCACCTCGGCCAGGGCGGCAACATCGCGCAGCCCCATGTTCAGCCCCTGGCCGGCGATCGGATGCATGCCATGGGCGGCGTCGCCGGCCAGCGCCAGGCGCGGCGCGATATAGGTCGCGGCATGGCTGAGCGACAGGGGATGGGTCCAGCGCGGCCCGACCGGCGCCAGGGCGCCCAGATAGTCGCCGAAGCGTTTTTCGAGCTCGGCCATGAACCCGTTCTCGTCCAAGGCGAGCAAGGGGTCGACCAGGGCCGGCCGCTCGGTCCAGACGATCGAGGAACGGTGCGGCGGCAGCCCCGGCGCGGCGGGATCGGGGATCGGGCCGGCGCCGTCGGGCAGCGGCAGGATGGCAAAGGGCCCGGCGGGCAGGAAATGTTCCTGGGCGATTCCCCGATGGGGGCGTTCATGGGCGACGGTGCAGACGATCGCCGTCTGGTCGTAGGCCCAACGGGTGACGCGGATGTCGGCGTCGCGGCGGGTGGGGCTTTCGCGGCCGTCGCAGGCGACCGCCAGCGCCGCGCGCACCCGGCGCCCGTCGGCGAGTTGCGCCTGGACCCGCGCCGGGCCGCGTTCCAGGGCGACGATCTCGGCCGGGGCGATAAGGGCGCCGTCGTCCAGCGCCGGCAGCCGCCGCGCCAGCGCCCGGCGGTAATGCCGGTTCTCCAGGATGTAGCCGAGCGGCGCGCCGTCCACCGCGCGATGATCGTAATGGAGGAACAGGGGCGAGGCCCCGTCGGTGACCCGGATATCGAGGATCGGCGCCGCGTGAGGCGCCATGTCCGCCCACAGGCCCAGCGCCGCCAGCACCCGCTGCGAGGCGCGGGCGATGGCCGAGGCGCGGCCGTCGAATTCCAGCGCCGCCCAGCGGACGGGATCGTCCCGGTCGACGGCGACGGCGGCAATGCCGGCGCCCGCCAGCGCGCAGGCCAGGGTCGCGCCGACCATTCCGCCGCCGACGATCAGGACCTCGACATCGAGGTCCGCCATCCCGGCGAGGCCCGGGGCCGCCACCTTTGTCTCCACGCCGCCCATCGCCAGAAAATCCCCCGACGGCGGCCGGCTGTCCAGCGGAATCGGCGGCGGCCGCGGCCGCCTCCCGACCGAGGCCGGCCCGGCCCCGCAAGACCGCGCGAAGTTGCCTAAATTTTATTCAAAAAACAGGTTTTGCATATTTTTGTGGCTGGCGCGGCCGGCGGTCCGCATGCCAAGATGACGGCGAATCGCCTTGAACTTCAATCGATTACCGGCGCCCGGGCGATTTCGGCACGGTTCTTGAATAAGGGCGTGGTCAGGCCGGCGCCGATGCGGCGGCCCACAGGCGGGGGAGGCGCGTCCGATCGGCGTGGCGTCTCCTTGTCAGGCACGAACCGTACGGGCGGCCGACAACGAAGGAGAGACGGATGAAACTCGTCATGGCCATCATCAAACCCTTCAAACTGGACGAGGTCCGCGATGCGTTGACCGGACTCGGCATCCAGGGACTGACCGTGACCGAGGTCAAGGGCTTCGGGCGGCAGAAGGGACAGACGGAAATCTATCGGGGCGCGGAATACGCGATCAGCTTCCTGCCCAAAGTGAAAATCGAGGTCGCGGTCGCCGAGGACCTCGTCGAGCGGGTCCTCGAGGCGATCCAGAAGACCGCCAAGACCGACAAGATCGGCGACGGCAAGGTCTTCGTCCTCGACGTTGCCAAGGCGGTCCGCATTCGCACCGGCGAAACCGACGCCGACGCGCTCTAGGAGGGGAATGATGAAGAGAAAGTTCGATTTGCTGAAACGCGCCGCCGCCCGCACGGCGACGGCCCTGCTTCTGATCGGCGCCTCCACCGGCGGGGCGCTGGCCCAGGACGCGCCGACGCTGGATACCGGCGACACCGCCTGGATGCTGACCGCCACCGCCCTGGTCCTGTTGATGACCATTCCGGGCCTGGCGCTGTTCTATGGCGGCATGGTGCGCAAGAAGAACGTCCTCAGCATGGTCATGCAGTCCTTCGCGGTCTGCGCCCTGATGTCGATCATCTGGATGGTGGTCGGCTATTCCCTCGCCTTCGCCGAAGGCAACGCCTTCTTCGGCTATCTGGACCGCGCCTTCCTGGCCGGGATGGAGGTGGACACCCTGTCGGGCACCATCCCCGAGAGCGTGTTCGTCATCTTCCAGATGACCTTCGCCATCATCACCCCGGCGCTGATCACCGGCGCTTTCGCGGACCGGATGAAGTTCTCGGCCATGCTTTGGTTCCTGGGGCTGTGGTCGGTCATCGTCTACGCGCCGGTGACCCACTGGGTGTGGGGCGGCGGCTTCCTGGCCAATGAAGGGGTGCTGGACTTCGCCGGCGGCACGGTCGTCCATATCAATGCGGGCGTCGCCGGCCTGGTGGCCGCGATCGTGCTGGGCAAGCGGACCGGCTACGGCACCGACAACCTGTCGCCGCACAATCTGGTGCTCAGCGTGATCGGCGCCTCGCTGTTGTGGGTCGGCTGGTTCGGCTTCAACGCCGGATCGGCGGTGGCCGCCAACGGCGGCGCCGGCATGGCGATGGCCGTGACCCAGATCGCGACCGCCGCGGCGGCGCTGTCCTGGATGTTCACCGAATGGATGCTGCGCGGCAAGCCCAGCGTCCTGGGCATCGTCTCCGGCGCCGTCGGCGGCCTGGTCGCCATCACGCCGGCGTCGGGCTTCGTCGGCCCGGTCGGCGCCCTGATCATCGGCATCGTGGCCGGCGTCGCCTGCTACTGGGGCGCGGTCAGCCTCAAGCGGATGCTGGGCTACGACGACTCGCTGGACGTCTTCGGCGTGCATGGCATCGGCGGCATCGTCGGCGCCATCCTCACCGGCGTCTTCGCGGTCGAGGCCATCGGCGGCACGCCGGGCCTGATCGAGGGCAACGCCGGACAGGTGCTGATCCAGATCGAGGGCATCGCCGCGACCATCGTCTGGTCGGCGGTGGCGAGCTTCATCATCCTCAAGGTGGTGGACATGGCCATCGGTCTCCGGGTCTCGGAGGAGCAGGAACGCGAGGGCCTCGATCTCGCGCTTCACGGCGAATCCGTGCAGTAGACGCTTCCCACCCCGCCGCCCGCGCAAGCGGGCGGCGGCCAAGCGACCGAGAAGGGGCGGCGACGCCCCTTCTTTTTTGCCTGCCCGCCGGCCGTCTCCCCGCCCGACCCGCGCATAAAGGCGTCGCGTCGCGGACGCCGCCGTGCTACGGACGGTGCTGCCCAGATATTAGGCAATTTCCGGGCGCCATAATTCGGGAGGGAATTTCATGCAATCGATCGCGTCGGGGGCCGACGTCTTTTTCGTTCTGATGGGCGCCGTCATGGTGCTCGCCATGCATTCCGGCTTCGCCTTTCTGGAGGTCGGCACCGTCCGCCACAAGAACCAGGTCAACGCCCTGGTCAAGATCCTGACCGACCTGTCGATCTCGACGGTCGCCTATTTCTTCGTCGGCTACGGGGTCGCCTA
>Ga0070729_10007222_pt1 | contig 10723 bp, 4 predicted proteins | sample tdDd472_FD_66725 | JGI IMG/M metagenome (GOLD analysis project Ga0070729, IMG submission 66725) | Marine sediment microbial communities from the Atlantic coast under amendment with organic carbon and nitrate - tdDd47.2 | ecosystem: Environmental > Aquatic > Marine > Coastal > Sediment | place...
GAAGCCGGCTGCACTGAAATTAACAGAATGAATGCCGGCTGTTTTCTCCCCTTGAAATAAAGTTGCAACTTCCCTCCCCAACACATCAAAAACCTTTAGAGTAATATTTGTGGTTTCAGGAATATCAAAAGAAATCTGAGTTGTGGGGTTAAACGGATTAGGATAATTTTGATTAAGATTGTATGAATCCGGTTGGTATGATTCTTCTTCAGAAACATCAGTAATTGATAACATACCGGTAATCATTCTTAATGCTCTGGTATCATATTCCGAGATAAAAAGTGTATCGCCGGTTACCGATGCAACAATTCCGTTTGGAGTAGTAAATTGTGCTGTCATCAAATCACCGTCGGTTTTGCCCCTTGCACCTGAACCGGCAAAATAACTCTGGCCACTTCCATCGATAGGGATTTTTACAATTCGGTGCCTGTTGTAACAAGTTGCATAGATGTTGTCACCAACCAGTGCCATAAATCCAAGCCAGCCGGGAAGATCGCCAATCTGTACAAATTCTTTACTTTCTGTTACACGAAAAACTTTCCCATCAGTAAAATTCCCAACATATATTGTCCCGTTGTTATCCTGAAGGAGTCCGATGGGACCATTTAACGGTGCACCTGAGTGCCAGACTGTGATGTTAGTATCTTTATCAACATGATGGATTATTCCGGTTGTGTAACTTCCCACAAGCATTGTTGAATCTTGCAAAATCAAGACCATACCAGGTTTAGAAATGTTCACGTAAACGCTTTTTTCACCCTGCGGGGTTACTTCATAAACCTCATTACCGGCAGCGTTAGGAATATATAGATTCCCGTTGTAACTCATGACCAATCCGTTAGGGCTATTTAATCCATTAACAAAAATTGATGTCTCCCCGGTTGGAGTAATTTTAGTTACCACGCTGCCATAATATTCGGAAGCGTAAATATTCCCGAACATATCAACTGCCAATCCATCATTAAAAGTAGAAGGACCGGCGACCAAGGTTTCAACTTTTTGTGAAATTAAACCGGAAACAAGTGTTAAAAGTATTGCGACAATATGTACCAAGTTTTTCATGTTACCTCCGTTAAATTTTGTTGTTGAATTAATATTTATGTTATTTGATTTCATCTTAATAATTATTTAACTAGCAGCATTTTTTTGGTGAGAGAATATTTCCCAAAGTTAAGCGTGTAAAAATAGACTCCACTGCTAAGGTTCTTTGATGTAAATGATACTTTGTGCCTGCCGGGCTGTGCTTCATTTTTAAGCAAGGTAGCGATTTCATTTCCAAGCGTATCGTAGAGGATTAGAGAAACAGTTCCGGGTGAGGGGATTTCAAAGTTTATCTCTGTTGATGGATTAAAGGGGTTTGGAAAATTTTGCTCAAGATTTAAACCGGTTGGGTGTAAGTTGTCATTGTTTATACCTGTAATACTATTTATTCCCGATAATAACCTTAATGATTTTGAAAAAGATTGAGAAACGTAAAGCGTATCGCCGGTTACGGATGATACAATACCGTTAGGAGTATCAAATTGAGCTGAAAGAAATTCTCCATCAACGGTTCCTTTCACCCCTGTTCCCGCAAAAGTTATTTGTTCGCTTCCATCCTTGGCAATTCGGATTATTGAATGACGTTCGTATGCTGTTGCATATATGTAATTTCCTGAAGTTGTCATAAATCCCATCCATCCTGAAATATCTCCGATTTTGGTAAATTCCAAGTTATTATTAACACTAAAAACCTTTCCATCGTTAAAATTTCCCACGTAGATTGTTCCATCAGCATCTATATTGAGTCCAATGGGCCCATTAAGTGGTGAGCCGGAATACCACGTGGTAACTTTCCCGGCAAGATCAACTTTATATATAGTACTCTTTGAATAACTCCCTACCAGCAATGTAGAATCCGGCAGAAATAGGAGAATATTCGGGCGCGGAACATTAGCGAATACTCCCTTAGTGCCGTCAGAATAAACTTCGTAAACCTCGTTCCCTCCGGAATTAGCCACGAACAAGTTGCCTGTCGGACCAATTATCAATCCGTTAGGATGATTGAATCCATCGGCATAAATTTCAGTGGACCCATCAGGCGTAATTTTGGTTACTTCAGTACCGGGATAGTAGGACGCGTAAATATTACCATACATATCCACCGCGAGTCCGTCATTAAAAGTTGACGGACCCGCCACGAGAGTCTCAACATTTTGAGCAGTGGATATAGCACATAGGATTAGTAACAGGGGGTGGATAAGTTTTAGAATTTTCATTTTAGCCTCGATTTTTTTATTCAAGGGCTAAACTGCCTAAAAGAAGACACAATGTCGTTCGTTTTTATAAAGTCGGACAAATTAGATAGTCCGAACTTTCGAACCGGACCAATAATCATGAGAATGGAAGGGATAAAACATGTTCCTTATTTAGCAAGAAAGGGAACATTTCCCTCTTTTTTTCTTTTGCAAAAAATCTTAAATTTCAAATTGAGATTTATAAAATGAATTTAGGGTGGATTCGTTTAATTTTTAGAATCTGTACAAACCGTGTTTAAACAGCCAATCGAATTAGTTTGTTTTATCTAATGATGATTTCTGTCAAAAATTCCGGTTAGAATAGATTTTTCACATGGTATCATAAAAAAAAGAGGACATATGAAATATTGGATTATCCCGCTGTTTTTTATTGCTTTTTTAATTGGCTGTGATAAAGCAACAGACCCCGTGGTTGAAGAAATTACGAAAAGTGATGTTTATATTACGGTATTGGCGAAAAATAACCTGCCTGTTAAAGGTGCAAACATTTTTATTGTGGATAGTGAATTCACTGCAGTTTCTGATGAATACGGGAACGCAAAAATCAAGGATGTACCCAAGGGCATTCATGATATTATAGTATATTCCGAGGGTCTTGGAAGTGGTAAGGGAACCTTTGATATCGAAGTAGGGAAATTAAACAAAATTACTATTACATTGGTTGAAGGTGTATTTCTTGAGCCAGAAATTGAAATTGTTGAACCAAACATCTATTATCCGGGTATTTATGCCATCGGGGATTCTGTTAAGTTCAGTATTTATGTTGAGGACAATATTACCCCTCCCGAAAGTATTTCCGTTAAAATCAGCAGCGATATTGACGGTGTAATTTTAAACGATTTTTTTGATAAAAGTGGTCATCTTTATTATGCAACTCCTGCTCTCTCAAAAGGAGAACATACTTTCACGGTCACCGCGACCGATCTTGATAATTATTCCAGAAATGTATCATTCACGATAAAAAATCTTTTACCAAGTCGTCCAAAATTATCCGAACCGGAAAAAGTTAATGGCGATCTAAAACTTACGTGGTCAAAAAGTACAGATGTAGATTTTACCAAATATAAAGTTTTTAGAGGTGACGCCATTTACTACTATTCCCAGAAAACTCTCCTCGCGGAAATATCAAATATTGATGAAACAACATTTTTAGATGAAACTCCTCCGCTTGTTGATAGTGTGTTTTATCAGGTGGCATCTTACAATTCAGAAGGAGACAGTAGTCTTTCCGAAAAAATATTTGTAAAATCCCCGGGTGGTAAACTTTATGATTACGCGATAAAAGATGTTATAATTCATCCTTCGAGCCCTTATTTATATTTTTCTGCCGGCACCGAATTGATCATGTTCGATTATGAGAAGGAAGAGGTTGTAGCAAAAAGAGAATTCCTTGAATCAATTAATTTTTTGGAAATTGGCGATAACGGGAAGGGACTTGAACTTTACGTTCCTGATTATAATGGTATGATTAGAATTTTAGATCCAATTTCACTTGATGACATTTTTGTTATCAACACAACATTGCCGGTAAATAGTGTGGTGATTGATGGGAAAGGGAATATTTACGCTGCTGTAAGACCCAGTCCCTGGTGGGAACAACCAGTAAGAAGTTATAGTAGAGAAACAGGAGCACAGATTGACGGAAGTGGTGATCATGAACTCTCCAGACTGCGGATGCATCCCAGCAATTTTGAGATTATCGAAATTACCACATCTGTTTCACCAACTGACATGGAATATTATAAACTGGGCGATGACGGTAAATTTATTGAGCATGTTAACGATACATATCATGGCGATTATCCCCTGAATGCAGAAATATTTAGAATTTCGCCAAATGGAGAATATCTATTAACTTCAGCAGGTGGAGCTATATATACCGCAAATTCTTCGATGACTTATCTAGGTGCTTTACCACGGGGAAGTATGAGGTTTTCTGATTTTGCATTTGATGAAACCGGTACTACAATTTATGCCGGCATGGGGACTGCACGAAAAATTCAAAAATTCAATTATGCAACCCTCTCGATAGAGGAGGAATTTTCTACAAGCGGGTACCCTTTCATTATTTTCAGGCGCGGTGAAAAGATTGTTGTGGTTAGTAAAACCATTCCATCTACTGAATACAGTAGTTATTATAAAATTGCTATTGAGACAGTAGAAATCTAAAATATTATCGGGTGACTCCATATTGCACGGGTCACCCGGTATTTTTATTCAATAACTTTCTTATTGTGAGAATGGACAAATAAAATATTCCCAAGTTCCTCATAACCCCTGAAAATGTTATGCTCTTTATGATTAAGGCTATCCTCGCTGAAACCTATAATAGTTAATCCCGCATCAGCTGAGTAATGGTTAATTATACTTTTGGGTGATACATCATCTTTTTGCATGATAATCTCAATATTCTGAGCAGTGATTGGCAAGCGACCACTCACTACAAGGTCATTCAACCTTGCCCTCACGGTATCTTTTTCTTCTTCTTTGCAAATATCAAAAATTTTGATATTCCCCTTTTTCCAATCGGGATGCCCTAGAATAATAAAACTTAAAAGAATCATGAGATTCGCGTTTTCTTCGTCAATCGTTTTAATCCATACATGTATCCCGTTTTTATATAAAAGCGGTCTTCTGCTGGAACCAAGAATACACACATCAAAATTTCCAGCCTTAACGAGCGAGAAATTATCAATAATATCATCAAGTTCTTCCGGTTGATCTTTATCGAACTCGAAAATTACCATGTTGTTTTCCATACCGGCAATACCCGGTATTTGAATAGATTGTGCAATTGCGGAAGTATAAGAGGGGGAAATAATTGTATCAATATAAACGTAATTATCCGTATCAAGATTACGTATAAGTTTCTCAAGTTCTATTTTTGCCTGCTCATTGGTATTACGGGAATAATAGCCGTTAATCCTGTGAAGATATGTACCAAAACCATATTTATAGGATATCCAGTTAAGTAACCGGAAAGCATTATCACGCTGGAATGAATATTTTGAAATACAAATTGCACTTGGTCTCCACTCCGAAAACGTATTTTTGCTCCCTTTTTTCTGCAAAAATATTTGAAGGTTCCTGTTTATCTGGAAAATTGAATTGGCAAATATGGAAACTAATCCTTTCCTGTTTTTATGATATGAGTTTATATAAATTGATAAGAGTGTAATCAAAACTACCGCTGCAATAGCGTATGGAGTATTAATCTTAAACATCACCCAAACAGAAGTTAAAAATCCTATGAGAGATAAATACCATTTTGATTTAAAAGAGGGACGGTACGAGGGGGATGAGCCAAAATGATTAAGAAAAGAAATTAAACACAATGACCCGTATGTTACCATAAAAAACATGGAAATAATTTCTGCAACGGCATTAACATCACCAAGAGCAACAAATACAAATGCGATTATCACGGTAACAAGTGATGCATTTGTAGGCTCGTTATCCTTTGCACGCGCTTTGGAAACCCACTTGTTAAACCTGTTTAAAGGGAAAGACTGGTCAATTGCCAAAGCCTGCAAGGTTCGCGGAGCGACCATCACCGAGCCTAATGCAGATGAAATGGTTGAAGCGGCAAGCCCGAGGGGAATTACTACAAAACCCCAGATGGCAATCTTGCCCATGATAAATTGATCATTTGCCAGGTCTTCCGGAGTTGCCGAGATACCAAGCTTAAAGGCAATAAAAAAGTAAATTATCATTCCGAAAATTGTAGCGGTTGTTGTTCCGATGGGAATTGATTTACCCGGATTTTTTAGATCACCGGATAACCCCACACCCGCGGTCATACCTGTAAAAGCAGGGAAAATAATCGCGAATACAACAAAAAAACTATCCATGTTCCTGAATTCGGCATTTGTTAAACTGAACCCGCTAACCGCGGAATGTTCTGTTTCGCCGAGAAAAAAGAGAACAAGTGAAAACGCAAGAATTGCAACCACCCAATAAAGAGTTTTAACCCCAAAATTAGCGCCTTTTTTTAATATTATTACAGATAAAATGGTCATGATGGGTAAACTGACAGCCTGCCGGGGTAACTCAAAATTATATGAAGTGCTTAGGTAGTTGAACAAAAACTCGAATGATTCGGTGAATGCGATAACATAGAATGCAACACTTATTGCCTGGGATAAATAAAGGGTTATACCAATAGTTGCCCCAATGTTCAAACCGAAAGAACGAGATATAATAAAGTATTCACCCCCGCCTTCAACTCTTTTATTCGTGGCAATTTCGGAAATTGCAAGTGCAGTTGGTATCGTTACCAGATGCCCGAGAAGTATTATCAATATTACACCCCAAAAACCGATTGTTCCAATTGCAAATCCAAAACGAAGGAAGAGTATCGCTCCCAGAATTGTGGATATTGCAGTAAAAAAAACGGGGGCAGTACCGAATTTTTTTGTGCTTTCCATATTTCCCTTTGTAAAATGAAGGTTTTTATTGGTATTAAATTAACTAACCATTAAACATAAGCGAGAATAATTCAATATATGTAAAAAACTTCAATTACGCGTTTAATTGGCGCTTGCTGAAAAAATAATTCATTACTAAAACAATAACTATTTTAATTCACCAAGAATCTGTTCTGCACGGGTTAACGCGTTACCAATACTATCGGTTAAGTTTTCCGGTCTTAGTAAAGTATAAATTTTAGCTTTTTCCAGCTCATTTTTAACCTTACTGTTCACACCCGAAAAAATAACTTCTACCTTTGACTCCGTAAAAAACTTCAAAGTATCAATTAATCTTTGCACGCCGGTTGCATCAATAAAAGGGACATATCTCATCCTTAATATAATTATTTTGGGCAATACATTAAGGTCCTTAACAGTATCCTGGAATTGCTGTGCTGCACCAAAAAATAATGGTCCGTTTATTTCATAAAGAAGAACTTCCTCGGGCAGCCGATTAAGTTCGTCATCAAATAATTTCTCGCCGTTTGTACCAGATTCATTTTCAAGATTAAATGCAGTTTTAACCTCCAGTGAATCGCTCATCCTTTTCATGAACATGAAGCTCGAAAGTACAATCCCCACTTCAATAGCTATAACCAGATCGAAAATGACTGTCAGGAAAAAAGTTGTTAACAAAATTATTACATCATTTTTTTCACTTTTAATAAGCGAGAAAAACCGGTGCCACTCACCCATGTGATAAGAAACTACAACCAAAATACCGGCAAGCGTTGCAAGGGGTATTAGTTTAGCGTATGGCGCAAAAATCAGCATGATTAACAACAACACGAGGGCGTGAGTGATACCTGCGATAGGGGTTCTTCCACCGTTTTTAACATTTGTTGCAGTTCTGGCAATAGCCCCTGTAGCGGGAATTCCTCCAAAAAGTGCGGAGAAAATGTTTGCAGTACCCTGGGCTACAAGCTCCATATTGGAGCGGTGTTTCCCACCTATCATACCATCTGCAACAACAGCCGAAAGGAGTGACTCCATGCCTCCAAGAAGAGCTATTGCAAAAGCGGGCTGGATTAATTCTTTTATAGTTTCCCATTTTAACACGGGAAGTTCAGGCAGGGAAAAAGAGCCGGATATTTCTCCAAATTTTGTTTCGATAGTATCGACGGGGATATTAAATAGCTGAACAACCAGTGTGCTCAACAATATTGCAATAATTGAACCCGGTATTTTTTTGCTGACTTTCCCAAATCCAAAAGAAATTATTACGGTCAAAACGGCGATTACAAGTGCATATATGTTTACTGAATTAATATGTTCGAAATAAACACCCCATTTTTCAATAAAATCAGCCGGGAGGTTATTAATACCAAGTCCTAAAAAATCATTTATTTGCGAGGAGAAAATAATAAGTGCAATACCGGATGTAAATCCCACTATTAGCGGATATGGCACATATTTCAACCAGTTACCCAGGCGAGCAAGGCCCATAGCAATGATAATAAATCCTGCCATAAAGGTGGCAGTAGTTAACCCTGCAAGACCGAACTTCTGAACGATGGCATAAACAATAACAATAAATGCCCCGGTTGGACCGCCAATCTGAACGCGGCTGCCTCCTAAAACCGAAATTAAAAATCCGGCAATAACGGCAGTTATTAATCCCTTATCGGGAGAAACACCGGATGCAATGGCAAAAGCTATTGCAAGAGGAAGGGCGACAATGCCAACAATAATACCTGCTACGAGGTCTTTGAAAAATCGTTCTTTAGAGATCCCTGATTGGAGGAGTGTAAAAAACTTGGGTGTAAACTCTTTCCCTGTCATGTTACTATTTTACTTAGTGCCAGCCGGAATTTTCGTTATTTTATCCGCGCTTTATTGATTATTGAGGTAAAAACGAATGGGTGTTAAAATATATCAAATAAACGGGAATTACAATTCGAATCTTAACAAGGAGCAGATTGTAGCAGATTAACTAAGGCTGGCAGTTTTAATTGTTACAATAAAGCTGGTCCCTTTCCCCTTGGTGCTTTCAACCTTAATACCCGCGCTGTTTAACCTGCAATATTCTTTAACCAGTTTAAGTCCCAGTCCGGTACCTTCAAACTTGCGCGAGTAACCACTTTCTTCCTGTGTGAATGCTTTAAAAATTTGCGGAATATACTTCTGTGAAATACCAATGCCGCTATCTTCAACAGTTATTTCAAGATCATCCGTGTTAACTATTTCCGCGGAAACCCTCACAAAACCTCTTTCGGTGTACTTCAGGGCATTATCAATAAGGTTGCCGAATATTTGCATAAACGAGTATTCATCAACTATAATCGGGATATTTTCAGGGATATTCATCTCAAAATAGAGATTTTTTAGCTCGGCAAGGTACTTGAACTCGGCATAAAGGGGATCGAAAATATTTTTTTTAAGGTCAATTTCAACAGGCTGGTAATCATAAGAACCGGTCTCAATCTCCGAGGTATTAAGTATTAAGTTTATCGTGCGGATGATTCTTTTGCCTGAACGTTCAATCCCTTCATAAATAGAGGCAACTTCATCAGATTCTGATCGTATATATTCGCGTAAAATTTGAGAATAGCTCATTATTGCCCCCACGGGGGTACGGATTTCGTGAGACATTTGTGCAAGGAACTCTGATTTTAGTATTTCAGATTTTTCAGCATCCTCTTTAGCCTTTATTAACTCTGCCGTTAACTTAACATTATTTGTAATGTCTCGTACCATGACCATAGTTCTTTCAGAATCGATATAAACCATTCGTGATTCGAAATGTCTTTCTGAACCCTTGACGTCAAGTTTATAGGAGTAAACTTCAATGTTCCTGGTTTTAAGAACCGTATCAATTTTGAAAAGTGTAAGGGCGGCAAGATTTTCCGGAAGTACATCAGAAACCTTTGAATTGAGGAATATTTCAGGTACCTTATATAAATCCTCCGAATTCGAGGCATGATAACCAACAATATCTCCATTCCTGTTAAAAATAAACATCATATCAGGGATAGCATTTAGTATTGCAGTTTTCTCCAGATTGGTCTCGATAATTTTTCTTTCTGCTTCTTTTTGACGCGTGATATTTCTGGCAATTACATGTGCACGTTTATACAAGCCTCTTTCATCATATAAAAATTTCGCCGAATCTTCCCGCCAGATGTAGTGCCCTTCGGTGTGCAAAGCCCGATACTGGTAGATAACACTTGTTTTTCTATGAGCAATAGAACCATAAATTTTTTGGGATACATTTTCCAAATCTTCCGGATGAATGATTGACAAAATATCAATTTTTTCCGCAAGATGGCTGTCACCATAACCCATCATCTTCTTATAGGAGGGGGACATGTATGTAATTTCGCCCGCTTCAAAGACGAAAAGTCCGTCGGAAGTATTTTCGGCGAGGAGCCTGAATTTTTGCTCACTCTCCTCAAGTTTTTGTTTTGAAATTTCCAGGTCGGTAATATCAATAACAATTCCCACAGATCGCACGGGAAGACCTTCTGAATCATATTCTGTATGACATTTTTCATTCACATATTTAACATGACCCGATTTCAGCAGAACACGATGCCTGATATCGTAAGGTTTTCCCATTCTGAGAGAATCGCTGTAAGCTTCCTGAACCATCTCGCGATCATCTGGATGGACAATCTCGGTAAACTTACTCATGTTAATGTTTTCAGACCCGGCGGGGATTTCAAAAATATTAAAAACTTCGTCTGACCATGATAGCTTATCATTTAAAATATCATATTCCCAGTTACCAAGCCGTGCGATAGACTGTGCTTCTTTGAGTTTTGACTCATTCTCTTTAACCGAGCTTATATCAATTATAATTCCATGCATTTCAAGAGGAGTGTTGTCAGCTGAATACCTGGTAATTTTTCCATGCCCGCTTATCCAAATCCACTTGCCTGAACCATGTTTCATCCGATATTCTAAAATATAATCACAATTGTGGGCAAGTGAATACTTGAACTGATTAATACACTT
>Ga0070729_10007223_pt1 | contig 10722 bp, 5 predicted proteins | sample tdDd472_FD_66725 | JGI IMG/M metagenome (GOLD analysis project Ga0070729, IMG submission 66725) | Marine sediment microbial communities from the Atlantic coast under amendment with organic carbon and nitrate - tdDd47.2 | ecosystem: Environmental > Aquatic > Marine > Coastal > Sediment | place...
AAAAGAGTATTGTGAATTAATGAAAGGCAAAATTTGGTTTGAAAGTGAGCAAGGGAAAGGAACATCATTTTTTGTGGAATTACCTATTCAGATAATTGAATCTGAAGATAAATTGGGTGCCAGTAAAGCCGAACAAACCATGGTGCCAAAAGAGGAAGCTGAGCAAAACCAAACTTTCGAAAATAAGAATCTCCCAATGCTGTTATTGGTTGACGACAATGCTGATACTCTGGAATATTTACAATTAAGCTTAAAGGAAGACTATAATATAGTTTTAGCATCGAATGGGAAAAAGGCTTTTGAGAAATTAAAACAGCATAAGATAGACTTGGTTGTGAGCGATATCATGATGGATGAATTAGATGGTATTGAGTTTTGTCAAAAGGTTAAACAGCACCCTAAATATGAGAGTGTACCAATGATATTATTAACTGCCAAAACGATGGATACGCAAAAGGTGGAGGGCTATCAGGCCGGAGCGGATGCCTACATGACAAAGCCATTCAATATGGATGTATTAAAAACTCAGATTTCTAATTTGCTGGCCAGAAATAAGCGGGTTGATGATTACATTCAACAAAAGTTAATAATTAGCAATCAGGAAACAAAAGTAGAATCAGCTGATGAAAAGCTTTTAAAGGAAACGGTTCAATATATTAATGCTAACCTTACCAATACCGAAATAAATCTTGAAGATATGGCTCATGCAATTGGAGTCAGCTATTCAAGCCTCTACCGGAAAATTAAAAGTCAAACAGGATTACGATTGAATGAATTGGTTAGAAGTGTTCGGCTGAAGAAGGCAGAACAACTTTTGAAAACAGAGAAATTTACCATTTCAGAGATCATATTTGAAACAGGCTTTTCCAGCCACTCCTATTTTGCAAAATGCTTTAAAAAGGAGTTTGGAGTAGCTCCAAAAGAATACCTACAATCCAATAAATAGTTGATATCTTCATTTTTTCACAATTCGCACTGATAGTTTTTTAATCGTCAGATAAAGAGTGAGGTAGGTATGTGTCTTGTCGATAATGTATTGATGTTTGACAAACTGGCATCCTAAATTCCCACATTCTATCTTCACAATAGTAAGTTTCATTCCCTCCTTGCAGTGCCCCTTCAAATACTTTTGAACTAAATCAATTTGGTAATAATGTTATCTGAAGCAAATCATACAAAAAAGTGTAAAATAAGAATGATGATCTTAAGTGTTATCATCATTCTGCTCTTTATCCTAATTGTTTATGCTGTGCTAACATGAAGACTAAATCAAATTCAAATTTATGAATAAATACTATTGTGAAATGAAAAGTAAATTACTAATTCTTATGCTAATCCTGTTAGCAGGATTTGGAACTGTACAGGCGCAAAGCTTAACAGTTTCCGGTACAGTAACGAGTTCTTCCGGAGAACGATTAACCGGTGTTACAATTGTCGAGAAAAACACAACAAATGGTACCATTACCGATATTGATGGGGGATATTCTATTGTTATCAGTCCTGATGCCATTTTACAGGTCTCTTTTATCGGTTTTGAAACTCTCGAAATACCAGTCAATAATAAAAGTAATATTGATATTGGATTAACCGAAGACATGGTTGGTCTTGAAGAAGTAATTGCTGTTGGTTACCAAACCAAGACAAAAAGAAACCTTACCGGTTCTGTAGCGACAATAGATACTAAGTTGCTTGAAAACAGACCAACGGCAAGGGTTACTGATATACTTTCGGGTACTGCACCTGGTTTTACAGTGACACGGAATGACCCGGGAAGAATTGGTACAAGCGATTTTGATATCAGAATTGGTGGACTGGTTAGCCGCGGGGGAACACAGCCTTTGGTAGTTATCGATGGAATTCCACAGGAGAATATTAATGCATTAAACCAGATAAATGCAAACGATATTGAATCAATGTCGATTTTGAAAGATGCTGAAGCAGCTGTTTATGGTTCGCGTGCAGCAGGTGGGGTAATTGTAATTCAAACAAAACGCGGTGGCGAGAAACCTGTTGTGCAGTTTGGTTATAACAGAAGTGTAGCTAAACCAAATATTAGCCGTGATATTACTAATATGTTCGAGATGTTGGAAATGCAAAAAGAAGGCTGGGAGAACAATAATGCTTCTTTCTTCGGATATCCAGGACTTTTTCAATACATCGAAGACAATCAGTTAACATTCGACAAGGTAAAAAACAACGATTTTAAGTACGTATATGGACTAGATAATCCAGGAACATGGGCTCCATTTCCTGATACTCCTTTTCTTGGTTTTGGTCATACGGATTGGATGGACAAGATGTATGGGAATGCCACTTCAGACACTTACGATATGAGTGTTTCGGGTAGCTCTAAAAAATTGAATTATTACGTATCAGCTGGTATAGTGAATGAAAACTCGATGTTAAATTATGGAAACAATGAAAGTAAAACCATTTTTACACGTGCTAAATTAGAATATAATCACAACGACAGGCTTAAACTTGGAACAAATCTTTCTATGCGTTATCAGAACTGGGTTGAACCCACATTGTATGGTGCGATAAGAAATCAAACTGCAACAAAATTTACATGGGATCATCCATATACTCCTGATGGGGAATATATGAATTGGGGAGGAATGCAAAGCCCAATTGGAATGGCGGAAGAAGGTGGTGATACACAACGTAAGTATTACAACATGCAAGCGCAATTTTTTGTTGATTATAAGTTACTTGATAATTTAACAATTAAAGCCAATGCAGTTAAAGGAGCTAATTATACCAATGTTAGGTCAATACATAAAGATTTCCAACATTATTATTGGGATGGATCGCCTTCATTTACTCACCTTGGGGGAGCACCAACACAGGTGGAAGCACACAATGCTTTAAATGAAAACTTTAGTGCAAATATTACTGCAAAATATACGCAAAGCTTCATGGAACACCATATTGTAAGAGCTTTAATAGGTTATGCACACGAAGAATTTGCATATGATTTAACACGTGCCTGGAGAAAGAATATGTTGTCGACATCGCTTAGTACATTGAATTTAGGGAATAGCGAAGACCAGTTTAATAATGATGTACAATGGGAAGAGGCGGTAAAAAGTGTATTCGCCAATGTAAGTTATAGTTTTAAAAACAAATACTTTTTAGAGGGTAACTATAGGAACGATGGAAGTTCTCGTTTTGCACCTGACTATAAATGGAAAGATTTTTATAGCGTAAGTGGTGCCTGGAATGTTACCGAAGAGGGATTTATTAAAAACCTTAACCTTAATAGCCTTAGTAATTTAAAGTTTCGTGTAAGTTGGGGTCAACTGGGAAATAAAGGTAATATCCAAAAGTACGATTTTGTTCAGCAGGTATCGATTGCGGAAAGCAACATATTGTTAGGTGCACCCGGGAGTACTTCAAGAGCTCAAATTGCTAGCTTAAGTGGATTTCCAGCAATAGACCGTACCTGGGAAATTGCTGAAAAATTAAACTATGGTATTGATTTAGATTTATTTGATTATCGATTAAATGTTGCGGCAAACATATTTGAAACAGATAATAATAACATTTTCTATACGGAAGAATTTCCGAGTGTACTGGGTGCTACTCCTCCAAGTATTAATGGCGCAAGAGTTAAAACCAATGGATGGGATTTAGGCATTAAGTGGAATGACAAACTGGCCAATGGACTTTCATACAATATTGGTTTTGGTATTTCTGATGCAAATACAAAGGTGATAGAATTAGCGGATAGTAGAAATATTGGTTACGGATGGAATGGCTATGTTGAAGGTTATCCGGTAGGAACCGTATTTGGATTTGATTACGATGGAATTATTGCTGATGAAGCGGAGTTGGCTGCATATCAGGCAGAAGTAGAACGCTCGCCTTGGGCATTAACAAGCCAGTTAATTGTTGGCGATGTGCGCTATAAAGACCTTGATGGTGATGGACGTATTGAAGCTGCAGCGTACGAGGAAGATGAGAACGGTAACCCTACAGAATCATCAGGCGATATGATCTCCTTAGGTGACACTGAACGTCATTATAATTATTTTATTAATGGTGGATTATCGTTTAAAGGTTTCGATTTTAGCTTTGTTATGGATGGCGTTGGGCAATGGACGGTATATGATCAAACTGGTGCTAGTCTTGGTTTTCCATGGGTTCAACCCTTAAAACATTTCTATAACAATTCGTGGACTCCGGAAAATCAGGATAGACTTTATCCCCGAATGTCTGTTATTTCTCAAAACTTTAGCAATCATAGAAATAATAACAATTATGGCTTAAGTAATGCCGAGCATGTACAAAGAAGTGTACCATATTTGGCTCTTAAAAATGTTCAGCTAGGTTATACTATCCCTCAGAATATCTCTGATAAGTTAAGGCTTGCAAAAATTTATGTGTATGTAAATGGTTCAGACTTGGGGTATTTAATTAATAATGTTCCTAAAAGTTATAGCCCGGAGCAACCCTATAATGCTGCGTTAACTCCCTATCCGAGAACTTTTAGCGCAGGTGTAAATATTAACTTTTAAAATGTAAAGAAGATGAAGAAAATATATATATCAATACTAGCGGGCTTCATGCTAATCTTTGCAGCTTGCGAAAGAGACCTTGACCTTTTGCCATTAGACACTCTAGTTGTCGAGTCCTTTTTTCAAACGCCTGACGATTATAAGATATTTGTAAATAAGTACTATGACCAGTTACCAGGTTTTGGATTACCAAGTCGCGATAACGATGCCGATATTGCCTACGCTGGCAGTCAGGTGAGTAACAGTACATACATTGAATCACAAGCTTCAGGAGCCTGGAACAATTCTTATGCTGCAATTCGTGATCATTCACTGGTCATAAATAAGGTTGAAGCGTTGGAAGATGCTGCCTTAAAAGAAAGAGTAGCCGTTTACGCAGCCGAAGCACGTTTTTTCAGGGCAATGGCTTATTATGGTTTGTTGCGCGAGTTTGGAGGAGTTCCAATTGTTGACCACGCACTAGAACTAGATGAAGACGAAATTCTTTATGGTCCACGTAATTCATTTGCTGAAGTTGTTAGTTTTATTGTTGCCGATCTAGACGCGGCTATCGCTACTCAAAAATTAGGAACCTTGGAAGGGGCAGCAAATGTTGGACGTATAACAAAAGAAGCAGCCCTGGCACTTAAAAGTCGTGTTTGCCTTTTTGCAGGTACCTGGGCAAAATATCACCAAAATGGTGGTAATGCAAATGATTTATTAGCCCAAGCTCGTGATGCAGCAAACGCAGTAATTTCAGGAGATAAATTTAACCTATTTAAACGCGATGATGTATTAGGTGGAGTTAGTGAAAGCTATAGGAATTTATTTACTTTAGAATCAGAAACCCAGTCTAATATAGCCGGTTTAGGAAAAGCTGATCAAAATGAATTTATTTTGGTTAGAAAGCATAATAAGGAAGATAGGAATGGTGGATATATTTCGCTGACAAGTGGTAATTTATCTCCAACTAAAAAGTTAATGGATATGTTCCTTGATAACACTGGGCTTCCAATTAGTGATCCAAATTCAATTTTTCAAGGACATGGTTTTACAATTGATCCGGGAACAACAATGCCCAACAATATTGAATTTATTAACCGCGATCCTCGTATGGCTGCCATTTTAATTGAGCCATTTACACAGTTCTGGTACCACGAACCTTATAGTCGCGATTTTACACTTACTGACTTGACTGGTACCGGTGGTTGGAACGATGGAATGTGGACAAGTAATACAGGATATTTACTCCACAAATTCATTCCGGAAACAGCTGGTGGGGTAGCGATAGATTATCCTGTAATTCGATACGCAGAGGTTCTTCTTAACTATGCCGAGGCAGTTTATGAACTTGATGGAAATATCTCAGATGCCGATCTTGATAAATCGATAAATCTTTTAAGAGACAGGGTTAATATGCCACATCTTACAAATGCATTTGTTTCTTCAAATAATTTATCGATGATGAATGAAATACGTAGGGAAAGGACAGTTGAACTTTGTTTCGAAGGTTTCAGATATGATGATTTAAGACGTTGGAAAACAGCTGAAGTTGAAATGAGCCAGGATGTGAAAGGTGTACAGTGGGCAAACAGTTTATTGCCTACTGAATTTGAAGTTTATAATGTTCAAACAAAAGAAATAGTAACTGTTACAAATCATGTAAATACGGTTTTTGAAACTGATGCTGATGGTTTTCTAATTCGAGAAGCAGCTTCAAATAGAAATTTTGATGCGAATAAACATTATTTAAAACCTCTGCCTCTCCGTCAAATTGCGATTAATCCGCAATTGGAACAAAACCCAGGTTGGGAAAGGCAATAGTTACATAGTTTGGTTAGATTAAGGAGGAGAATTGCTCTCCTCCTTTTTTTTCAAAAAATAATTCACTTTGATTACTTTCTGAAATTTCAAATCAAAAAGAAGAGCGAGATTAAAAATCAAAAAATGGAATAACCCATGGCTTATTAATCTTTCCTTTAGTTGACATAGAAGAAGACTAAGGAGTGCATCAAAATATTAAAAAACAATAAATTTATACCATGACAAAATTAAAGTCAATAGCATTGTTTATTGTCATAATCCTTGCAGGATTTATGGCTCAAAGCCAATCTGAAAATTGGCCCGCACTAAAAACGTACAAAGGTGAACAACTTACAGAAGTGGCTATGCCATTAGGCGGTATCGGTACCGGAACAGTTTCTATTGGCGGTCGGGCGATTTGCGCGACTGGGAAATAGGAAAAAGAGGAGCTCTTGGCTGGACTCCGGGTGTGAAATTGGTAGAACCAACCATAGCCAATGCACCGTTTTTTGCCCTTTATTTTAAAGAAAAAGGAAAAGAAAAAGGCCAACTCCGACTTTTGGAAGGACCTATTTCCGAATCGAAATATACAATCCAAGTCCTACAACAGAATATTTTAAGCTCTATAAAAATGCATTAAATGGAGTCTTGTTAGAGAGCAATACTTCTGTCACGAATCTAATGGTTACTTCCGTATTTAAGGAAGACAATAAAATCTTGGTGTACATTCTGAATAAAAATAATGAACCAACTCCTCTTGGGTTTGATTTAAAAGTATTATCCATTGTTTCAGTTCCGCAAGCGCGTTGTTTTCAGGACACTGGTGTTGTAGAAGATATAGCAGTGCAAGCTGAGGAAGCAAATTACAAGGTAGTGCTTCCGGAATATAGCCTTACAATGATTGAATTTTTGCTTGAGTAAAAGAGCTTACTCTTATAGAGTTTGTAATTATGTGTTAAGAATTGTCGAGTTATTGTTTATGTGTTGATGCTATTAGATTTATTTTGGCTAAAAATTATTGAGCGATATTTTATATTTTTCTTATGAGAGCAATTTCTAAATATATTCTAATCTACACGATTTTTTTAGTCGGCCTATTTGCTATTCAATGCACAAATAGCGATGTTGATGAAATAATTATTGAGGAAGAAACAGGCGATGAAAATTTGCCAAGGCCTGCTGATACCAAGATTGTGATTAATGCCTCCAAAAGAACACATCCTGTTTCTAAAAATCCGGGTGGAGTGGTTTCATGCTGGTTGATGGATTCTGACATGGAACGCCCTCGTGAAACATCATTTAGTGATGCCATGAAAGACATGGGCGTCAAATACATTCGCTTCCCGTATGGCCACTTAGCTGATAATTATTTATGGGATGCCGATGGCGATTGGGGAAATACACTCACACCAAAAGTGGCTACATTTTCGCAGGCGCCTGCACAATGGGAATGGGCGGTTGATCAAACTTCAGGCGAATTTATTAAAGACATGGATTTTGATGAATACATTTCCATATGTACAGAAGTGGGTGCTGAACCAATGGTGGTTGTCAATATCCTATCGTATAAATATAACAATGGGCCTAGCTATGAGCAGTTAAAGGAAAGTGCTGTTGAGTGGGTGCGCTATGCTAATATTACCAAAGGTTATCAGGTGAAGCGTTGGGCTTTGGGTAATGAGGTTGATCATCATTCAGACATACTTTCAAAAGAAGAATACATGACTTTGTATTCCGATTTTGCAAGCGCCATGAAGGCGGTTGATCCTGATATTTGGGTTGGCCCCGGTTTATTGGGTAACTGGCATTCAGCTCTGTTGAGTCATGACCCTGATAATATTGATTTTATTTGTGCACATAATTATTTGTATAAATACGATTGGCGTAACCAAGACTATGCTGGTTGGAAACAAGCGACTGATATTATGGTGAACCATGTTGAAACAGCGCAGAATGCAGTCAATAATTCGTCCATACCTGATATTGAAATTCATGTGACCGAAATGAATGCTCGCCCTTGGAGTGATAAATCAGACAATGATGATTTATTCAGGGCACTGGCCTATGGAGAAATGCTTTTGAATGCCTGTAGTTTTGAGGATGTAAAAGCAACTTATGTATGGAACACCCATGGCCCATGGGGAGGTGAAAATGAAAATGCTCCTTATAATGTGCTCGACCTTGATAACAAGCGCGAGCCACGTGGCGATATCATAAAACTAATTAATGAGAACCTGCTCGATTATTTTGTTGAAGTACCACGTGTCAATGGCTTTATAAGAACTTATGCATCTGTTGATGAGCAGAACGAGTATCTGCGCCTTATTCTAATGAATAAAAATGACAAAGAGGAAACTGTCAATGTCAATACTAAGATTGCTGACCTTCCTTCAAATTATACGATTGTATCCTATACTGGTGTTGATGCTTACGATGAAGCACCCGTATTGACTGAATCAACAACAGTTGAAATTGATAATGGCGTGATGAATGTTGAGTTAGCGCCCGTATCTTTTAACGTGATTGAATTGAAGTTGAATTAAATTAGAGAACGATAAATATTAAAATATGAGGAATGTAATTATCATCTGTTTACTCCTAATGTCATGTGGAGTATTTGCACAAACAGATTTGTTAAGCGAGAAAATCACACCTTTAAAAAAATACGATCAAGATCATTTACTGCGTGTCGCCCTACCCATTGGTGGTATTGGCACTGGTACAGTCTCTTTAGGTGGTTCAGGTGCATTACAGGATTGGGAAGTAATGAATGTGCCAGCCAAAGGTTATAGCACTGTTACAACAGGTAACGATGCACCTTTCTTTGCTATTTACACTAAGAAGAGTGGTGAAGTATCCAATACAAAAGCATTGTTAGGACCCATTCATTATTCTGATTACCAGCATTACGAAGGTCGTTCGGTTGACCATCACGGTTTTCCTCGTTTCCGTGAAGCCTCGTTTGAAACCACTTATCCATTTGGAATCGTTAATCTGGCAGATGAAACAATGCCAGTTAAGGTGAAAATCGTAGGATATAATCCATTGGTTCCTGCAGACGCAGATGCTTCAGGTATTCCCATGGCTGTTTTAAATTATGAGGTGACCAATAATACACATGAAGCTATTGAAGTTGCTGTATCGGGTAATATCCGAAACTTTATTGGTAAAGATGGACGAAAGCACAAGTCGGATTGGAAAGGCGATTTTATCCCTACAGGAGCTAAGAATAATAAGAATGAGTATAAGTCCACTGATAAACTTCAGGGTATTTACATGTATTCCGAAGGTGTGGACAAAGACGATGCAGCCTGGGGTACGCTGGCCTTATCTACACCTAATTCTAATGAAGGTGATATTACTTACCGAACAAGTTCGGCAAATAATGCCTGGGGTAACAGTGTTCTTGATTTTTGGGATGATTTTAGTGCCGATGGCCTATTAACCGAAAAAGAAAAGCTGATTGACCATGATCCAATGGCTTCTTTAGCAGTGCATAAAACATTAAAAGCAGGTGAAACAAAAACCTTTACATTCTATTTGACATGGAATTTTCCTAATCGTTATGCCTGGTCAGCTGAGAAATTACGTAACTACTATAGTGCACAATATACCGATGCCTGGGATGTGATTGATAAAGAAGTAGAGCGCTTACCTGAGTTAACTGAGCAGACACTCTCTTTTGTTAATGCATTGCAAGAGAGTACTTATCCAGAGGTACTAAAAGAAGCCGCTTTATTTAACCTCAGCACACTACGTTCACAAACCGTATTTCGCACCGAAGATGGTTACTTGTTTGGTTGGGAAGGTGTGATGGATCGCTTTGGGTCGTGCATGGGCTCTTGTACGCACGTATGGAATTACGAGCAAGCAACAGCCTTCCTCTTTAACGATCTGGCTAAAGGCATGCGTGAGGTAGAATTTAAGTATGCTATGAATAGTGAAGGTCATATGGGTTTCAGAACAAAGCTTCCGCTGAAAGAAGGTGCTTCTGGAATTGATGTGGCAGCTGCTGACGGTCAAATGGGTACCATCATGAAGTTTTACCGCGAGTGGCAATTATCTGGCGATGATGAGTTTTTAAAAGAATACTGGCCAAAAGTAAAAACGGCTTTAGCCTTTGCCTGGGTAGAAAATGGCTGGGATGGTGATGTGGATGGCGTTATGGAAGGTGTGCAGCACAACACCATGGATGTGGAATATTTTGGCCCTAATCCACAGATGCAAATTTGGTATCTGGGTGCTTTAAAGGCAGCCGAGCAAATGGCACTTCATGTCAATGATAAATCCTTTTCCAAGAAATGTAAGAACCTATATAAGAACGGTTCAGCATGGACAGACGAGAACTTATTCAATGGTGAGTACTACGTTCATCTTATCCAAACACCGGAGAGTAAAGAACAAATTGCCAAAGGGCTAA
>Ga0070729_10007224_pt1 | contig 10720 bp, 8 predicted proteins | sample tdDd472_FD_66725 | JGI IMG/M metagenome (GOLD analysis project Ga0070729, IMG submission 66725) | Marine sediment microbial communities from the Atlantic coast under amendment with organic carbon and nitrate - tdDd47.2 | ecosystem: Environmental > Aquatic > Marine > Coastal > Sediment | place...
GGTGGCCATGTTGACCGAACAAAACCCGCCATGCGCGGCATAATTCGGGGTTCCGAACTGTTGCGCCCACCAGCCGGTAAAACTCTGGCTCTGGTCGCGCCCGGTGAAAAAGGCCAGCTTTTCCGGCGCCTCCTCGCGCAATGGTTTCAGCCAGCCGGTGGCGATCTCCATCGCCTCGTCCCAGGAGATTTCCTCGAACTCGCCCGAGCCGCGCGGCCCGACCCGTTTCAGCGGCGCGCGCAACCGCGAGGGCGCGTTGACCTGCATGATCCCGGCGCTGCCCTTGGCGCAGAGCACGCCCTTGTTCACCGGATGGTCGCGGTTGCCCTCGATATAGGCGACCCGCTTCTTGCCATCGGGGCCGCTTTTCATGTGCACGTTGATCCCGCAGCGGCAGGCACACATGTAGCAGGTGGTCCGGCGTATCTCATCGGACACCTCCGGCGACGTCTCTAAAACCGGCTGGCGATAGGCCATCCGCTCTCCTCCCAGTCGTTTCGCGGCAGGTTAGGATAACATTCCAAAAAATGCGAATATTTTGTTGCGTAGTCTGAATCGCCAATCTGGTACATGCTTAGCGGTCCTCTAGCGCCACGTAGGGGCGCATCTCCGGCCCGTCGTAGAGCGTGAGCGGACGGATCAGGATGTTGCGCCGTTGCTGCTCGATGCACTGGATGATCCAGCCCGGCATCCGCCCGATCGCGAAGATCGGTACATAGAGGTCCATCGGGATGCCGTGCAGCTGATAGATCACGCCGGAATAGAAATCGACGTTCACGTTCAGCCCGTGGCGGGCATAGGGTTTCATCGCTTCGACCACCGCCTGCAGGATCTCGTACCACTCGGGCGCGCCCATCTCCTCGCCCAGCTTGCGCACGCCCTCGCGCATGTGGCGCGCGCGCGGATCCTCCTTGCGATAGACCCGGTGGCCGAACCCCGTCACCGCCTCTTTCGCCGCGCGCTTGGCCTTGACGTAGGCGGCGGCGTTCTCCGGCGTTCCGATCTCCTGCACCATCTTCATCACGTCTTCTGCCGCGCCCCCATGCGCCGGCCCGGCGAGGGTGGAAAGGGCGGTGACGATGCCGCCGTGCAGGTTCGCCTCGGTTCCCACAGTCACCCGCGCGGCAAAGCTCGAGGCGTTGGCGCCATGCTCGGCGTGCAGGATGAAATCGACGTCGGCCAGCCGGGCGGCCTCCTGCGACGGTTTCTCGCCCTTGAGCATCCACAGCCAGTTGGCCGCATGGCCAAGTGCGGGATCGGCGGCGACCGGGTCGCGCCCGTTGCGGATCGCCTCATGCGCCGCGATGATCATCGGGACCTGGCTGGTCAGGCGAATGCCGTTTTCCACAAAGGCGGTCTCTCCCACCGCTTGGCTGGCGGGTTCCAGCGCGGCGAGGGCCGAGACGGCGGTGCGCAGCACGTCCATCGGATGCCCGTCCTTGCAGGCGGCGATGATGTGATAGACTGCCTCGGGCAGCGCGCGCGCCGCCTTCATCTTTGCGTCGAAGGCCGACAGTTCCGCCGCACTCGGCAGCTCCCCGAATATCAGCAGGTAGCAGACTTCTTCGAAGGTGGATCGCGTCGCCAGATCGTGGATCGAATAGCCACGATAGCTGAGCTCGCCCCTGGCACCGTCGATGTCGCTGACGCCGCAGCGCTCGAAATAGACGCCCTTGAGGCCCCGGTTGATCTTGACGTTCTCACTCATGGCTGGCTCCTTCGGGTCGGCAGGGAGGATGCGATGTCGGCATTGGACAAGGCAGTTGAGGCAGCGCGCGCAAGGCGCGCCCGGGTGGTGTTCCCCGAACTGGGGGAGGATGCGCGCATCGACGCGGCGGCCGAACGGCTGCGCGCCGAAGGTCTGGCCGAACCGCTCGCGGTGGCGGAGCCCTCCGAGGCGCAGCTCGCCGCCCTGGTCGCGGCGCGCGGGATGAAAGAGGTATTGGCGCGGCGGATGCTGTCCCGCCCGCTGATCCGCGCCGCCGCCATGGTCGCGGCAGGCGAGGCGGACGCGATGGTCGCCGGCGCCGTTACTGCCAGCAAGAAGGTGATCGAGGCGGCCTCTCTCGCCATCGGCCCGGCCGAGGGGGTCTCGACCGCCTCGTCGTTCTTTTTGATGCGGTTCCCGGACGGGCGCGAGATGATCTTTGCCGATTGCGGGCTGAACGTGGACCCGGACGCGGCGCAACTGGCCGATATCGCGCGCGCCTCGGAGGTGACGGCGCGCGCGCTTCTGGGGTCGGCGCGGGTGGCGCTGCTGTCGTATTCCACCGGAACCAGCGGCAGCGGCGCCAGCGTCGACAAGGTGCGCGCGGCGGCCGAGGCCACCGGCTTTACCGGCCCGGTGCAGGGCGATGCCGCGCTCAATCCGCGGGTGGCCGGGGCCAAAGGGCTGGGGCAGGGCGATGCCAATGTTCTCGTCTTCCCCGATCTGGACGCGGGCAATATTGCCTACAAGCTGGCGCAGGAACTGGCCGGTGCGCAGGCGCTCGGCCCGATCCTGCAGGGGTTCCGCCGCCCCGTCTGCGACCTGAGCCGGGGGGCGACGGTGGATGATATCGTGGCCGCCACCGTGGTGACGCTGGCGCTGGCCTGAGGGGCGGAATTTTCGAGAATTCCGGGCAGAATCCTTGGAAGGATTTTACCCCCGATCCCGATCCGGTCAGACCTTTTGCGGCCGCATGTCGGCGGTGTCGATGCCGGCCACCGCCACCGGTTTCTTCATCGCGTCGCGGCGGAACGGCTCGCCCAGTTCCTGGTTGATCAGCGCCTCGATAAGGGTGGTCTTGCCGTGCTCCATCTGGTCGGTGATTGCCTGGGCCAGGGCCGCCGACAACTCCTCCATGGTGCGCGCGACGACCCCTTGCAGCCCGCAGGCCTTGGCGATGCCGGCATAGGAGACCTGGGTATCCAGCTCGGTGCCGACGAAATTGTCGTCATACCACAGCGTGGAGTTCCGCTTTTCCGCGCCCCACTGGTAGTTGCGGAACACGACCTGCGTGATCGCCGGCCATTCGCCGCGCCCGATGGCGGTCAGTTCGGTCACCGCGATGCCAAAGGCGCCATCGCCGGAAAAGCCGACCACCGGCACGTCGGGGCAGCCGATCTTGGCGCCGACGATCGACGGCAGCCCATAGCCGCAAGGACCGAACAGGCCGGGCGCAAGGTATTTCCGCCCCGCCTCGAAACTGGGGTAGGCGTTGCCGATGGCACAGTTGTTGCCGATATCGGAAGAGATGATCGCCTCGCGCGGCAGCGCGCTCTGGATCGCGCGCCAGGCCATGCGGGGGCTCATCCACTCGGGCTTGTCGTCGCGGGCGCGCTGGTTCCAGCTGGTGCCGGGGTCGTCATCCTCGTGATCCATGCTTGCCAGTTGCTGGGCCCAGGCCGATTTGGTCTGCGCGATCAGCGCCTTGCGCGCCTCCCGACCCTCGTCCCCGGCAGTGCCGGACAGCGTGTCGAGCAGCGCGCGCGCCACCTTTTTGGAATCACCGACGATGCCGACGCTGACGGTCTTGGTCAGCCCGATCCGGTCGGGATTGATATCGACCTGGATGATCTGGGCGTCCTTGGGCCAGTAGTCGATGCCATAGCCCGGCAGGGTCGAGAACGGGTTAAGCCGCGTGCCGAGGCAGAGCACCACGTCGGCCTTGGAAATCAGCTCCATCCCCGCCTTCGACCCGTTATAGCCCAGCGGCCCGGCAAACAGCGGGTGCGAGCCGGGGAAGGCATCGTTGTGCTGGTAGCCGACGCAGACCGGCGCATCCAGCCGCTCGGCCAGTTCGATGGTGTCGGGGATCGCCCCGCCCAGCACCACTCCGGCGCCATTGAGGATCACCGGGAACCTGGCGGACGAGAGCAATTCCGCTGCCTTTTCAATGGCATCCGCGCCGCCGGAGGGGCGTTCGAATTCGACTATCTCGGGCAGGTCGATGTCGATCACCTGAGTCCAGTAGTCGCGCGGCACGTTGATCTGCGCCGGGGCGCTGGCGCGCCGGGCCTGGATGATCACGCGGTTCAGAACCTCGGCCACGCGGGAGGGGTCGCGGACCTCTTCCTGATAGGCCACCATGTCCTTGAACGCGGCCATCTGTTCGACCTCCTGGAAGCCGCCCTGACCGAGGGTCTTGTTGGCCGCCTGCGGGGTGACCAGCAGCAGCGGTGTGTGGTTCCAGTAGGCGGTTTTCACGGCGGTGACGAAATTGGTGATGCCGGGGCCGTTCTGGGCGATCATCATCGACATCTTGCCGGTGGCGCGGGTATAGCCATCGGCCATCATCCCGCCGGAGCCCTCGTGCGCGCAGTCCCAGAAGGTGATGCCGGCCTTGGGAAACAGGTCGGAGATCGGCATGAAGGCGGAGCCGATGATGCCGAAGGCATGTTCGATCCCATGCTGCTGCAGCACCTTCACAAAGGCTTCTTCGGTTGTCATTTTCATGATCGGAGGCTCCCCCGGGGCCATTTTGGAATTCAGTTTTATTCCGTTTTTCTTAGGGGGTTGTCGCGGGAACCGTTAGGGCCAGTCCGGAGCGCGGGTTAAGGCCACTTGGGTCAGGGGGGCTGAACCGGTTACCCCCTGATCCTCAGGACTGCGCCGCGAGGGCGGCGGCGATGCGCGCGATGCCCGCGCCGATCCGCGCCGACGGGATCGACGAATAGCCGAGGCGAAAGAACCGCGTCGGCCGGTCGGGGCCTGCGAAAAAGGGGGTTCCGGGCTCGATGAATACGCTGTCGGCCTGCAACCGCGCCGCCAGACGCGCGCTGTCGCTGCCCGGTGGCCCCTGCATCCACAGGGACGAGCCACCATAGACCCCGCGCCCGGCGATGGTCAGCCCGTGCTCGGCAATCGCCGCCTCCATTGTCCGGCGGCGGTCGTGCAGCGCCGCGCCCATGCGGCGGATCTGGCTGTCGTAATGGCCCAGCGACAGGAAATAGGCGGCGGTGCGCTGGATGTGGCCGGGCGGGTGGCGCAGCATGGTGGCGCGCAGCGCGCGGGCCTCGCGAATGAAGGGCTCGGAGCCGACCATGTAGCCAAGGCGCAGACCGGGAAACAGCGACTTGGAGAAGCTGCCGACATAGATCACCCGGCCGTCCTCATCGAGCGATTTCAGCGCCGGGGAGGGGGCGGCAAGAAAGGCCATCTCGAATTCATAGTCGTCCTCGACCACCAGCGCGTCGATCTCGCGGGCGCGCGCCAGAAGGGCGCGGCGGCGGTGCAGCGGCATGGTGGCGGTGGTCGGGCATTGGTGGCTGGGGGTGGTGAAGATCACGTCGGTGTCGGGCGGGATCGCGTCGGGCGGCAGCCCGTCGGCATCGACCCGCACCGGGGTCAGCTGGCAGCCCGCGTGCGACAGCAGGTCGCGCTGGGCGTGGTAACAGGGATCCTCGATCACCGCGCGGCGGCGGCGGTTCAGCAGCACACGGGCGGCGATCCACAGCGCGTTCTGGGCGCCGAGGGTGATCAGGATCTCTTCCGGGCGGGCGGAGATTCCCCGCCGCGGCAGGGTGTGGCGGGCGATGTATTCGACCAGCAGCGGATCGTCGCGATCATAGTAGTCGTCTGTTAAGGCTGCGAAATCCTTCTGCCCCAGGGCGCGTAGGGCGCATTGCCGCCAATTGGCGTGGTCGAACAGGGTGGGGTCGGCCTGGCCATAGATGAACGGGTAGCGGAAGTCGCGCCAGCCGCCGGGCTTGCGCGGCGTGTCGCCGCCGGTGAAGCGCTGGGCGATGGCGCGGGTCCAGTCCACCGTGTCGGCGGCGCGCGGGCGCGGCGAATAGCTGGGCGGCACCGGCGCGTTGTCCGACACGTAGTAGCCCGAGCGGCCGCGCGAGGTGAGATAATCGTTTGCCACCAGTTCGGTATAGGCGATGGTCACGGTGATGCGGCTGATGCCCAGATGCGCGGCGAGCTTGCGCGAGGAGGGCAGTTTCTCGCCGGCGTGGAAGCGGCCCGAGAGGATGCCCTCGGCGATCATCTGCTGCACCTGCGCCTGCAGCGTGCCGGAGGCCTCGGGGTTGAGAAAGAAGGTATCGACGGAGATTGGCATGGGGCAGGATAGGCTGGATATATCGGGGCTGTAAACTGGCCGTATCGCGCGGAACGGCTGGACTGACGGGCGGGGCGTTAACCGGACGGACCGGGGGGCGACTCAGCCCGGTTTGGGCGCGATAAGGCCGGGATTTCGGGGAGTTTCGGGCCGGTTCTGTACGGTCTGCCCGGGGCACGGGGGTGCCGGGGCCGGTGGTTTGGGGAGTTTTGCGGCGGTTTTGTACGAAACGGCGGATTTGCCGGGGAAATGGCCCGGAATGAGGTTAACGAGGGGGCTGTTGTCACATGATCCTGATCGTGGCCGGCGGGGGCGATCAGCCTACGCGCAATTCCTGGTAGGGGACCATCACATGCTCGCGGTAGGCCGGGCGCTGGGTCAGCCGGTCATAGTAGCGGCGCAGCGCGGGCAGGTCGGCGCGGGGGATGTCGATGTCGAAATAGCGGTAAAGGACGTGGCCGAACTGGATATCGGCGAGGGTAAAGCCGGCGCCGGCGAGATAAGGGTGCTCGGCGAGGCGCCGGTCGGCGATGGTGAGCTTGTCCTCCAGCGCGGCGAGCGCGGCGGAGGTGGCGGCAGGATCGCGATCGGCCGGGGACGTTCGCACCACGCGCCAGAACACCGGGACGGTGAAGCCGGTCGCCACGTTGATCTTGGCCCATTCCGCCCAGCGGTCGACCTCGGTCCGGGCCAGCAGGTCGGAGGGCCAGAATCCGTCGTTGCCATAGCGCGCGGCGAGGTATCGCAGGATCGCCCCGGTTTCCCACAGCGGCGGGTTGGTGCCATCGCGCAGCACCGGCACGGTCCGGTTGGGGTTCATCGCGGCAAAACCGGCGGTGTCGGTGCCGCCGAAACGGTGCCCGGCATCGTGGCGGATGTAGGCGAGCCCCAGTTCGCCCACCGTCCACATCAGCGCCTGGACGTTGGAGGAGGTCTTGCGGCCCCAGATTTCCAGCATGCGTCTCTCCGTGATCGGGTTGGAGCAGTTTGTCGTCAGCGCGCGCGCCGGGAAAGGCGCGGTGCGCCGCTCACCCGCTCTTGCGCCAGATTTCCGCGGCGCGATCCACCGGGGTCAGCACGCCGTGGCGGTCGAGGTCGAGCGGCATCGGCGCGATCAGATAGGCGCCGGGGCGCATGGTCTCGGCCAGCCGCGCCTCAAGCCGGGATTGCAGGTCGGGGTTGGAGAAGGGGCGGAAGGAATAGATCACCTCCGCTTGCGAATAGTCGTGCTCCAGCGCATCGCCCACCGTCACCGCATCGCCCAGATCGAAGGCGGCGCGGCCGAGCGCGATGGCCTGCGGGTTGATGTCGAAGCCGGTGCAGGTGCCGAAGCGGCAAATCCCGCAGGTTCGGGCAAGTTCGAGAATGTGGCCGGGACCGCAGCCGATTTCGAGGAAGGACACCGGGCGATAGCGCGCGCCGTCGCAGGCATAGGCCGGGTCCATCGACAGGCAATGATCGAGCCGCCCCAGCATGTCGAGGAACCGGGACAGGCCGATGGAGATGTAATCATACGAGCCTTCGGGCACATCGAACCCGCTGGCGGCGGTATCGGGGGCGGAAATTGGGACGCTGTCGCATTGCCGGTGAAACTGGCGTTCCAGCGCGCGGCAAAGCCCCGCGTTCTTGCGGATCTGCGAATCCTGCCCGGCCCGCAGCTCGGCCAGCAGGATCGCGTGCCGGCAGAGCGACTCGCGGCCAAGGGTCAGGGCGGCGCGATAGGCGGCGCGGTCCTCGTCGAGGGTCTGGCGCGCCTTGTCGAGCAGTTTCTCGGTCGCGGTGTAGCGCAGCTGCAGGGTTTTCAGCCGCCCCTGCCGGTGTGGCGATACGGCGCCATCGGAGCCGGTGAGCGCGGCGATCCGGGCCGAAAGCGCGGTCAGGGTGGCAAGGTGCCGGGCCTGATCCGCCATCGCGCCGTCGAGGCGGGTCAGCGCATCGTCGACTGCGAGCGAGCTGCGGAGCACCGCGAGGGCCGGGGCCGGGCCGGTCGGATCGTCGATCATCTGGCGGACCTTTCCGCTGGGGTGCGGAGAGTGTGCCCGGGTTGGCGGGATTTCTCAACAGCGCGGGTCGAACGGCTGTTGCGGATGGCGGCGCAAGGGGGCGCGGCCCCCGTCGCCCTTTGGCCCCCCGGGATATTTTCAAAGAAAAGAAGCGGCGGGCGCCCCGGGGCAAGGACCCTGCGGTGCCAGAGGGCACGCGGTTCGCATCGGTTCGCGGGGGGCGGACGGGACGAAAAAGGCCGGGCTGCCTGCCCGGCCTCGTTACTTGTCAACAACAGCCGCGAGGCCTTCGTCAGCCGAAGACCTTGGTCAGGGCGGCATCGACGGTATCGGTGATCTGGTCGATGTCGTCCTCGGTGGCGATCAGCGCCGGCGAGAAGCACAACACGTTGTTGAGCCCCGGCACCGAGCGGTTGGACATGCCGATGATGACCCCCTGCGCGCCGCATTCGGCCGAGACCTGGGCCATCTGCTTTTCGCTGACCGGCTCCTTGGTCTTGCGGTCGGCCACCAGTTCGGCGCCGCAAAAGAGCCCCTTGCCGCGCACGTCGCCGACGACGCGGTGTTTCTCCATCAGCGCGCCGAGGTTGTCCATCATCCGCGCACCCATGTTCACGGTGTTGTCGAGCAGGTTCTCGTCCTCGATGATGCGCATGTTTTCCAGCGCCGCCGCCGGGCCGGCGGTGCAGCCGCCAAAGGTCGAGATGTCGCGGAAGTAGTTCAGCGGGTCGGAGGCGTCGTCCTTGAACATCTCGAACACCTCTTCGGTGGTCACGCAGCAGGCGATCGCCGCGTAGCCCGAGGCGACGCCCTTGGCCATGGTCACGAAGTCGGGCTTGATGCCGTAATGCTGATAGCCGAACCAGGTGCCGGTGCGGCCCACGCCGCAGACCACCTCGTCGATATGGAGCAGGATGTCGTACTTGCGGCAGATCTCCTGCACCCGCTCCCAATAGCCCGGCGGCGGGGTGATGACGCCGCCGCCGGCGGTGACCGGCTCAAGGCAGAGGCCGCCGACGGTATCGGGGCCCTCGGCGAGGATCACCTCTTCGATGGCGTCGGCGGCGCGTGCCCCGTATTCCTCACCGCTCAGATCCCACTGGGGGCGGTATTCCATGCAGTGCGGCACCCGCACGAAGCCCGGCGCGAGCGGCCCGTATTGCATCACGCGCTCGTCCTGGCCGCCGGCGGACATGGTGGCCAGCGTGCCGCCGTGGTAATCGCGGTCGCGGTAGAGGATCTTGTGTTTCTTGCCGCCGTATTTCTTGTGCGCGATCTGGCGGATCATCTTGAACGCCTTCTCGTTCGCCTCGGAGCCGGAGTTGGTGTAATACACCCGGCTCATCCCCGGCATTTTCGAGATCAGCTTTTCGGAGAACAGCGAGCCGGGGATCGAGCCCGCCGACTGGGCGAAGTAGCACAGTTTCATCAGCTGGTCGTAGACCGCCTTGGCGATGCTCTCGCGGCCGTAGCCGACGTTCACCGTCCAGACCCCGCCGGAGACGGCATCGAGGTATTCCTTGCCGTTCTGGTCCCAGACCCGCATCCCCTTGCCCTCGAGGATGATGCGCGGGTCGTTGGTTTCAAAGGGTTTATGCTGGATCAGGTGGTGCCAGACGTGGGCCTTGTCGGCCTCGACGATGCGGCTGATGTCGTTTTCGTTGAACGTGCCGTCCATGGCCGGTCCTTTCGCTGTCTCAGGAACGAGGGGGCGCGCCGAAACCCCCGCTTGCGGGGGGGGGCGCTGCTGATACCAGAAACGCCAAAATCCGGGCGTTCCGTAGGTCCAGATGCATTCTTCGCGTGAGTCCAGCCGGGTGAGCGGGGGCCCGGCGGGCGGAGCGCGTTGCGGGTCTAGTCACCCGGAATCGCGTTGAAAATCACAGATTAACGAAAGCCGAAGGCGGGTTTCGAAAACTGCAACAGATTGGCCCTGCCGGGAAAAATAAATTGATCGGAGGCCGGAATTCGGCTCGGATCAGGGTGGGTCGGCAGCGGCCGGACCGGACGCCCGACCCGGAGTGACGTGCAAGGACATGGCGGCGAACCGCCCGCAGCAACAGGGTCCGCCCGCGGGCGGAGGAACAGGGAGATAAAGATGACATTGAAAACCAGGCTGATGGGGGCCGTGGCCGGACTGGCCGTGCTGGCCGGGGCAAGCGCCGCGAGTGCCGATGAGATCACCGTGGGGTATTTCCTGGAATGGCCGATGCCGTTCGAATACGCCAAGGTGATGGGAACCTATGACGAGGAGATGGGCGTCACGGTGAATTGGGTCAGCTTCGACACAGGCACCGCGATGAGTGCCGCGATGGCCAGCGGCGACGTGCAGCTTTCGGTCAGCCAGGGGGTGCCGCCCTTCGTGGTGGCGACCAGCGCCGGGCAGGATCTGCAGATCCTCGATGTGGCGGTGAGCTATTCCGACAATGATAACTGCGTGGTGCGGGCCGATCTGGAGATCGACAAGATGTCTGCCGGTGAGTTGGCGGGCAAGAAGGTCGCCGTGCCGCTGGGCACCGCGGCACATTACGGCTTTCTCAAGCAGATGAGCCATTTCGGCGTCGATCTGGGCAGCCTGGAGGTGGTCGACATGGCGCCGCCGGATGGCGCTGCGGCGATCGCGCAGGGCGCGGTGGACATGGCCTGCGGCTGGGGCGGCAGCCTGCGCCG
>Ga0070729_10007225_pt1 | contig 10720 bp, 7 predicted proteins | sample tdDd472_FD_66725 | JGI IMG/M metagenome (GOLD analysis project Ga0070729, IMG submission 66725) | Marine sediment microbial communities from the Atlantic coast under amendment with organic carbon and nitrate - tdDd47.2 | ecosystem: Environmental > Aquatic > Marine > Coastal > Sediment | place...
ACCGTCCCTGCCCTCCCGCCGGAATCCGAGAAGGTGGAAGAGTTGTCGTGCCCACCATCGAGCGAAGCGACGATCCACGACAAAGGTCTGGTGGCGATTCGGATCCCGTTCGACCCCCGGCAGCAGATGCAGAAAACGTTCTACACCGAGCCGCCGCACGGCTGCCGAAATCGGCAGCCAGGCCGGTCGGATTTCGTCCACCAGGAAGAACCCGTCATTCCCCTGATCCTGGTAGAGCGGCATGAGAAGCAGGCCCGATCGGGGAGCCCGGACCCTGCCGCGTCGGGTGCTTCCGACCTCCTGCCCGGCGCCAATCGGCTGGAAGCCGCTGAAGCCGGGATCCATCTCGAAGGCATCTCCGTCGGCGACACTGTGCCGGTAGCGCACCTCGACGATCCGGGCCGAGCAGTCGGCTTGCCGACGTAGCAGATCCCTCGCCGCAACCACCTCGGAGCGACTCTCATGCTCGAAAACTCCGCTGGAGTCCAGGGCAATCCAGATCGCCGCGGCTGCCCGATCCACGGACGCCGGGTCGTCGTGCAGCCCGGCTTCGAACCCGACTACCGTGGCCCCTCGTGCCGTCATGTAACTGGCAAGGGTTCCCCCCAGCTGTTCCTCGAGGCCCAGGACGAGCGGCACGGGAAAATCCAGCGCCACCTCCCTGTTCTGCAAGGTGTCGTCGAGAATGGCGAATGCCGGCCCAGGCCCGGAGATGGTGTGCAGATCCAGGAGAAAGATCCGACCTGGAGCCTCGTCGATGATGCTGCTGAGCGAGGCGCTCAACTCGACCAACTCCTGGTCCTCGTCGTCCAGGGGTCCGGGCAGCACAATCAGCTGCTCCACTCTGCCCGGTTTCCAGGCCCGATTCAGATCGTGGTTCACGAAGCGGCAGCCGGCTGCCAGAGCCCGGCGGTTTCCGGCCAGACCCACCATGCGGCCGCGCAGACCAATCGGACGCCGATAGATTTGCTTCAGAACCCGGTCGATCGCCAATACCCCAGCTGGCTCATTGCCGTGCAGGCCTCCGATACAGATCAGTGTCGGTCCCGACTCGACCGCCCCCACTCGTCCCAGCTCCCGCGGCACCGCCGAGAGATCCAGGATAGGCTCCGCCACACCCCCTTGGGATTCGGGGACCGCAAGGGCACCCGACCTCTGGCCAGTCAGGGAGTGATTTCGGGTCGAGGTCATCATTGGGGGGTGGAAGAACCGCAGAGTGGCGGAATTATAGTCGCATTGCGCTTGATCGCGGGCGCCTCGATCCGCTAGCCTGTGCCCCCAACCACAAACACAGAGTCCTTCTCTATCATGCGCGCAATTTCCACCCCGTCCTCGATGTCCCAGCAGGCCTATGAGGCCTTTCAGCGAGCGTGCCCTGATTTCCAGCAGACCGCCATCCTCGACAGACTCCGCGACACGGACTTTTCGCGCCTCGACCGTCACGGCCACGTCTACCTCGACTACACCGGTGGCGGACTCTACGGCAAGAGCCAGATCGATCGCCACGTCGCCCTTCTGCGAGAGACGGTATTCGGCAATCCCCACTCCACGAACCCGACCTCTCTCGGTACTACCGAGCTCGTCGAACGATCACGGCAGCACATACTCGAGTTCTTCAACGCCTCACCGAGCGAGTACGGCGTGGTCTTCACGGCCAATGCCAGTCACGCCCTGAAACTGGTAGGCGAGTCCTATCCCTTCGAACCCGGGGACCAGTTCCTGCTGACCTTCGACAATCATAATTCCGTCAACGGCATCCGCGAGTTCGATAGAGCCCACGGAGCCAGAACGACCTACATTCCGGTCGCACCTCCGGAGATGCGCGTGCCGGAGGCACTGTTGGACTCCTCCTGGAGTCTCGCCAAGCAGGGCGGCCACAACCTCTTTGCCTTTCCGGCCCAGTCGAACTTCTCGGGTGTTCAACATCCCCTGGAGTGGATCGAGAGAGCCCAGAAGCGGGGGTGGGACGTTCTCCTCGATGCCGCCGCTTTCGTGGCGACCAATCGACTCGACCTGAGCCGCTGGCAACCGGACTATGTAGCGCTGTCGTTCTACAAGATGTTCGGCTATCCCACGGGCGTCGGTGCTCTCATTGCACGATGGCCGGCACTCGAGAAACTCCATCGACCCTGGTTCGCCGGCGGCACGATAGGAGTGGCCTCCGTGCAGGCCGATCGGCACACCATGGCGGCTGGCTCAGCCGCCTTTGAGGACGGCACGCTGGACTATGCCAACATCCCGGCCATCGACATCGGTCTGGACTTTCTCGAAACGGTGGGAATGGATCAGATTCACCTGCGGGTCAAGTGCTTGACCAGCTGGCTGATCGAGACCCTCGGGGCTTTGAGACATGGCAACGGCCGACCGTTGATCCAGATTTTCGGCCCGCACAGCTGTGAGCAGCGCGGCGGCACCATCACGCTGAACTTCTACGACGACCAGGGTCGGGTCATCGATCACGAGATCATCGAGAAGCAGGCCAACGAGAGGATGATCTCGTTGCGCACAGGCTGCTTTTGCAACCCTGGAGCTGGCGAAATGGCTCTGGGTCTTTCCAAACAGGAGTTGGTCAGCTGCTTCACGAGCTCGGACCGGGGCATGACCTACGAAGATTTTCGACTGTGCATCGACGGCAAGAGCACCGGTGCCGTCCGCATCTCCGTGGGAATGGTCAGCAACTTCGCCGACGCCCATACCTTCGTCGAGTTTGCCAGGCAGTTTCTCGACCTACCCAACTCCTGATTCCGCTGGCCCCTCAGTCCAGGCGCAATCGGACCACCACCGGATCGTGGTCACTCGCCCGATCGTCGAAAGCGGCATCCGCGTTGATGTGAAGGATCTCGACCTCGGGTCTCGCCTCCTCGTAGAGGCTTCGGCTGACCAGCACATGGTCCAGAAGCTGCGAGTTGCCCCGATAGTTGAAGGAATAGCGGTCGGCCTCAGGCACCGAGAACATCAGATTCACCAGACCGGCGCCTTCCAGGACCCGTAGAGGGCCTCGGAATTCGTGTTCGTTCAAGTCGCCGAGCACGATCACTCTCGCGGTCGGATCCAGAGCCAAGAGCTCCGCCACGAATCCTCCGATCAAGGCGGTCTGCTGCGATCGCTGGTCCTCGGTGGCAAGCAGCGGTGGCTGACGCGGGCCGAAGAGCGGATCGTCACCCCTCTTCGACTTCAAATGGTTGTTTACGACAAAGAGGGTCTTGCCCCGAAATTCGAACTCCGCCGCCAGCGACTTCCTCCCCGCCTCGAATCCTCGAGTCGCGTCACCCCGAAAAGCGGGGTGTTCGGGTTGGACGAGCCCGGGGCTCGCCGACAGCTCGGCACCCCGCTCTCCAAGACTGACGGTCGTGGGCTGCCTAGATGAGGCCTTTGAGCCTCGCCTCAGCAGCTCGACTCGCGCGGGATTGAAGAGATAGCCCAGCCGAATGTTGCCTCCGGGCAGTCCCCCATCGGTGCCATCCCCCGGGTCGATCTGACCGTACTCGTAGGCTGGACCTCCTACCTCGAGGATTGCCTGGATCAACCCTGCAAACGTCTCGTTCGCCTGGACGACGCCGTCATCCTCGGCGCCGCTGTTGTCCTGGACCTCCTGCAGAGCCACGATGTCGGGACTTCTCAGCTGATCGACGATGCCCGTTGCTAGCTGCCGAAACCGCTCGGTGCCGTCAGACGGATCCAGATTCTCGACGTTGTAGGTGGCGATCGTCAGGCTTGCTTTGCCGCCATTCAGCCCAGTGGCAGCCACCGGCCGGGGTCGCCTTGCCAACTCTGGGAGGGGCCGTGTGGCAACGAGGCGAAAGGCGCCGAATCGGTAGTCGAGGATTCCCGTGAGCTGGCCCTCGAATCGGTCACCAACAGCCGCCGAAGGAGCTTCTCCGAGTCGATAGGTGTCGACAGTCAGCCTTTCCGGATTCGCGTCACCAGGGCGCAAGAGAACGCCTCCAGTCGCTGTCCGTTCTGAGGCTCCAAGCCCCGGGTCCGCGACCACCACCACATCGCCATGCCGCGTCGCCGGTCCGACCACAATCGCGCGGCTGATCTCGATCCTCATTCCTTCCAGGCTCTCCCAGAAGTCGAGCCCGTCGAAGTCAGGCTCGAACCACAGCAGGCCATCGTTGTCCACGACCGAGTCTGGGGGCCGTCGACCTGCCTCGCCCACCTGGACTGGGGGCGGCAGCTCCACGCCAGTCTCGAGGACTCTGAACGAGCTCGCTTCGAGCGCCGTGACCGTCAGACCGTACCGATTGTCCTCCTCCACGACCCGACCCCAGACTCCGACCCGGTCACCAACCGCGACTGCCCCCGGCTGATCTGTCAACACCTGAATGGCATTCGAGCTGGTGGACGCCGCACTACCCTCGGGGTCCTGGAGCCAGAACCCGGCTTCCTTGCCTCCTTGCAGCGCCGTGACGACTCCCGAGATCTCACCCACCCACTGTCCCTCGAGCGGTGAAACATGACCGACCCCCTGGACTTGCGCGATCCGCGTCGGCTCCGTACTGACAGCGAAGGCGAGGATCTGAGACACCTGAACGGGAAAGTTGAAGTTGTCATCTCCCAGCAGCACCAGGCTGCGGCGCCCATCGGCGAGCTGTGGGCCGAAACTCATGCCCTCCAGGTTGTCCAGATTCATGCCCAAGTCGGCTAGATCCACCACGAGCTGTTTGGCCGCTGGTCGGATCGTGTCCAGGTCGATCTCAGCCAGGGAGTCGTAGCCGCTGATGTCCGTGGCACCTTCCAGGGAAACGAGGAAGAGTCGAATCGCGTTGCCGGCTCCCATCGAAAAGGACCGCTCGAGCGACAGCAAGTGAGTCTCATCGAGGGCAATCAACTCCACCAGACCCGCCACTTCGAGCCCTCCCACGAGGGTGGCCGGACTGGCGACTGGCTCCACCCAGTACAGGTACTCGTCGACCAGCAAAGCCGTCTGAATGTCGAAGCGGGCGATCCGAGAGGGGCTCCTGGTTTCGACGGTGGACTTTGGACCATCTTGAGCCAGAGCGTTCTCGGTAGCCACGATGGCATAGCGGTGGTCGGGTGTGACCGTCAGCGCCTCGAACGCGAGGTTGTGCCTCACACCACCGTCCGGAAGCGGGAGATACCGATCTGGCAGCACGAAAGTCCTCACCGGCCGGCCGTCCAGCTCGAACTCCCGGAGGAACGGTGGAATCCCGGCAGCTGCCTGGCCTTCAGACGAGACGAGCAGGTTGCCGGCGGCGGTAAAAGCCGCACCCTCCGGATCCACGCTGTTCGCTTTGAAGGCCCGGCCAGACTCGCCCTGCAGCGTCACCACATCTGTGACTCGAACCCCACCCTCCCCGAGACGGCCTTGTGTCAAGTCGATCTCGAGAACGAAGAAGCTGGCTGGGAAGCGGTTACCGGGCTCGTCGGAGACCACATAGAACCTACCCGATTTAGGCTCGTAGGCAATCCCCGACAGACCTCCCACGGTCCTGCCCTCCACCTGCAGACCGGGCGGGAGCAGAGCCTCACCGATGAACTCCAGACGAGTGGGAACCGGCGAAGAGAAGGATGCCGAGCAGGCTAGAAATCCTGCCAGCGCAATCCAGGACCCGATCGAACGAGCCACGGGTCTACGCATGGCAGAACCTTATCCGAGACCACCTTGGATTCAAGCTCATCTCCCACCCAGATCCACTCCCACCACCGGTCTGACCGTTGGCCCGGCGGCCAGGTCTGCAGCAATCTCTCGTAGGGACTGTCTTGTTATCGGGTGCAACATCTGGGGTGCAAGGTCGGCGAGTGGGTACGCAATATGAGCCGTCGTCAGGATCAGGGGATCAGGGATCTCCAGACCCACAGTGCGGTCGTCGACCACCATATCGCCGCACATGGCGATGTCCAGATCGATCGTTCTCGGGGCATTCCTGTCGGTCGATCGCCGGCGACCGAGTCTGGCCTCCAGGGGCCGTAGAACCTCGAACTTCAGCTCCAGCGGATGAAGCTCGGTCACGATGGCTGCCGCGGCGTTGAAAAACCAGGGAGCATCCGTCGCCCCGACCGGCTCGGTCTCGAAGACGCGCGAAAAGCGGGCCTGCGGAAACGTCTCGAGCAGCAAGTTCGCGGCTCGCACCATATTGGCGCGCGGCTCGACGTTCGAGCCCAGCAGGAGGAGAGTCAGGGGCTGGTCAGAGCTTCCCAAGGCTCACTCGAAATCCGCCCGTCGCCGCTCGATCTCGACTCCAACCGAACGGGCGAAACGCAATGCTCCGACTTTCTCCACCCGGATCCGGACGCCCTCGGCTCCGAAATCCAGGATCGCGATCTTGGCGATCGCCGCCACCAGGGACTCCACCAAGTAGTGCGAAGATCCCTCCACGTAGCGGATGATGGCCTTGGTGAGCGTGCGGTAGTTCAGCGAGTCCTTCACGTCGTCGGACTCGCCCGCGGCTCGGGTGTCCACGAAAACCGTCAAGTTGATCAGGATGTCCTGCTTCTTCTCCCTCTCCCAGTCGTTGAGGCCAACGATGCCTCTGACGAGAAGATCGTTGATCAAGAGCTTGTCATCTGTCATGAATCCAGGGCTCCCAGGTTTCGGGTCTCAGCTCTCCTCGACCGGCCGACGATGACCGGCGCCAAGAAGATGCTCTCCACCGTCGACGATGATCACCTCGCCGGTTATGAAGTCGTTCTGGGCCAGGAAGACTGCCGTTTGACCGACCTGCGAAGGATCACCGGTCCGACCGAGCGGCAGGAGCTCTCCCATCCTCCGCCAATCCCGGCTCTCCTCCTCCATGCCGGGTGGTGGGAGGACTGCGCCTGGCTGGATCGCGTTGACTCGCACCTCTGGTGCCAGCTCCCTGGCCCCGATTCGAGTCAAGTGGAGCAATCCCGCCTTGCTGACGCCATGTTGGACGTACCCAGGCCAAACCGAGGTGGCGCTCGAGTCGACCATGTTCACCACCAGTCCGGACGGCTCCCTTTCTCGACGGCTGGCGAGAATCAGTCGAGCTGCCTGTCGGGTACAGAGGAAGGGTGCCCGCAGATTTACCGCCATCACGCGATCCCAGTCGCTGGCACTCACAGACCCGAACGCCTGGCGCTCGAAGCTCGCCGCACTGTTGACCAGAATATCGAGTCTTCCGAAATGGGTCTCGACCCGAGAGAACAGCTCTTCGATCTCAATCTCCTGCGCGAGGTCGGCGGAGATGGCCACGGCTTCGACACCCAGAGCAGACACCTCGTCTACCGTCTGGACGGCCTCTTGCTCCGAACGGCCGTAGTGGACTACCAGATGGCACCCCTGTTCAGCCAACGCCGTCGCGATGGCCTTACCCAGCCGGTGAGCTGCTCCGGTGACCAGCGCGACTCGGCTCTTCAGCTGCATCGTTTTTCGAGTCCCCCTGTCTTCTGGCTCGGCCGTCCGCGGACCGCGAGAGACACCGTTGTCTAGCCGATCCCCTCTCGAGGATGCCTCAGGTCAGCCACCCGATTGTAGATCCAACCGGTCAGGCCACCAACGAGAGCTCCGAGGAGGACGCCATAGAAGAATCCCAGAAAAGCGCCGGACCAGGTGACCGAATACCCGGGCAGGTAGTAGCGCAGCAAGCCGAGGTGCCGCCCGACGGTCTCTCCGCCCTGAAGGACGAGCCACACGGTCGCCACAAACAGCCCCGTTCCGGCCAGAAGGCCGCAGACAATCGCCAAGATACCGGCTCGCAAGCGCGCCACAAAAGCGCGGATCAGAACCTCTTCGTTGACTGTGCTTCTTCGCGTCATGACTCACCGACACTCAAGGGATCGAAGACCTCGTTGATCTCCAGGCGGCGTCGAATCGAGTTCTCCGTGGCGCCCACCAGCAGGTTGATCAATTTGGCCATCAGCCAACCGAGTCCGAACCCGAGCACCCCGGCCTCGACGAAACCGATGAGTGCTCCGGTCCAGGATACCTGATAGCCGGTCAGGTACTGGCCGAGAAGCGACAAGGTCGGGCCCACTGGATCACCGCCTTCGAGTAGGAGCACCGCCGTGCCCGCGAGGAGGAGAAGAGCAGCGATGGATCCGAGTGCCGTACCCAGGGCAACCGGATCGAAGCGTGCGAACGCCTGGCCAATGAGCTCCTCGAGCTCGGGTCTCTTCAAACGCTCGGGGGTCAACCGATCCTCGACGCGCCGAGAGTCGTCTGCCACCTCCTCGTGGTACTGCTGCTCGACGTTGACCGCCCACACGTCGTGGGTCTCGCCAGCCACATTGCGCGCCGCCAGCATCCCCGCCACCATGGAGTGGTCCTGGTTGTTGTAGCGGTGCTGGCCATTGCGTCCGATGACCTGAAGATTCGGGAAGCCGGCCAGGTAGCCTCGAATCAGGGCCAGGACCTCTTTGTAGGCGTCGTCATACACCGGGTAGGCCTTCGGCATGCGCACTACTGTTCCGTCCACCACGTCCTTCTCCGACACCAGGCCGAGGACGGCCAGCTCCCGGGCTGCGAGCTCGAGGAGAGCCTCGTCGGGGGAGCTCCAAAGGTCATCGCCCTGCTGAACGAAGTACTCGAGTCCAAGCGAAGTGGTCGAGGCGTCGGGCACCATCTCCGGGCTCCAGCTCCCGAAGTTCTGTACCCGACCTACCCTGACGTCAGGCGAGTGGATGTAGATCCAGTTGTCCGGAAACACCTCTTCTTGCTTCACGATCAGGACCACGGTCAGGAAGTCGCGGTAGCGCAGTCGACTCGCAGCCTGGAGAATCTCGGCGGGAGGCGGCGGAGAGAAGCTGGACAGCAGCTCTCGGAGAGGCATCGAAGAGATCACGTGATCTGCCGGCAATTCCCGGTTACCCTCCCCTCCAGGAGCCTCCACCGTGACCGCCGTGATCCGGCTATCGCGGTGATGCACAAGCTTCGCGGGTGTCTCCAAATGTACAGGGGTGCCCGACTCCCGGAGGCGTGCGGTGAGGCGCTCCCACATCATCCCCGGTCCGAGTCGGGGATAGTGGAAACGGTCGATCAGGGTGGTGATGACCTCTCGATCGCCAACCGAGCCGATCAGCGAGTTCTTGACCGCCTTGAACAGGTCCAGGTTCTTGATGCGCTGAGCGGCCCAGTCCGCACTGATCTCGGTGCAGGGCATGCCCCACACTTTTTCGGTATAGGTCTTGAAGAAGACCTCGTAGAGGCGCCTGCCGAACCGATTGCAGACCCACTCCTCGAAGTTGTTCTCGGTCGGGTGAGGAGCCCACTGCGCCCAAAGATAGCTCAGGCCGACGCGACCTGCCTCGATCGGACCCAGGCCCCGCAGGGCATTCAGCGGCTTCAGCGGGTAGTCGAAGAACCTGTCGTTGTAGTAGATCCTGGATAGCCTTGGGCGCTCCAAGAAATCCTCTCCGAGCACCTCCTCCCACAGCTTCTGAACGGCCGGAACCTTGGTGAAGAAGCGGTGACCGCCAATATCGAATCTGTAGCCGCGGTACTCGGCAGTGCGTGAAATCCCGCCCACCACCGCATCCTTTTCGTAGACTTCCGCCGAGCGGCCCAAAGCCAACAGCTCATTGGCCGCGGTAAGGCCGGCGGGACCAGCCCCGATGATGATCGTCTTGCTCATGGGCAGGCGCCTATCCTATCTCGGTCTACGGCTACCCGCTCGCTCCCGTGGACCAGCCGAAGAGGATAGAGTTCACAGCACCACGACTCGGAACAAGTGCACCTCTTACGAGCTGATACCCGTGGCCGCTGCAGATTCCGACTTCTCCAAGACCGCCCCCGAGCAGGGCGATCCCCGTCCCGAGGGCACGACCTCGAACGATCGGACCCAAGCACCCGACAGTCCGCCAGGCTCCGGCTCCGTGCTGGAGAACTTTCTGTCGTTGGGCAGCGGAATCGTGATCTCGAAGGCAGTCGCCTTCATCGGCACTGCATATCTGGCGCGCCGCCTCGGAGTCTACGGCTTTGGCATCATCGGCTTCGCCACAGCCGTCTGCACCTACTTCGCCATCGCTTTGAAGGCCGGCTTCGGTCCAGTGGGGGCTCGCGAAGTGGCTCGACATCCAGGGCAGATCGCGCCCGTTAGCGCCGGGGTCATCGTCCTGCGCCTGACTCTTGCCGGCGGAGTCCTCGTGCTTACCTATCTTGGGACCCTGGTGCTCGACAAACCGGAGATCGTCAAGTGGGTGGTGATGCTCACGGCTCTAACCTACATCTCGCTGTCGCTGGATACCGGCTGGGTCTATAAGGGGCTGGGGAGAAACCGCCGTGTCGGGGTCAGCCTGATCATGGCCCAGGCCATCTATGTGGCAGCGCTTCTCCTTCTCGTGCGAGGGCCCGAGGACATCCTCTGGGTCCCTCTGTCCCTGGTCTTCGGCGAGCTGTTTGCGGCAGCCTACCTGGCTGTTCCCCTTTTCAGAGGCTCGTCCTGGGCGCCCGACTTGCCGAAGGCCTGGTCGATCTTCCACGCCTCGATTCCCCTCGTGATTGGCCAACTGCTCCGCGCGCTGATCAACGTCTTCGACGTCGTGCTTCTGGCCCTCCTGCTCGGAGAGGTCTCCGTGGGCCTCTATACGGCGGCCTATCGAATCTGCTTCCTCGTGATACTCATTGGACATTCCCTGCAGGTCGCCTACCTGCCAGCTCTTTCCAGAGCCGCCCACCGATCCAACGCTCGCGCCAGTCAGCTCGTCAATCGTGCCCTGGAGTTCGCCGCTGCTATTGCTGTGCCCATGGCCACGGGCGGGATCCTCCTGGCCGGCCCGCTCCTCATTCATCTGTTTG
>Ga0070729_10007227_pt1 | contig 10715 bp, 17 predicted proteins | sample tdDd472_FD_66725 | JGI IMG/M metagenome (GOLD analysis project Ga0070729, IMG submission 66725) | Marine sediment microbial communities from the Atlantic coast under amendment with organic carbon and nitrate - tdDd47.2 | ecosystem: Environmental > Aquatic > Marine > Coastal > Sediment | place...
TGAGGTGTGGAATCATTTGTATAAAGAGAGAAGGAGGGGTTAAATGACAAAAAGACAAGTTCCAATTCACGTACACACAACATTATCAAACGACACGTATTTTGATTCGACTGTTAATTTCGAAGACTATTTAAAAAAAGCCAAGGAGATGAATTTAGATTCAATCGCTTTTACAGAGCATGGAAATGTTTTTCAGTGGATTAAAAAGAAACAAGTAGCAGATAAATTAGGAATAAAATATATACATGGTTGTGAATTTTATATGTCGTTTGACTTAGAAAAACAAGAGAGGCAAAACTTTCATATATCTTTATATGCAAAAAACATCGAGGGCGTGAGAGAATTAAATAAACTATCTTCTAAATCTTTTATTGGTAAGGGCGAGAAATGGTATCCCGGAATACAATATTACTACAGACCTAGGATTTCTTTTGAACAGTTGTGTGCTACTTCAAAAAATATATTAGTATCTACTGCATGTTTGGCATCACCATTATGGAAGTTACATGGGAAACATGAGTGCGACAAGTACACAGAATGGCTCGTAGAAAACAAAGACAGATGTTTTCTTGAAGTGCAACCACATGTACGTTCAGAAGACCAAAAAACATATAACGAACTATTAATTTCTTTTTCTAAAAAAACTGGTATCAGAATTATCGCAGGAACAGATACACATGTTTTAAATAAAGAAGATAACAGATTGAGAGCTGTTTTACAAGCAGGAAAAAAAGATACTGGTGAAGCAGGAGAAGAAGATTTTGAATTACACATGCGAACATACGATGAACTTTTCGAAGAATTTCAACAACAAGGTATACTGTCTGATGGTGAGATTTTTGAGGCAATCAATAACACTTGTGTATTATCTGATATGTGCGACAATTGGGAACTAGATTTTTCTCATAAATACCCAAAGATTTCAAATGACCCAGAAAAAGAATTGTGGAATAGAATATTAAAAGGCATAGAAGATAAAAGGATAAATGATTTTGAACCAGAGAAGCGAAAAAAATATCTAGACGCAATAAAATTTGAATATGATACCTATGTAAAGCTGGGCAATTGTGATTATTTTGTATTGCTCGATGACATGGTTAAATTTTGTAGAGATAACAACATAGCAACCTCACCAAGAGGTTCATGTAATGGCTCACAAAGTTTATGGGTGTTAGATATAACAGACGTTGACCCTATAAAATATGGAACATTATTCTTTAGATTTATGAATCCTGAGAGAATATCACTCGCCGATGTGGATATTGACATGGCAGGTGCAAAAAGACCGTTGGTAAAAGATTATCTATACAATCGTGAAGGCTTACAATGTTCGGCAATTGTAACCTTTTCTAAATTAGCACTCAGAGGTGCTTGTAGGCTTGTGGCAAAAGGTCTTGGATATGACCTAGAAACAGAAAACCTAGTAGCAAAAGAGATAGAAGAAAAGAAAATAGAAAATGAAGACGAAACAACTACAGTCATTTCTACATTTCATAACGAAGAGAAGTGGAGAGAAAAATATCCGGAATGGATAGAGCTAACATATAAGGCAGTTGGTATTATTACAGGCACTTCAACTCATGCATGTGGGTTTGTGACATATGATGGTGAAATAAATGAAGAAATAGGAACTTTTAGAAATAAAGATTCTAAATGGGTGATTTCTCAAAATGATATGAAGGCTATTGACTCTGTAAATTTTGTAAAAATGGATTTACTTTCAGTAGACAACATACAAATAGTTGGTGATACTGAAAAAGATACTGGTGTTGCACTCCATAATGATGATTTGGATTTAGACGACATCAATGTGTGGAACGAGATGTTAAAGTCCGGGCTTGGTATATTTCAGTTTGAAAAAAGCGGATGGTTTTCATTAAGAAGAGCATTGGAAAATTTCGAGGACTTTGTAAAAAACAACCCAAGTGTAAATAGATTTTTTATCATGCTTGCATTAAACGGAGTAATAAGACCATCTTGTTCAAGTTTTAGAGAAGATTTTCTACAAGGCATACCGAACGACAATGGGCACAGTGCCATAAATGAGTTCTTCTCAAATATGAATAACTACTGCATCTTCCAAGAGCAGATAATGCTATTTTTGGAGAAGTTCTGTCATTATACAGGCTCTCAGAGCGATAGTGTTAGAAGAGGGATTGCGAAAAAAGGTGGAACAGATGCATTTGTTCCTGAAATAAGAGAGAAATTTATGAAACATTTCATCGAAGATTACGGAGCAACTGAGGAAGAATCGATACTTGCGATTGACAAATTTGTACAAATAATAATCGATTCCAGCGATTACGGATTCTCAATTAACCATTCGACACCATACACTTTGCTTGGTTTTAAAAATGCTTACTATAGATGTTACTATCCACTTCAATATCTTTGTAATCAGTTAAATGTAAACGATGGAAAATTTGAAAAAACACAGAATATAACCGACTTTATAAAAGAGCATACTGACATTAAGATTCAAAGTATTAAGTTTGGCAAATCTACATCCAGGTATACTTTTGATTTAGAAGAAAATACAATCTACAAAGGTATGGCTTCTATAAAAGATATTGGTGTAAAAAATGGGGAAGAACTATTTGAGCTAAGAGACAACACGTACGAATCACTTACAAGACTATTGCATGATATAACTGCAAAAACATCAGTTAACCAATCGCAAGTAAAAATATTAATTAAACTTGATTTTTTTAGCGACTTTGGAATGGCTAAAAAGCTACTAGACATAGCGGATATGTTTTATTTTAAAAAACAATATTCTAAAAAAACAATGAAAAAAGATTCGATGATTTTCCCAGAAGAGTTAGTTGCCAAACACTCAGCAAAAGAAACAGAAAAGCAATACAGTGGTGTGGATTTTGTGTCAGTTATAGAAGAGATTGAAAACACACTAGAAGACGTTGACCTGTCAATAAAGGACAAGATAGATGTGCAAAGTAAGCATCTGGGTTATATTAATTTTACAGACCCATCCATGGACAAAAGATATACATTAGTTACAAGGCTAGATACAAAGTATTCCCCTAGATTTGTAGGGTATTGTTTGAATAATGGTGGTACAGTAGATTTAAAGATAAAAAACAAACCTAAATCTAAGTTTTATGCAAAAAAAGAAATTACTTATTTTCAAGATGCACCATTCAAAAATGGGGATATGATTTATATCAATAAGTTTTCAAAAGAACATAAAAGAAAGAAAACTGATGACGGTTGGATTGATTTGCCAGAAACCGAATGGTGGGCGTTAAATTACACTAAAATAGAATAGGAGATGGTTTATGTTAGAATATAGAAAATTTACAAAAGAAGAAATAGATTTAATTGTGAAAAATATGATAATATTAGTTGATTCCAGAGAAAAAGCTGACACTATAACGAAATGGATGGACTATAAAAACAGAGTTAAATACGAAAGAATGAAGCTTGACAATGGAGATTATAGCTTTTATGTGAAACCTATTCCAGAATTGGGAATACATGAGAAATTATTCTTTGATAAAAAAGTGGTGGTAGAAAGAAAGAATTCACTTGATGAATTGTCTCAAAATATGGTAAAACATAGAACTAGATTTGAAGAAGAATTGGCTACGTTCAAAGGTAAAATGGTAATATGTGTTGAAGATAAGTGGGATAATCTATTTATGGGAAATTACAGGTCTAAATATGGTAGAAGGGCGTTTATAAGTTCGGTACAGACTTTTGAGCATAGGTATGGGGTTGTATTTAAACATATGTCAGCAGAAGCAATGCCAGTGTTTATTTATACCTATTTCGAATACTATTTAAAAGAGGTGCTGAAAGGGAGTTTATATGAATAAAACATGTATACGAGGAGATAAACTTTTTATAGAAATAGAGAGTAATTCGAATCCTATTCATTGCGTGTGCGATGTAAAATGCTTGGAAAAAATTTCAAAGCATAAATGGTGTTATGCTGATGGCTATGTATATGCAAGTGTGGATGGAAACAAGCTTTATTTTCACAGATTTATAATGGGAGTGACTGACAGATGGGCTTATGTTGACCACATCGACGGAAATACTTTAATAAACACTTATAAAAATTTAAGAATATGTACACCTAGGCAAAATGGATTGAATTTTAAAAAAAAGAAAAATAATACTAGTGGAACAACTGGCGTTTCATGGGCAAATGACAGAGAAAAATGGGAATCATATATCACTGTAAACAAGAAGAAAATTAATCTAGGTAGGTACGAATTAATATAAGACGCAATATCTGCAAGATTGAATGCCGAAGCGAAATATTTTGGGGATTATGCTAGAAAAAATAAAGGAGAGTATAATGAATAAAAAAACATGGATACAAAAAGATTATGACTTGATGAAAATTGTTCAACTGGCGAATGAAACTACTCATTCTTTCCCTATGGCGACATCGTTAGTAAATAGAAAGATTTATAATAAAGAAGATGCTCGACAATATCTCAGACCTGACATAAGTAAGTTATATAATCCTTATTTAATGAAAGGTATGAAACGTGCAGTCGCTAGAATTAAAAAAGCAATTCAGAAAGGAGAAAGTGTAGTCGTGTATGGCGACTACGATGTCTGAGTCGATGGCGAGACCAGCACTACTATACTATTAAAAACATTTAATAAATTAAAACACCCAGTAAATTTCTACTTACCAAACAGATTAGAAGAAGGGTATGGACTTAACAACAAAGCTATCGACAAAATCAAAGAATCTGGCTCAACATTGATTATTACTGTCGATTGTGGAATAAGTGGAGTTGAAGAAGTTGAGTATGCAAAGTCACTTGGAATAGATGTCATTCTGACAGACCATCATCTACCTTCCAGTTTGATTCCTGATGCAGTTGCTGTAATCGACCCTCAACAAGAAGATTGTGGATATCCATTTGGCATGCTTGCAGGAGTCGGAGTTGCATTTAAACTAGCCTGTGCATTAATTCCAGACTTGCCAGATCACGATGACTTCATTGATTTCTTAGAAATAGTTTCACTCGGAAGCATAGCCGATATCGCCCCAATCTATGATGAGAATAGAACGATTGCGTATCATGGACTAAAGAATATGAATAAATCCAACATGATTGGATTAAGAAGTTTAGTTAATGAATCTGGGTTACAAGATAAAAAAATCACATCCGGAGACATAGGATTTAAATTAGCTCCACAACTCAATGCGACTGGAAGGATAGGTCAAGCAGATTTGGCAGTAGAATTATTAATGAGTGATGATTTGAATGAGTCTACATTTATCAGTAAGCAGTTGAAAGAGCTAAACGAAGAACGTCAAGAAATTGAACGCAGAATTGTCGCAGAAGCTATTGAGATTATAGAATCAGACCCATCATATGAAGATGATAAATTTCTAATAGTCGCTAGTGAGGGATGGCATACTGGAATATTAGGTATTGCTACTTCAAAGATTTGTGACAAGTACTATAAGCCGACAATCCTTCTAGATGTAGAAGATGGAATGTGTAAAGGTTCAGGTCGTAGTATAGATGGGTTTGATTTGCACAAAGCAGTTGATAGTATTAGAGAATTAACATCTAGTTTTGGTGGGCATGAACAAGCTTGTGGAATGGCTATTAAATTAGAAAATGTAGATGAATTTAGAAAGCAAATTAATCTATATACAGATTCAGTATTGACAGAAGAAGATATGATACCAAAGCTTAAATATGAATGTGTGATTGATGAAGATGTGATTGATTTTAACTTAATGAAAGAACTTGCATGGCTGGAACCTCATGGAGTTGGAAATGCAAGACCAATGTTTAGAATAAATGATATGAAAATATTAGACTCTAGAACTATTGGAAAAGATAGTAACCATGTTAAGCTAAAAGTATTACAAGGTGTAAAAGAATTTGATGCAATAATGTTTAATTCAGAGATGACAGAAGAGTTGACAATTGGAAATAGAATCGATATGATTGTCACATTAGATGTAAATGAGTTTAGAGGAAGAAAAAGTATTCAATTTATGTTAAAAGATTATAAAAATACTATTGACAACTAAATAAAAGTATGTTAGTATTAGGTGAGTCGAAAAGTGACTCGCCTTTTTGTTGCTTTTTGTTGTAAATAAAATATATTATGTAAAGGAGAAATAATATGGTAGAATTTAAGAATAATAAATGGAGTGACCCAAAATTTAGACATGAGAAGACAGATAAATTCATCTATTGCTATAATGGGTTAATCCTTTTTTTAGACAAGGTTAAGACGAAAAACCTAAAGGCTACAATCAAGCAATATAGCCAAAGTGATTATGATGAAAGAGTGATTTTATTGACTTCTTCTGTTGTGAATTGTCAGAATACTCAAAAATTTAAACATATCGATACGTCAATATTAGAGTTAGAAAAGGAGAGTTTCGATTTAGTTACAGATGGTGTGTATTATACTTATAAATATCTGTACGACATCATAGAAAAGAACGGATTGCACATTACATTGCCTGACAGTAGACATGGCAAACTAGCACCAGTAAGAGTTAGTAGAAGTAATGAAATTGTCGGTGCGATAATGCTACGGAGGCTATAATAATTATCAAATATATAGATAGGAGGTAGATATGTCTTCACATGAAAAACTTGCACTATTTAAAATGTGCGCAGAAAAAATATACAATGCAAAGTCTCTTGAAAGTTTTTATGTGGAGGCTAAAGACGCAGAATTAATTTTGAAATTAAATAAATTATCTCTTGACAAATTGGAAAAATTGATGTATAATAAAAGTGAGTTTGAAGTTATGGTTAGACTTTATGAGAGACACCAAATGTCAAGAAGGAGTGAAAGAAATGAAAGGAATGCCGGATAAATATACTTGCATGAACGAGAATTGCAAAATTAGGCGTATATGTGCTTGGTATATTGGACATTGTGCTGATGGATACCCAATAGTAGGAAAATGCAAAGATGGTGAATGTGAACAATACAAGCCGAGGATTATTAAAAGCAGAGAAGACGATTGGGAATTAATAACCATGGGTGAATATGAGAGACACAAAGATGATACTGATAATTATAGGATTATCTACTGCTTAGACGAAGATGGTGGAGGGTATCCATTTAAGAAGGTGAGGAGGTAATATGAAAACAAATAAAGATTATTTGGACTACCTAAAATATGAAGATGAAATTGTTAAAGAGTTTGAATCTAATATGGAAGACTTAAGTAGAGGTGATATTTTTACTGCTGTAATCGATTATGTATTTGGAATATCTACGACGTATGACGTAGATAAATTTAAAGTATTATCTGTTGTCCAGTGCAACCACTGTAGTGAATATTATGAAACAAGTGAAAAACTTGGATTATATTGTAATGATTGCATAAATAAGTTTATAAATAAATAAAATTAACACTTGACATATACTATGTCTTGTGGTATAGTATTATAGAGAGGTGATAAAATGTTTTTTAGAAAGCAATCTAAGATGAAAAAATTCTTAAAGAAGAATAGAAGAGAACTTTCAAAGTTTATGAATATTCAGTTCTACCCATTTACAGTATTAAATTGTGAATGGGAAGTCTCGTTTAGAATAAAATATGAACATTTAGACGTTAGACAAAAAGAATTGGCAGATGAATATTGTAGATTATTGAATGACTATGAGTAGAAAACACATGAATTGTGAGTTTCATTGGGAGGTGGAGTATGATTTGGATATTGGTACTATATTTACTAATGTGCAGTGCAGGAGCATTTGCGTTTAGTTGGAATTTTATAATGATTTATTTGATGATTTGGTTGGTGTTAGTTTTGATTTCTAATTAAACCAAATAAAAACACTATTTCATCACAATATTAAAGGAGGAACTAAATGATTAAAATAATAACAGTAAGTAGATGTAAATGTGAAAAATGTGACCAAACAGTTGATTGTGAAGACAAATACTGTAGTGAATGCGGGAATAATTTAAAAGATAAAATTTCCTTTGAAGAAATTCCAAAGTTCAATGTTCGATAGGAGGAAATATGGAATACATTAAGTATGAAATAATCGGTCATTGTGGATATGATGATGGATTAGAGAAAGATAAAGAAATTAGAATTGGTACAATTTTAAATCACAATGACTTAACTGGTGAGGATTCAACTATTTGTCCAATGTTTGATTTACATCCACTTACAAATAAAGTATGCAGTGTTTTAAGCTGTATTGAATGTATGAAATTGTTCGATTGTATCAAGGAGGTGGAGTAATATAGAGTTAATATTTTTAAAGTGTATTGATAGTTGGGTGAGTTCCAACAAAAGCCTGAGTCTTCATGATTTGGACTACAAGAAGACATTCGTATTTTCCTTCCTACAAGGCGTAATGTTTCTATTCATGATTAAGTTGGGAAAAGATGCAGATATCTATACGTTATTTGCTACAGCAATTCTATCGGCGTTAGTTGTTGCTTACAATGTATACAGAAAGAATATCAAGAAATCGAATGTGGAAGAGTTATGGAAATATGAATTAATAGCACAAGATAGAACTATGAGTAAAATGATTTCAGATAAATTAAAACTTAAAAATCTAGACGTAATTACTGGAGAGAACTATACTGGTGATGTTAATAGTATTCTAAAAGTCGAAGTCAAAGCTCACACAAAAGAAGAGAGTAGAATTATATTGGATTCTATTCCAAAAGGAGTTAGAGTTAATAGATATCCAATTGAAAGTTTTATTAAAAAGTAAGGAGGAAATATGTGAATAGACAAGTTTTAATGTTAACTTATGCATTTAAATATGCACTCAATAGACCATTAGAAACTGTATTTGACGTTATGGAAGAATATGAAGAGATTAAACATCAATTCAAACAACGAGAGATTAAACAGTGGATAGAGTGTATTGAGTATGAAATTAAAATGCTGAGTTATTTAAATGGAGAAAATATAAAGACTAAGAAATATGAGTTGAAACAGATATTGAAAACACTTACGAGTGATTTAATAAAGTCTAAGAATTAAGGAGGGAAAGTATGAGATATGTATTTTATTGTCCTACAGAAGAAGACGAATTATTGGGTAAGGAATTATTAAGAACCGTGAGAGACAAGCATGGTAAATATCTGACCAATGCACGATTGGAAGATAGTGCTGTGTCTATTGGAAAGAATCTATACGAGGTAATTATGATTACTCACGTCAACAATAAAGTTGAAAATGTAATTGTAGTACCACTTAGAATCGACATCCTCAACAGAGATTACTTTGGTAAGATTATTGAACTATAGGAGGTATTATGAAAAAACTATATTTAGAAATGACTAAAGATGCAGAATATAAGTTTGGTAGAGCACATGTAAAAGCAGGTAAAGAGTATGAGGTAGTTAGTCAATACGATGGCAGAAAAGATGCCGAAGTTGAACTGATGAATGGGGATAGTGATATTAGAGATGTGCCACCTGTGTATGAGATTATCGACAATAAGGGAGAATCTTTATTTATGGATAAAGGTGGGAACGGAAAATATTTTATGTTAGTTGAAAAATAATTGAAATAGGTATTGACAAACGTTGATATTTATGGTATGATGTATTAGTAGGCTGTTGGAGAGAGCAGTCTGCTATGTTTATTGATTAAAGGAGGTGAGAAATGGGATATAGTATACAGTATTCTACTAAAAGTGGGCTTGGAAAACCTTCATTAGAAGTATATCTTTACGGATGTGACAAGCCAATTCCGTGTAGTGGTTGCCATAATAGAGAGCTATTAGATATTCCAAAAGTAACGAGTGATAAATATGCCATTGAAAAAGAATTAATGGCTGAAATTGAAAACTTTAAAAAATTCCACAAACAAATAAGGGTGTCTTTTGTTGGAGGAGAGCCTACAGCAAAGCACAACATTGATAAACTATGTTATTTATCAAACAAAATAAAAAGTATTTATGTTGACAGTATAATTATAGTTTATAGCTGGAAAAGACTAGATAGAATAAGTCATGAAGTATATGGCAGTATCGATTATGGTGTATTAGGAGAATATGTAAAAGAACTACATGTTGAGAATCAATTACCGTCTAGTACCAATCAAATTATTTATGATTTTAAGAATCACAGTATTGTAGACAATATTAATTTGGACAAATAAAAGGAGATAGATTTAATGAAGTATAACTTTCCAATGACATTAGACAGACAATTCAAAAACAAATTAGAGGAATTACATGATAAGTATGGAACTGAAATGCTTACAATTGAAGGACTCGCTCCGCACCAATTGGACACCTGTATGTTTTTTAAAAACTTTATGAGGACAGCTACGGTTGCAGATGCAAGTATCGACGATAATGCGAATGTTAGTAGTAAAAATATAAATACCATGATTAATGAATCCACGAAATCACACACGAAGCTTCTTTCTAAAAACAAAATTTATATTGAAATGAAAGAGGAATTCGGCAAAGATGTTGCTGACGCATATTTAGAAGCTTGCGTATCTGGTGCATTGTATGAACATGATTCACACAGTACAAGTTTTATGCCTTATTGCTTTGCATATTCAATCAAGCCAATTGTTGAAAAAGGACTATTTTTCATAGGTGAAATGAAGGCAAAAGCACCGAAACACTGGGATACATTTAATCATCACATTTTAGAGTTCATTAGTTATGCTACGAATATGCAAGCAGGAGCCGTTGGACTGCCTGACTACTTTGTATATGCGTATTATTTCTATATCAATGACACA
>Ga0070729_10007232_pt1 | contig 10709 bp, 4 predicted proteins | sample tdDd472_FD_66725 | JGI IMG/M metagenome (GOLD analysis project Ga0070729, IMG submission 66725) | Marine sediment microbial communities from the Atlantic coast under amendment with organic carbon and nitrate - tdDd47.2 | ecosystem: Environmental > Aquatic > Marine > Coastal > Sediment | place...
ACGGGTTGACTGGACATGACAGGATCTCCTTAACGTTTGATTTCAGGCAGCGGCCCTCAGTAAATGGGCCTTAAATGTACCTACTCCTTTTCTGCCAAAAGTCAAATTTTCTGCCATAAGTCAAACCCAGCACACGGGGGCGTACCTTGGCAGATGAACAAACCAAGCCATACGCCCTTTTTCTTCTCCTTCGTGATCGTCGTGCCCTTCGTGGTTAAAACCAAGGTTCTTGGTGCCTGGTTCTTCGTTCTTCGTTCAAGGAGTCGCTTCGCTCCGATGATTATATCTGGTGCATAAATGCACCCTACAGGCCTCACCATCATGCGCGTTTCAACTATGCCGAGACCATGTTTCCCAATCTTTTCAGAGACAGCCAGACCTTCGTTATCATCCCGATCTGGGTCCATCTGTGGTTGAAACCTGCGGCGCAGCCGCCTTCATGCTATTCATGCCCTTCATGGTGACCCTGATTTTTTTTCTGCGGAGACGGGATTGTGTCACGCCCCCTTTCGATTACACGCCAGAACGTAGCTTCGCCACCTCATAGATTTTATTGCCTTCTCTTTTACCGATGGCGATTACCAACACGACAATTTCGTCGTCAATTACCTCGTAAACCAAATGATAGCCAGAGGCTCTGAGTTTGACTTTGTAGTGGTTCTCAAAGTTTCTGAGTTGGTTGGCTTGGATTCTTGGGTTTTGAAGAACCTCTGCAAGTTTTTTTTTGAGCTGGGTACTGATGGTGTTATCGAGTTTTTTCCATTCTTTGAGGGCTGTCGGCAGAAACTTAAGTTTATAGGGCATCTAATGACACCTCAAGGGCACTACCTTTCTCTGATTGCCGCTCAAGAACAATTTTACCCAGCTCGTGGTCTTCTATTCTATCGAGAAGTGCCTCGTATGTAGCGGCTGGAACCAGATAAGCCGTGGGTTTATTGTGGTTTAAGATGGTGATTGCACACCCATCGGCCTCTTGGATGAGGGAACTCGGATTTTTTTTGAGCTCCGAGATGCTTGCAGAGAATTTTGCGTATATGGGTTCCATTGTGCACTCCTTAACATTATGACCATTTAAAGGTTCTTATTATTGACCATATTATAATACCAAAATTTGGTCTTAGCAACGATTGCATGGCCTGTTAACAGTGTATAGCAAGAGGCGCATCTTGACATTGAACACAAACCAAGCCATGCCCCCACAGTTCCCTCTCCATGAACTCCATGCCCTTCATGGTGACCCAGCTTTTGCTTCATCGAATCCCCATGAAATATCCGGGTTAGATCCCGACTCATCTTTTTGTCATAACAGATGGTGTGCAACGACTCCTCGAACCCAAGCACAAAGAACGATTTCCAGCCTTCACTCCGCAGGGAACGTTCTTAAATTCCATGATATTTTCTGTAATATTTTAAATAATACCTAAACTCGCCAACCACGTTACCGATAGGTATACCGTGGTCTATCCGCCACCAAATCAAATTGAGCCCCCCCAAACTCATGGCCTGGGCGAAGCCCCGGATAGATTAGAACAACATTTAAGAACTTAACCAAGGGATGCCCCCGTCCCTGAACCCCATTATTGCCCACGGTTCATTCCTTACCCCCGTGGGCACTCTTCACCAGCAGCAAGGAACAGTCAGAGATGCCGACTGATATAAACGATAATCTTATGGGCAATAGGCCCCCCCGGACGAAGCGGATGACCCACTGGAAAAGTTGGATGATTCTGCTGGTGTTGCCCCTGATGCTGGCGTTTCCGCAGCATCCGGAAGCCGGGATGCGACAGGGACCGGTGCGGGTGCTTGTTATCAACTCGTACCACCCCGGGTTTCCCACATTCTTTCAGCAGATCGCGGGAATCCGCTCGGTTTTAGATGAGAAAAACGTCCTCCTGGACGTTGAGTTCATGGACAGCAAAAGGTTTCCGGGCAGAGAGCAGAGAGAACGATTCCTGAAAGAGCTCTCCCGAAAACTACCCCTGAGCGGGCCCTACGATATAGTCGTTACCTCCGATGACAACGCCCTGACCTTTGCACTGAACCACGGAGAAGAGCTGTTTAAGGGTACCCCTGTCGTGTTCCTGGGCGTCAACGACAGGACACTTGCCCTGGCGCAAAACGACAACCCTTTGGTGACCGGGGTCGTGGAGGCCGTCTCCATGAAGGACACCCTCGCGCTCATGGCTCGCCTGCATCCCGACGCCACCGAGATCGTCGCCATCGTGGACGATACCCCCAGCGGCCTGGGAGACCTCAAGACCTTCTACGACGCGGGTAACTCAGTTGCCCTTCCCCTCTCCCACATCTCCATGGCCGACGTCACGCTTGCGGCATTCACAGACAGACTGAAGTCGATGGATTCCGGAAAACTGATGCTTCTCCTCTCTGCCTATCGAGACGCCGAAGGGGAGCTGTTCAGATTCGATGAGAGTCTTTCGCTGATCCGGACCAACCTGAATCGCCCCCTTTACCACCTTTGGGAACACGGCCTTGGGGAAGGAATCCTCGGGGGACGGCTCATCAGCCACGTCGAACAGGGGAAGGTGGCAGCGAAAATGGTTGAGGCCATTCTTTCCGGCAAGCCCGTATCAGAGATCCCAGTTGTTGAGGCGAGCCCGAACATCTACACCTTCGACTTCGATGAGCTTGCTCGCTTTGGCATCTCACCTTCCGAGCTGCCGAAAGGAAGCGTTGTCATCAACAAGCCGGCATCACTGGTCGAACGACACGAAACACTTCTCGTCACTCTGGCTTCAGTCATCCTCGGCCTTCTACTTGGGGTTTTCCTTCTGATTCTCCACGTCCGATCCCTCCAACACAACCGCCAGGCGCTGAAGACAAGCGAAGAGAAGTACCGGAACTTCTTCGACAACAACGCGCCGACCATCGTCATCGACAAGATGGCTGGCATCATCGTTGATGCCAACCCATCCGCCTGCCGGTATTACGGGTATGATATCGAAGAAATGAGAGGGAGGAAAACCGACACGATCAACATCCTTCCCGAATCAGATAGCCAGAAGGCCATGGATCAGGAGTGCGGGAAAAAGGGCCACTGTTTCTTCAAACACCGGCTCGCAAGCGGTGAGATTCGAGACGTGGAGGTCTACACCAGTTCGATAAATACGGATGGTGCACGTTTGCTCTACGCCACCGTATACGATATCACCGACCGCCTGGAGGCGGAGAAGCAGCTCACCGAGCGTGAGCGCTACCACCGCTCCATCACCGACGCCACCTACGATCACATCCTCATCCTGGACCGGTCCCACACCATCCTGGATGTCAACGATCGCTCGTTGAAACGAATCGGGGGGTCGCGCAGCGAGGCCATCGGCCGAAAATGTTACGAAGCACTGCACGGATTCAACAGCCCCTGCTGCAATAAAGACGTGCCGTGCCGGTTTGACGAGGTGCTCAAAACCGGCGAGCCTGTTTCCAGAACCCAACAATACATAGACCGCGACGGAAACGAGGCTTGGCTGGAGGTGCTCCTCTCCCCGCTCAAGACCGGTGACGGAGAGATCACCAAGGTGATCAGTGCCAGCCGGGACATCACGAAGCTCAAGACATACGAGCAAGAAAAATCGAGGCTGGAGGGGCGACTCCAACATGCGGAAAAGATGGAGACCATTGGGACCTTGGCCGGGGGAATCGCCCATGACTTCAACAACATCCTCTTCCCCATCATCGGGTTCTCCGAAATGGGGGCGAACATCTCGGCAGAGAAAAAAACCGAACGCCGGTACTTTGAGGGAATTCTCAAGGCGGCATTCCGCGCCAGGGACCTGGTGCAGCAGATCCTGACCTTCAGCCGCGAGGGGGGAGAGAAGAAAGGGCCCATGAGACTCCAACCCGTGGTTGAGGAAGCACTCCGGCTGATCCGGGCAAGCCTGCCGTCCACCATCCGGATAACGCGGGAAATCGAAAAGTCCTGTGGCCTTGTGATGGCAGAACCCACGAGGATCCACCAGATCGTCATGAACCTTGCAACCAATGCAGCACACGCCATGGAGCATTCCGGAGGGGAGTTGGGGGTGTTCCTCTCGGAGGTGGAGACCGATGGACATGGCGGGGGGCACCCCGGCCGTTTCCTGAAACTCTCCTTCGTGGACACCGGAGTCGGCATGACGGATCTGGTTCAGAAACGTATTTTCGAGCCCTACTTCACCACCAAGGGCGTGGGAAAGGGAACCGGGATGGGACTCTCCATGGTCCACGGCATTGTCCAGGGGTACGACGGCCATATTACCGTGTCCAGCAAACTCGGAGAGGGGACCCGCTTCGATCTCTTTTTTCCGTTGATTGCAACAGAGACAACCGCTCCGGACCCCTCAGGCTTAGCTGCAATCCCCGGTGGAACCGAGCGGATACTGCTGGTAGATGATGAAAAGATGCTGCTTGATATGGAAAAGGAGACCCTCACGCACCTTGGGTACAGCGTGACGACCAGCTTGAGCGGCCCGGGTGCCCTCGAGGTGTTCCGCAACACACCGGAGAGTTTTGACCTTGTCATCACGGACAGGACCATGCCCGACATGCCCGGAGAGAGATTGGCTGAAGCGCTGCTCAAGATCCGCCCGGATATCCCGGTGATCCTCTGCACTGGGTTTTCCGATTCAGAAACGGCAGTTGCTCTCAAAAAGAGCGGCATCAGCGAATTGTTACGCAAACCGGTATCCCGGTGCAAGCTGGCCCAGACCTTGCGGAAAGTCCTGGACGCCAGATAACGAAAGGCAGACCTCCCTCCCCCCGTCTCCACGTTCACTCACCTGCCGCTCTTACAAAAACGGCGGCCCGCAGCCGCCGTCCATAATCCCACCAATGTCCTGTTCTGTTTCGTGTGTCACACACCCACAACCCATTGGAGGCAAGGCCTGTATTGCGGTTTGCAGGGTACCCTACCCCTAAAAGAGGTTGACCAGTGAAGTAAAGAGAGACAACGACAGGAGGGGATCAAGCACTCACGTTCCTTACTCTTTCAAATTTCTGAGCATTCCATCCAATTCGAAACATGAGTGGTTAGGTAAAACACCATTCACATTATTGACTTATTGTATTTATATGGAATATAGAAGTACTATCGATAAAAAAATAATGACACCTGCTATTTGTTTTTGCTTGGAAGTATCATGGGTAAAAATCCATAGAGAGGGGTATATTTTTTGACACTCAAAATAGTTAAGCGATCTCTGATTTGGTAGGTTATCATTTTCTTCCGGCCATGATTGATTGCCTGCGATTTCAAGAATAACATTTCTCGAAACAGCTAATATGAGTATTGAAATTCTATATGAATCCCCCCCTTTTTTAACCTGAAGGTATGTATCAATGCAGAATGAAAACAAGAAACTGGCTGAGGCATGGATAGGCAAAGAAAAAGAGCACCGAAAGTCTTCCCGCAGAAAAACCATTGCCCCCGTTGAATTCCTCGTTGAATCATCAAAAGATATAGAGTCCTCAGACAGTGAGGAATCCTATGTGTTGGATCTCAGCCTTGACGGTGCCTTTATTCAGCACGGTGACGTCCCCCCCATGGGTGCCCTTGTCAACGTAAAGATCATCCTTCCTTTCGGAAAACACAACGCCGTAAACATAGGCGGCCGAGTTACCCGCACCGAAGATTCGGGCTTCGGCATTGAATTTAATGACCTGCACTACAAAGACCGCTCCCTCATAAGAAATTACGTCGGGTTTTCTGAATTGGATGACACGGTGGTGTCCATCCAAGACTCCTTGAAGAATATATTAAGCGGCAACATGCTGCCGGTCACCGACCCGGTGATCATCCATGAGCGACTTGAAAATGCCCGGAAGAATATGCTGGAATGCCTGATCCTTACGTCAAAAAAGGCAAAACCCATCTCCGGGACGCTCGATTTTTGCGAGCAGGGCATTGTCCTGACCAACCTGGACAAGAAAATTCCCACCAAAACACGGGTGGTCCATGTCATCATCATTGACGGCCCCCTCCATGCCATCTTTGAAGGGTTGATTCATGAGCCCGGCCCCTCCCCCCAGTTGTTCTACCCGGATCGAATGTACCTGAATGATCGGCGGTGCAGCAGGCGTGTTCCATCGACACGCGAATGGATGATCCTGCAGGCATCTCATCTCGATTCCCAGCAGCTGGCCTTCTCTGTTTTGGAGAAAAGCGAAGGGGGATGCTCTGTCCTCGCCCCCAACAGTTGCCTCTATACCGTAGGAATGCGCTTTCCCGGTTTTAAACTGAAAAATGACGAGGGGGTCGAGTCGTTTGAAGGGGCAACCATCGCCAGAATAAAAAAGATGGATGAAAACCACCTGCTGCTGGGGCTTAACTATTTTGACAGTATCCAGAGGCGGGATACCTTTCAACATGTAAGCAAAAAGTCGTTGCGCTCCAATTTTTTCAACTCCGCAAAACGCTTCTCGTCCCTTGCAATTCAAAAGATCAAAGGGGCTGTGGGCACAACGGAAGTCCTCGATCGGGAACGCCCCTATCCGGTGCGATACAAAAACAGCATGGGAGACAGCGTGGCTGCCCTTCTGAATGCCACCTTCGATCTTCATGCAGCCCCACCGTCTGTGGATGTTGCTGTGGTGATCTCTCCGCCATTCCCTGTCCGTAAAGAGGTCTTTGGTCTTCTTGCCCAGACCTTGGTGGATAACTTCCGGCACCAGGGGAAAAACGCCATTGTATTGAGATTTGATATGACCCATTGCCTGGGAGAAAGTGAGGCGGACCCGGAGATGGTGGCCCAAGGAAGCCCCTATCTCAAATGGAGCTATTCGAATTTAGTCTCGGACATGTCGTCCACGCTTTCATACATAGAAAAAAGATTTACCCCTGAAAAACGAGTGATGGTGTCATATTCTCTTTCCGCCATCCCAGCCCGCAGGGTCATCGCAGACCAGAACACCCCCAAGGTGGATTACTGGATAGCACCCTTTGGATGCCCCGATGGCCAGGACATGATGCAAAATCTCCTGGCGGGTGTGGACCTTTATGCCGCCCATCTTCGCGGGGAGAAAATAGAGCCCTTTCTTGCTTATGGTCGGCTCTTTGATCCCAGTGAATCAGTTCCTGATGCGATTAAACATAAAATGGGATTTTTGGAAGATGCCCGTAATGACCTTACCAATATTAACATCCCGGTGACGTGGATCATCGGGACATATGATTACATGGTCACCCGTGGTCGGGTAAAAGAGATTATGAACGCCCCTGGAGGTGGGGAGCGGGAAGTTATTGAATTGGCGACAGGTCACATCCCCAGAACGGGTGCCGAAGCCATCGAGCTGTTCAAACTGATTCATGAATCCATATCAAAATATATTTTCAACACGTCTGTACAGGCAATTGAACCAGACTTGAGCAAGTATGAAAGGCAAAATCAAGCAGAGTGGGCCAGAAGCCGCACCAACAAAAAGCGGAACATGGAAAAGTTCTGGGAAGAGCACCTGTTCGGGACGTCCGACGACAAGGAAGGGTATGATGTTCTTCTGTACAGCCCCGATTACGTGGAGTTCATCGGCAAGCACGTGGACCTTCTGGACCTCAAGCCGGACTTACGGGTGGCCGATTTCGGATGCGGCACGGGGAACTTTTCCGCCGCCATGCTCGAGAGCCTTTCAAATACTGGGACCCAGTTTGAGCTCTCCTGCTTTGACCTGGTCAAGGCCGCAGTGGAGCGAACCCAGGCCAAGCTGGAAGACATCATGGGGACATTCCCTGAAAAAGGGTTGAACCCCATCAAGACAAGCTACCAGGCCCTCGACCTTGAAACATCAAGAATGCAGAGCCTCAAAGAGTTTCTGGATGGAAAACTCTACAGCATCAAGTCATTGCAAGGACGCATCGAAGGGCTCAATGCATCCACATTGAAAAAGCTTGATGAAGGCTACACACAAGACATTCACGATGTCCTTCATGGCAAGCCCTCCACGGTTTTTGAATGCAAAAAGATATGCCCGGCTCTGGACAAAGACGAGGCTGAAGAGCTTCTGGAACTCTCCAGGGCAAGCCGGTTCATCAAAGGCACCCTTGTGGCTGAAGACATGATCACGCCGAATCGGTGTGAGACGGCAAAGGACCTTCACTTTGACCACCTGGTGTTCGGCATGTCGGCTGCAAGCACCCAAATCAACTGCCCGTCCAATGCCTTTGACAGACTCGGATCTTCCCTTGTCATCCCTTACCTGTTCGATCCGGAATCCATTGTCAAAGAGTTCTACCGGGTTCTGGACCACGGCGGTGTCCTGGTGCTTTCGACCCTCCTGCCGAACTCCGAAGGATCCAAGGCATATTATGATCACGCCCAGGCCATTGCAGCCCGCACCGACCTGACCAACGAAGAACGGGACCACCTGTTGAACAGCCTGAGGGAGTTTTCAGCATTTCTATCACGACTGGTTGAACTGGAAGACGAAGGAAGATTTCGCTTCTTCCCAGAGCATGAGATAGTTAACCTCCTTATAAAAGCAGGGTTTTCAAACATTCAAACCATTGAGTCTCTGGGCAATCCGGCTTCCGCAGTCATTGTCCGGGCAGAAAAGATATGATACCGAGAAAAAAAAATAAAACAGCGCTATCTCCCCTTTACAGAGCTCATTTTGAGGAAGAGACCAGAGAGCTTTTGATTTCTCGAACGTATTACCTGTTTATGGTAGCGACAATTCTTTATCCGGCTTTTTGCGGCCTCGACTGGTTTACAACGCCGGATAATGCTCTTTTTTTTCTTTATATTCGCCTTGCAGTTGGAGCGAACTTCTTCATTGGCGCTTTATTGATCAAAAGTCCCATTGGGAAAAAAATTGTCCTCCCGGTTTCACTATGGTGTTGCTATGCCTCGCTTTTGGCTGTGTCCATCATGACAGTACATCTGGATGGATTCTCAAGTAATTATTATATTGGGATTGTACTGTTACTTTTTATCCCCGGACTTTTCCTTCCATGGGATTTTTTCAGCAGCATACTGTTCGGTTCTTTCTCCATTGCAACATACTTTGGACTTAATTTGACCATAGGGCATCCCCCTTCCGTAACGTTAATGACCATGGCACCCCCCTTCTTCTTCATGTCGTGGAGTTTTTTCTTTATGGTCTTTGCCAATGTTGAGAAAGAGAAAACCCGCCGCAAAGATTTTTTGCTGAGAATGCAGATCGAAAAGGCCAACGAGGAGCTCAAGGAGCTGGATAAGACCAAAATGCGGTTCTTTTCCAATGTGAGCCATGAGCTTCGAACACCCCTGGCCCTGATCATCGGCCCCCTTGAACAACTTCTGCAAGACGAAAAAGAGATGGAATCTGCCCCCCTGCTCAGGGCCATGGAAGCAAACGCCCACAGGCTCCTGCGCCAGGTGAACACCATCCTCGATTTTTCCAAAGCGGATGCAGGGAAGCTGACCTGCCACTACAAAACCGGCAACCTGGGCACCATCCTTTCGGACCTTGTCCAGGCAAGCACCCCCTATTCAGCACAAAAAAACATCGATATCACCATCACCGGCGTGGAAAAGCTCCCCGATAGCGTTATGGATATTGATAAAATTGAAACCATCGCCGCCAACCTTATTTCAAATGCCCTGAAATTCACGCCCGAGTTCGGACAAATCAGCATCTCTGCCGGAAAAGCCAAACCATGCGTCTGGTTTGAGGTTCAGGACACCGGCATCGGTATCCCTGATGATAAACAGGCCCTTATTTTTGAGCGGTTTCTCCAGGTGGACGACCAGCATTCACGAAACAATGAAGGCACAGGCCTGGGCCTTGCGATGGTCCGGGAGCTGGTCCTGCTCCATGGGGGCAAAATTGATGTGCGGTCCGCACTCGGCATCGGATCGACATTCCGGGTTGAGCTTCCCATGAAGCCCCCGTCCCCCAGGGTCGATCGCCGAGAAAAGACAGGGCGACGAAAATTAGACAGGATTGCAGAAGAGAGACTCGACGCCCTGGTGGCGAAGGAGTATCAGGAGAGGAGCAGAAACAACAAAAAAACCCTCCTCGCCGATGTGACCCGGGGGACCGGCCTGGGTGACGGGATGAGCGGTGAACATGCCGACAACGTCAAACTCGCCCCACAAGGCGCCCCGAAAGTCTTGGTGGTGGAGGACAACCCGGATCTCCGGGCATTCATTGTCTGCAACCTTGTTGAGACCTACCAGGTGGAACAGGCGGAAGACGGCCAGATGGGACTGGACCTTGCCAGGCGCATGACTCCGGACTTGATCATATCCGATGTGATGATGCCGGTGATGGACGGCTATGAACTCTGCCGGCAAATCCGAAAGGACCCCTATTTATCTGGGGTTCCCATTATCCTGGCCACCTCAAAATCAGGGGGAGAAGCCGTTGAAACAGGCCTTGAAATCGGGGCCAACGATTATGTACCCAAGCCCTTTGAAATGCGGGAATTAAAAGCCAGAATCGCCACCCTTTTAAAAAACAGATCCCTGGAAAACAGCATCAACGAGCGGGACACCCGGCTCACCGCCATTGGGCAGATGACAAGTGGCGTGGTCCACGACCTCAGGACACAATTGAATGCGATCATGGGGTTTACCCAAATAGCTCAACTCTACTCCGAACCGCTGGAAGAAAAAAAGATCTCCACAAACCTGGACCGCGTCATGGATTCATGCGGCCGGCTCAACCGGATGATTGGTGAGATATTGGATTTTGCACGGGGCCATGCCCCGGAACTGAACACGCATCCAACCCAATTGGTC
>Ga0070729_10007235_pt1 | contig 10709 bp, 13 predicted proteins | sample tdDd472_FD_66725 | JGI IMG/M metagenome (GOLD analysis project Ga0070729, IMG submission 66725) | Marine sediment microbial communities from the Atlantic coast under amendment with organic carbon and nitrate - tdDd47.2 | ecosystem: Environmental > Aquatic > Marine > Coastal > Sediment | place...
CAAGCTCCTTCTTCTCCTTGGTCAGTTCCTCGTGCTCGCGGCGGATTTCGATTTCTTCCAGCTTGCGCAACTGCCGGAGCCGCATATTGAGAATGGCCTCGGCCTGCACCTCGGTGAGATCGAAGACCTTCATCAGTTCGGCCTTGGCCTCGTCGGTCTCGCGGATGATGCGGATGACCTCGTCCAGGTTGAGGTAGGCCACCAACAGCCCGCCCAGCACCTCCAGTCGGTGCTCGATCTTACCGAGGCGGAAGTTGGTCTCGCGGATCAGCACGTCGTGGCGATGGTCGAGGAATGCCTGCAGCACTTCGCGCAGGTTCATCACGCCGGGCACGTTGTCGGCGTTGAGCACGTTCATGTTGAGTCCGACGCGAATCTCCAGGTCGGTCTGCTTGAACAGGTGCTCCATCAAAAGCTCGGCGTCGACCGTGCGGTTCTTCGGTTCCAGAACGATGCGCACGTCTTCGGCCGATTCGTCGCGGATGTCGTTGAGCATCGGCAATTTGCGCGCCTGCAAAAGCTCCGCGACCTTCTCGATCAGCCGCGATTTCTGCACCTGGTACGGAATTTCGGTGATGACGATCTGGTATTGGCCGTGCGGCAGTTTCTCACTCTCCCAGCGCGCCCTGAGCCGGAAACTGCCGCGGCCGGTGCGGTAGGCCTCGATGATCGTGTCGCGCGGCTCGACCAGGACGCCGCCGGTCGGGAAATCCGGGCCCGGCATGAATTCGGCGAGCTTGTCGAAGGTCACGCGCGGGAACTTGATCAGGTGCAGCAGCGCGTCGCAGATTTCGCCGGCGTTGTGCGGCGGGATGGAGGTCGCCATGCCGACCGCGATGCCGGCCGCGCCGTTGGCCAGGAGGTTCGGAAACCGGGCCGGCAGCACGATCGGCTCGGAATCCTCGCCGTCGTAGGTATCGCGGAAATCCACCGCATCGCGGTCGATTCCTTCCAGCAGCGCCCAGGCGACGGCGGTCATGCGAGCTTCCGTGTATCGCATGGCTGCGGCGTTGTCGCCGTCGATGTTGCCGAAGTTGCCCTGCCCGTCGACCAGCGGGTAGCGCACGGCGAAGTCCTGCGCCAGGCGCACCATGGCGTCGTAGATCGCCTGGTCGCCGTGCGGGTGGTACTTACCCATGACGTCGCCAACCACGCGGGCGCATTTCTTGAACCCGGATGCCGGGTCCAGTTTCAATTGCCGCATGGCGTAGAGTAGCCGCCGGTGCACCGGCTTCAGCCCGTCGCGCACGTCGGGCAGCGAGCGCGCGGTGATCGTCGACAGCGCATAGGAGAGATAGCGTTCGCTCAGCGCGTCGGCGAGCCTGGTTTCGCGAATGTCCTCGGCGGGGGCCGGGTTCGACATGGTCTTGATCCGTATGAAGTTGATAGCCGCAACATATAGTATTCGATGCGTTTCGGGCGTCAACAAGTTGCTTCCGGAGCCGGGCCGCGGCGATGAAAATTTTTCTTGAAAGGGATTTCGGGAATTCCCAGTTGAATCTAAACGTATGGTTTTAGTGGGGTAAATCCATGTCTGCTGGAACAGTGAAATGGTTCAATCGCAAACGTGGCTTCGGTTTTATCGAACCCGACGAGGGCGGTGACGACGCATTCGTTCATATCAGCGCCATCAAGAAAGCCGGATTGAAGACACTGGTCGATGGGCAAAGGCTTTTGTACGAGCTCGCGCCGCTGCCGGACGGCCGCTTGGCGGCCGACCGGTTGCAGGTGGTGGACGAACAGCCGGAAGCCGCCTACGGCTGAGCAACTCCGGCTTGCGCATCGGCATGGGCGCGCAGGCGTTCGGCCAGGCGCGCGCGGGCGTCGGGCTGTTTCGGGTCGCGGCGCTGTGAAAACACGTGCCGATCGAGGAAGTATCCCGTCAACCTGAGTCCGGCGACGATCTCGTCCGGTCGCCCGAGCGTTCCCGCCATCAACAGGAAACCCGGCAGTTCCAGGAGTTTCCCCCGGTAAGGCTTGGCCGCCGCCGCCGACACGGCACGCCCTGATTTCGGCGAGACATGGGTCAGGTCGCCAGTGGCGCCGGTCGCGGCGCAACGGCTGAGATCGAGGCCGAAACCCAGCTCCTGCAACAGGCCCATCTCCCATTTTACGTAAACCGTCGGCCAGCCGGTCTCGTCTTCGTCATCGGCGAGCGACGAGAGCAGGATCTCCAATCCCTCAAAGACCGGCAGGTGCGTTTCGCGTTCGGGCAGCGCCGCTTCCGCAACCGCGCAGGCGGCGCTGAGCGCGGCCAGCCTGAGCGGGTCGGCCAGCATGCCGGCGGCCACGGCGTCCGCCATCTCGCAAGTATAGGCGCCCAGGTGCTCGGCGAGCCGCCCGCGCCATGTGGCGCGCACCCGGTTTCCCGGTTGATAGAGACCGCGCGCGCGACGTCCCGCGCCGCCGCGCACCAGACCCGCATGGCGGCCGTGCGCCCGGGTCAGCAGCGTGACGATAGCCGCCGCCTCGCCATGCTTGCGCGCCGCCAGCACGATTCCGTCGTCGCTCCATTCCATGGCGGAGACTGTAGCGCTTCGGAAAAAATTACGAAATCAAAGGTTAGCTGGCGGCGGCGGAGGTTTCGACGCAATGTTTGGCGTCGGAGCGTCCAATCCCGCGCGAGGCATCTCGCGGTCGCCCCATGAACGTGCTAAGAGATTGCCGTTGCAGAGATTTTGGCTTTCAGCGGGGAATGGCATGAGCGACGACGGGCATTTGAAACCGGCGACCCTGGCGGCCAATCCGCCCGGCGGCGCGGTGGCGGACGGCGCCGTGGTGCCGCCCTGGCAGCCGGCAACCACGTACACGGCGGGTGGCGAATCGAACTACAGCTACTTGCGTGCGGACGGGCCGCAATTCGCCGATGCCGAGCGGCGCCTGGCGGCGCTCGAGAACGGTGCCGATGCGCTCTTGTTCGGTTCCGGCATGGCGGCCGCGGACGCCGTGTTTCGCGGCCTCGCGCCCGGCAGCCGGGTCATCATCCCGGAGATCATGTACTGGGCATTGCGCGACTGGCTCAAGGGCGGCGGGTCGGGGCTGGCGCTCGACGTCGCCAGCGTGCCGAACGGCGACGCGGCGGCGCTACGCCAGGCGCTGGCCTCGGCGCCTACGGCATTGGTCTGGATCGAGACCCCGGCCAATCCGCTCTGGAGCGTTACCGATATCGCCGAGACGGCCGAATTGTCCCATGCGTCGGGGGCGCGGCTGGCGGTCGATTCCACCGTGGCGACACCGATCCTGACCCGCCCGCTGGAACTCGGCGCCGACATCGTCATGCATTCCGCCACCAAGTACCTGAACGGCCATTCGGACGTGCTCGCCGGCGCCTTGGTGACGGCCCGCGACGACGAGGCCTGGGCCCGCATCCGGACCTGCCGCACATATGGCGGCGCCAACGCCGGTACCTTCGAGGCCTGGCTCCTGGTGCGCGGCATGCGCACCTTGGCGCTCCGGGTCGAGCGTGCATCGGCCAATGCGATGGAATTGGCCCAGCGGCTGGGCAACCACGCCGGAATCGTCGAGGTGCTGTATCCGGGCCTACCCCACCATCCCGGCCACGCGATCGCGAAAAAGCAGATGCGGGGCGGCTTCGGCGGCATGTTGTCGATCCGGGTGAAGGGCGGCTTCGATGCGGCGGCCCGGGTGGCGGCCGCGACGCGGCTGTTCCACCAGGCGACGTCGCTGGGCGGCGTCGAGAGCCTGATCGAACACCGTGCGCCGGTGGAAGGGCCGACGAGCCCCGTCCCCGACGACCTGCTCAGGCTGTCGGTGGGGATCGAGGACGTGGACGATCTTCATGCCGACCTGCTCAGCGCCCTGGCGGGCGGCTGACCGGGCCTCATGCCGCGGGAACCGAGCCGTGGCTGTCGATGAAGTGCTTGAGCACCAGTTTCAGGCGGACCACCCTTTCCGCCTCGCCGCGCTGTTCGGCGTGGCGAATGTCGTCGCGGATGATGGCACGGATGCAGGGTTCGCCGTCGTCGCAATGGATCAGGTATTGGCCGTATTCCATGGCGATGATTTCGGGGATGTGCTCATGCTCGGCGATGGCCAGAATCTCGTCCTCGGTCAGATCGCACAAGTCGATGCAGTCTCGTAGCGTCAACATGGCCGAATGCTCCCAAACGCGAATGTTGCCGAGAACCGGCTTCGATGCCGTTGTTGATTGCCGGCCATTGTAACCGCCGCATCTTCCCCCGGCATTGATGCGCGTCAAGTGGTGGCGTCAGGCGTTGTAGTCGAGGCCCCAGTCGCGGTAGCGGTCGGGATCGTCGACCCACTTCTCGCGCACCTTGATGAACAAGAAGAGATGCACCCGGCAGCCCAGGATCGTCTCCAGTTCCTTGCGTGCGGCGGCGCCCAAGGCTTTCACCCGGCTCCCCTGTTTGCCCAGCACGATAGCCTTTTGGCTGTCGCGCTGCACGTAGATCACCTGGTCGATGCGCACGGAGCCGTCTTCCTTGTCCTCCCAGGACTCGGTCTCGACGGTGGCCGAATACGGCAGCTCCTGGCGCAGTTGCAGATACAGCTTTTCGCGCGTGATCTCTGCGGCCAGCAGCCGTTCGGGCATGTCGGAAACCTGGTCCTCGGGGAACAGCCACGGGCCTTCCGGCACGCCAGCCGTCAGGTGCGCCAGCAGGTCGTCGACGCCGTCGCCGGTTTCGGCACTGATCATGAAGATCTCATCGAAGACGTCGTATTGCGTCAACTTCGCGGTCAATTCCAGGAGCGCGTCCTTCTTCACCAGGTCGACCTTGTTGATGGCCAGTACCACGCGGCGCTCGGACTTCACCAGTTTGTCGAGGATGGCGCGGGTATTGGAATCGATGCCGCGCGATGCGTCGACCATCAGCAATACGCTGTCGGCGTCGGAGGCACCCGACCAGGCGGCGGCGACCATGGCGCGGTCGAGGCGCCGGCGCGGCTCGAAGATGCCGGGCGTGTCGATGAAGATCACCTGCGCCGCGCCGGCCATGCAGATGCCGAGCACGCGGGTGCGGGTCGTCTGCACCTTGGGCGAAACAATGGAGACCTTGGTGCCGACCAGGCGATTGATGAGCGTCGACTTGCCGACATTGGGCGCGCCGACGACGGCGATGAAGCCGGCTCGTGTTGTCTCGGGCGCGTTCATGTGTCCTCTCCCAGCCGCGCCAGCAGGGTCTCGGCGGCGGCCTGTTCGGCGGCGCGTTTGGCGGCACCGGTTCCGGTGACGGCGTCCTCGCCGGCGAGCGATACCTCGACGGTGAACTCCGGCGCGTGGTCGGGGCCTTCGCGGCTGATTACGCGGTATTGCGGCAATGGCCGGCCGGCGGCCTGGGCCCATTCCTGCAAGGCGGTCTTGGGATCCTTGCGCGGGTTCGGATCCTCTTCCAGCATCGGCCGCCAGTAGGCGCGGATGAACGCCGCCGCCGGGTCGAGGCCGCCGTCCTGATAGAGCGCCGCGATCACCGCTTCGCAGGCGTTGGCCAGGACGCCGTCCTTCTCGGCGCCGCCGGTATCGCGTTCGCCCTCGGAAAGCCGGATATAACCGCCGAGATCGATATCGCGGGCCACGCGGGCCAGGGCCTCGCGCCGGGCCAGCGCGGTGAAACGGTAGCCGAGATCGCCCTCCTCCTCGTCGGCGAAGGTTTCCAGCAGCATCTCGGCGACGACCAGGCCGAGCACGCGGTCGCCCAGGAACTCCATGCGTTCGTTCGATTCGACGCGCCGCTCGGCGGCGCTGGAATGGGTCAGGGCCTGGGCAAGCCGTTCGGGCTGTCGGAAGTTGTAACCGAGGCGGGCCTCGAGACCGGCGAGCTCATCGCTCATTCGATCCCCTCGAAGAAGCGCTCGGTGCGGAGCGACTTGCCCCACAGCCAGAACTTCCAGGCCGAGCCGTCGACGGAGAAGAACTTCACGTCGGCGCGGCCGACGAGATTGGCGGCGGGAATGTAGCCGACGTCGTCGAGGAAACGCGAATCCTTGGAGCGGTCGCGATTGTCGCCCATGCCGAAATAGTGGCCCGGCGGCACCGTGTAGACCTGGGTGTTGTCGGCGAAACCCTCGTCGGTCTCCTCGATGATGTAGTGCTTGCGGCCGTTGGGCAGCGTCTCGAGATAGCGCGGCACGCGGCGGAAACGTCCGGTCCAGCCGTCGTGAACGACGAACTCGCCGGCGCGCTCGCGCCCCACCGGCTTGCCGTTGATGTGCAGGATGCCGCCCTTGACCTGAATCTTGTCGCCGGGCAGCCCGACGATGCGCTTGATGTAATCGGTGGTGTTGTCGGTCGGCAACTTGAACACCGCCACGTCGCCGCGTTCGGGCTCGGTGAACAGGATGCGTCCCGGGATCAGCGGCAGGCTGAACGGCAGCGAATGGCGCGAATAGCCGTACGACATCTTGGAAACGAACAGGTAGTCGCCGACCAGAAGCGTCGGAATCATCGAGCCCGACGGGATGTTGAACGGTTCGTAGGCGACGGTCCGCACCCCCAGCGCCACGGCGACGGCGATGACGATGGTCTTGATGGTGTCCCACCAGCCGCCCTCGTCCTTGGTCTCGACCTTGGCGGAGGGCTGGATGTCGGCGGGATCGTCGGTTTCGGCCATGATGGCTCCGGTGCTTGATTTCGGGCGATATGGCCAGCGTGCCCCGGCTCTGTCAAGGGCACTGGCGGCTGGCTTGACGGTTCGGTTTACGGTTCATCCGGGGTTCAGGCGGCGGACTTGGCCTCGATGATGACCACCGCGTTGGCCATGGGGTATTCGTCGCTCTGGCTGACGTGCACGACGGCGGTCATGCCGGCGGGGGTCAGTTCCTCCAGCCGCGCCAGCGCGCCGCCCGTCAGCAACATGTAGGGTTGGCCGGTGGGCAAGTTGTGCACCACCATGTCGCGCCAAAAGACACCCTGGCGAAAGCCGGTACCGAGTGCCTTCGAGCAGGCTTCCTTGGCGGCGAAACTTTGCGCATAGGAACTGGCCGGATTTTGGCGGCGATTGGCTTTGGCCTGCTCGATCTCTGCAAACAGCCGGTTGATGAAGCGCTCGCCGTGGCGTTCAAGCGTCTTTTCAATGCGGCGGATGTCGCAAAGGTCGGTACCGATACCGAGGATCATCGTGCCCGGTCAGGCACTGAGCGTGCCGCTGCTCTCGTTGCGCGCCCGGTCCATCTGTGCGCGCATGCGTTTGATGGCGCTTTCCAGGCCGCCGAAGATCGCCTCGCCGACCAGGAAATGGCCGATGTTCAACTCGACGATATTGGGAATGGCGGCGACCGGCGACACGGTCTCGAAGTCGAGCCCGTGTCCGGCATGGCATTCCAGGCCCACCTTCCCGGCGTGCGCCGCGGCGGCCATGATGCGTTCCATTTCGCGTTCGCGCGCCACCTGGCGGGCCTCGCAATAGGCGCCGGTGTGCAGTTCCACCACCGGCGCGCCCAAGGCGGCGGCCGCGTCCAGTTGCGCCGGGTCGGGATCGATGAACAGGGACACGCGGATGCCGGCGTCGGTCAACTGCTTCACATAGGACTTCAGGTGGTTGTGCCCACCGACGGCGTCGAGGCCGCCCTCGGTGGTCAGCTCCTCGCGCTTCTCCGGCACGATGCAGGCGGCGTGCGGCTTGTGGCGCAGCGCGATGTCGAGCATTTCGTCGGTGGCCGCCATTTCCAGGTTGAGCGGCACCACGAGCTGGTCGGTGAGCCGTTCGATGTCGGTATCCGAGATATGCCGGCGATCTTCGCGCAGGTGCGCCGTGATGCCGTCAGCGCCGGCCTGCTCGGCCAGCTTGGCGGCGCGCACCGGATCGGGAAAGGCGCCGCCGCGCGCGTTACGGATGGTCGCTACGTGGTCGATGTTGACGCCGAGGCGCAGCGGCAGGCTCTTGCGGGTGGTCAGTTCGGACATGGCCGGCTCCGATAGTTCCGATCCGCCTTATGTAGCGGAACTCGCGGCGGAAATCCAGCCGCCGGCGTCAGGCCGGCGGGGCCGTGTAGTCGCCGTCCGAGACCGGTTCCAGCCATTCCGTGGCGGCGCCGGTGTCGTCCGATTCCGACAGCGCCAGGTGGCACATCATGGTGTCCGGTGCCGCGCCGTGCCAATGGCGGGTGTTGGGCGGGATGACGACCGTGTCGCCGGGGCGGATTTCCTCCACCTGTTCGCCTTCCAACTGGTAGCGGCCGACGCCGGAGATCACGTAAAGCACCTGTCCCACCGCGTGGGCGTGCCAGTTGGTGCGCCCGCCGGGCATGAAGGTGACGCGCGTGGCGCGCAGGCGCGACGGGTCTTCCGGCACGAAGACCTGGTCCTGCATGACCTGGCCGACGAACAAGTCCGACGGCGCGGTTTTGGTGACCATTTCATTGGCTCTGATGATTCTGGGTTTCATGGCAGCCCTCCCTGATGGCGAAAAACCTGAAATGTGTTGGCGAAAGTTTCCGCCATGTTGCCGTTCCTGTCCACCGCTTCGATGCTGCCTTTCGGGATCATTTGTCGGAGAACGGATCGAAATCGCGATCCAGGTGCTTTTGGGAAAGCGGGTATTCGCGCTGCAGGGCTTCGAACGCGGCTTTCAGTTTCGGCAGTTCCGCGGCAACCGCATTCCAGATCACACCGTTGTCGATGGCATCGTAATCGTGGCGCAACACGCTGCCGAATTGTCGGATTTTGTGCAGGTCCAGGTCGTCGGGAACCTTGGCGTCGAATTCCGCACCGAGCTTGCGCGCCGCTTCGGCAATGCGCTCGAGGCACCGCTCGACGGCATCGACGACCATTCTATCCGTGGCGAAGGTTTTCGCCGTCAAACCGGCGGTGTAGCGCTCGACCGCCCCGATATTGGTCAAGATGTCGCGAATGCGCTCGGCCGGCCGTTCAGTAGGCAACGACGACGTCCTGTTGGACGGAGCGGTCGAAGGACGCGTTGAACTCCTTCAGCGTAACGATCTCCACCGGCGCGCCGAGCAGCGCGCACAATTCCGCCCGTGCCGCCGACAGGTCGAAGGCGTCCGCGTCGGCGGTGGTCTTCACCATCAGGTCGATGTCGCTGCCGGGGCCCTCCTCGCCGCGCGCGACGGAGCCGAAAACGGCGACATTGCTGATGCCGCGAGCCTGCAATTGGGAACGGTGTTCGCGCAGCAACGCGATCACCCGGCCGAGCGACGGCGGCGATGGCTCGTCCGCCAATCCGTCGATGAAACGTGATACCAATTTTGACGCGCTGATTCCGCGTGCCTTGGCGTGGTGCTTCAAGGCATCCGCATGAGAGGCGTCGACATTCAAGGTGAGCGGCATGGCCGGCACCCTTTCGCATAAAATTACGTATAATACGTATTATAATACGAATTACGTAATTTTTGGAAGTGCTGTTACCTGCCCTACCCCCGGGCCCGGTCCACGGCGTTGATGGCCGGCGAGGCGCGGAGCGCGGTGATGACCTCGGTCAGGTGGCGAACGTCCTTGACCTCGATGTCGATGAGCATGTCGAAGAAGTCTTCCGAGCGGTTGACGATCTTCAGGTTCGAGATGTTGCCGCCGTTTTTGGCGATGACGGTGGAGAGATCGCCGAGCGAGCCCGGTATGTTGAGCACGCTGATGTGGACGCGCCCGACGTGCGCGGTTTCGGGCGAATCCTCGGCGACATCCCACGAGAGATCGAGCCAGCGTTCCGGCATGTCGGAGAAGCTTTCCAGCGTCTCGCAGTCGATGGTGTGCACGGTGACGCCCTTGCCGGTGGTGACGATGCCGACGATGCGGTCGCCCGGCAGCGGGTGGCAACAGCCGGCCATGTGCATGGCCATGCCCGGGATCAGGCCCTTGATCGAGATACCGTCGGCGACCTCGCCCTTCTTGGGCTTCTTGCGCCGGGCCTGGGCGAAGGAGACGACGTTTTCCACCAGGGCCTTGCCGCGGCTTTTCTTGACGCCGGGATAGACGGCCTCCAGCACGTCGCGGCCGGTGAGGTGGCCGTAGCCGACCTGGGCGCAGAGGTCCTGGATGCTGTCTTGCTTGAATACGTCGAGCACGCCCGCCAGACCTTTGTCGGTCAGTTCGAACTCGGCTTCGGCGAAGGCGCGCTGCAAGATGGCGCGGCCGAGCTTCTCGTACTCTTCCTTTTCCTGGAGGCGGATGAAGCGGCGGATCTTGGCCCGCGCCTTGCCGGTGACGACGAAGCTTTCCCAGGTCGGCGACGGGGTCTGGGCCTTCGAGGTGATGATCTCCACCTGGTCGCCGTTCCGGAGCTGGGTCCTGAGCGGCATCATGCGGCCGTTGATCTTGGCGCCGACGCAGCGGTCGCCCACTTCCGAGTGCACGGCGTAGGCGAAATCGACCGCGGTGGCGCCCTGCGGCAGGTTGATGAGATCGCCGCGGGGCGTGAAGCAGAACACCTGGTCGGAGAACATCTCCAGTTTGGTGTGCTCGAGGAATTCCTCCGGGCCGGCGGCGTGTTCGAGGATTTCCAGAAGCTCGCGCAGCCAGCGGTACTGCGGGCCGTCCTCGTCGGGCTGGCCCTGTTTGTAGTTCCAGTGCGCGGCGACGCCGTTTTCGGCGAAGTCGTGCATGCGCTTGGTGCGGATCTGCAGTTCGATGCGGTGGCGCTCGGGGCCGAAGACGCCGGTGTGCAGCGAGCGGTAGCCGTTCGGTTTCGGCGTCGAGATGTAATCCTTGAAGCGCCCCGGCACTACCGGATAGGCGCTGTGTGCGACGCCCAGCACCTTGTAGCACTCCTCGACGCTGT
>Ga0070729_10007236_pt1 | contig 10707 bp, 10 predicted proteins | sample tdDd472_FD_66725 | JGI IMG/M metagenome (GOLD analysis project Ga0070729, IMG submission 66725) | Marine sediment microbial communities from the Atlantic coast under amendment with organic carbon and nitrate - tdDd47.2 | ecosystem: Environmental > Aquatic > Marine > Coastal > Sediment | place...
TTCATGATTGCCTCCTTGGCATTGTGTACAAAACACAAATATGAACTCAGATTCATGTTGTCAATATAAAAAATGAACCTTTGTTCATGTTTTGACTTGGAGGTAATTATTTTGTTCGTAAAGTCAGCATGATGTCCGATCCAGTGGTTTCCGTTTTGATGATGCGGAAGTTAACGGAATCGGCCATGGATATGGACTCACGACCAGAGTAGGCGGCAGGAGCTGTGTTGTCGCCGAGTATGCGAGGAGTGACGAAGTGCACCAGTTCATCGGCCAGTCCCTGTTCTATGAGAGCCATGGCGAACCGTCCACCGCCTTCACACAGGGTGTAGTGGCACCCCTTCTCGTAGCGGAGGCGCTCGAATCCGCAGGAGAGGGTCAAACCTCCGGGATGTCCGGGCAGGGGCCAGACCGAAGTGCCTCGACTTCGCAAGCGGTCGGCGGCTTCACTGTGCGCCGCGATTTCGGTGGTCATGAAGATGGTTCGTTCAGGGCGTTTTCGGAGCAGGGTGTGTGCTGCCGGATCTTCAGGGAGTCGTGATGTGACGACTACTCCGAAGGGTTGGATGAAATCCGGGGGCAACTGTTCCATGCGGCAGTTCAGGCTGGGGTTGTCGGTGTAGAACGTGGTTCCGCCGACGACAACGGCTCCGACCATGCCACGAAGGTCGTGGACACGGGCAAAGGATTCAGGGCTTGAAACCGGTTCGGGCTTGTGGGCGCTGGATGCTATTTTCCCATCCAGTGTTGCGGCCATTTTGATGATGTTGAACGGGGAATGTGACTTTTGCCAGAGCAGAAAATCGGCGATGAGATCCTTGCATTCCTGTTCAAGAACGCCAACCTGGACTTCGATACCGTGGCTTTCCAGTTTTTCCACACCACCTGCGGCAACAGGGTTGGGGTCACGGGTCCCAACGATGACCTTGGCGATGCCAGCCTCGATAATAGCTTCCGTGCAGGGCGGGGTCTTGCCATGGTGATTGCACGGTTCAAGAGTGACGAACATGGTCAGGCCTGTCGGATCAACACCTTTTTTATTGGCACTGGCAAGGCATTCCCGTTCCGCATGCAACTGGCCGTATCTGGTGTGCCACCCATGGGCTACGATCTGGTCGCCGTCCACGAGAACGGCTCCGACGCAGGGGTTGGGCGCGGTCGTGCCACGGCCCTGGTAGGCCAGGTTCACGGCCTTGGCCATGAATTGTTCGTTTTTAGATAAATTCGCCTTCCATGAACACATAGTTCACTCCAGCCTCGGCGAGCATTTCTTCGGACAACTCGTCAGGGTAGTTTTCGGAAAAGTAGATGTTTTGCACTTCGCAGTTGATGAGCATCTTGGTGCACAGGATGCACGGCTTGGTGGTGCAGTAGATGTCGCACCCCTTGAGGTCCATGTTGTGTGTGGCTGCCTGGATGATGACGTTTTGTTCGGCGTGTAGCCCTCGGCACAGCTCGTGGCGTTCGCCGGACGGGATATTGAGTTTATCGCGGAGACACCCTACCTCTTCGCAGTGGGCGATGTTGGTGGGCACACCGTTGTAACCGGTTGCCAAAATGCGTTTGTCACGTACGGCGATGGCACCAACAGCGCGGCGGGTGCATGTGGAGCGCTGGGCCACCAAATGGGCGATACGCATGAAATATTCAGGCCAGGGCAATCTGTTCGACATGGAAGCTCCTCGAACGGTCAAGATGTGAGAACCAGTTCGGTTCATCTATCATTTCTTAAAAAGAAAGGAAACGGTGCATATGGCTGTACGCCGCGCTTCGTGACACGGTGTGCAGTGTGGCAATGGTCATGGCAGAAAAGGAATCAACCCCGGACCGGGGCGAGAAATCTAGATGCCTCAGCCACCGCCCGAGCCGCAGCCGGAGTCCTGCAATGCGTCAAGATTGAGGCCATTCCCATCAGTTTTGACCGCGCAGGCACTCATGAGCTTTTCCGTTTTTTCGGAGCCGCATTTGGGGCAGGGCGCAGAGGCATCCTGAGAAAAGACGAGTTCCTCGAACTCGTTACCGCATTCCTTACAGATATATTCGTATATGGGCATCGCGTCACCTCAAGGTTGGCGTTTAAAGCGTGTGTTGCCTCCAATGTGGGGCTTTTGGGCATGATGTCAAGGAAGGTTGCTTGCACTTTGCACTTTGTTTGTGCAATATGTGTGCAGTTGCGTGCACAAAAGCATCGAGATATGAAGATGCATTTTGGGGAATTCCTTTTTAAATCGAGGCGTTAAAATGTTGGCACGGGGTGTGCTTAATAGGGGGTAGAAGATAACACACACTCTCTTCATCCTGATTGCATAAAACATTTTAATATTTCGGAGGAACAATGAACAAAAAGAACATCACCATCACGGCTTTGGCAGCTGTCCTGGTCCTGAGCTTGGCAGCGGTGGCAATGGCCGGTCAAGGATACGGTCATGGCAGGGGCTACGGAAATGGTTGCGGAGTCAACGGCGTATATAGCCAATTGACCCCGGAAAAGCAGGCTGCAGTCGACAAGATTTTCGACAAGTATCAGCCCAAATTCACTGAACTGCGCGATCAAATCTGGGCTAAGCACGCGACCTTGCAGGCCATGGTTAACGGCGGCAATGCTGATGAAAAGAAGATCACCAAGCTGACGACCGATATGACCAAGTTGCGTGACCAGATGCGCGACACTCGCGACAACATGCGTGCAGAGCTTGAAAAGGAAACCGGTATCGTGGCGTTCAATGGTCGCGGCCAGGGGCGTGGTCAGAGTCGTGGTTACAACGGTGACTGTTACGGCCAGGGTCCTCGCGTTAACTAGACAATATTTCCTATAATCAGGAAAACAGGACGCTTGCGGGACGGTCAGCCATGGTGGCGGCCGTCCCGCAAATAATAATAAACTTCGGCAAGCTTCACGCGTAGGACTCGGTATGGTGGAGTATCTTGTTATTGAGGAGGCCTTCTGATGATGAGGAAAATAACATCCCTGACAGCTCTTCTGTCCTTTCTCATCACGCTGTTGACCAGCGTGATTTTGTACATTGTGCCCGAAGGACGGGTGGCCTACTGGGCTGACTGGCATCTGCTCGGGCTTTCAAAGACTCAGTGGGGTGATACCCATACCACCGTGGGAACTCTTTTTCTCATCGCCTTGCTCCTGCATATCTGGCTGAACTGGAAGCCGCTCATGGCCTACATGAAGAACCGGGCGCGTGAGTTTGTGATCATGACAGTGCCCATGGTCATCAGTTTGGTTCTCACGTTGTTCGTGCTTATCGGTACGCTGCTTGGCTTGCCGCCCATGCAGCAGTTGCTCGATTTTTCGGCCGAGATAAAAGAAGAGGCCACGACAACATATGGTAACCCCCCGTATGGTCATGCTGAAACCAGTCCGCTCATGAAATTTTGTGGATTCCTTGGTCTTGACGCCGCAAAGGCCGTTGAGACTCTCCATGCTGCCGGATACGATCCCACCATCAATGAACAATCTTTGATTAAAGACATTGCCCGCTCCAAGGGTGTCAGCCCTCAGCAGGTGTATGACACTATTCGTGGTGGGCAGAATGTTGACGTGTATGCGGGGATGCCTGCTGTGCCGCCCGCAGGCACCGGCAAGCTCAAGGTCGCAGATGTGTGCAAGACCTATGGTCTTGATGTTGAGGACGTTCTGGCAAGGCTCAAGGCGGCAGGCATGGACGCCACGCCCGAAAGCACCTTCAAGGCCCTGGCCGAGAAGCATGGCGGAACTCCCAAGGACGTGTATCTAATCATCAAGGGCAAGTAGTAGAATATGGAAGTTGTTCATTCCGACGGAAAGGAGAAAGGACCTCTGGTCGCCCTGGTCCTGGCACTTATCGTGCTGGGAGTGGGGAGTCTCTATCTGACATGGCGGTCCATCGCGCAACAACGCAAGATCGTTGAAGATCATATGATCATGACCGGTAACTCCATTCTGCGCGGCGTGGACAACAATATTCTGCGTATCGCCCGGAACCTGCGCATGACACCTCAGTCGCCTGAACTCTTTCAGGCGATGTCCGAGGAATTGTTCACCGAATTGACCAAGTCCGAAGATATCGTGTTTATCACGTTGTTTGGCGAGGATGGCCGTCCGTTGGTCTCCTCAGCTGACGAGGACGATGCTCCTGTATTTCGGCTGCCTGATTCCGTGACCAGCGACATTGAACCCGGCAGGGCGTGGCATGTCATGGCTCAGGTGGGCAAAAAGAGCGTTCTCATTTCCGGCTTGCGCGCCCGACCCGGCATTTCCACCTTGAGCGGCATCCCCCCTTTGGATGACGATACCGAACATGGCTCAAGTCATATGTCTCGTCGAGGGCATGGACAAGGTCAAGGGATGGGCCAGGGCATGCAGCGCGGTATGCAGATGGGCACTGATGAACCTCCGGTGTTTCTGGTGGTGGGTCTCAATGCGGAAAAGCATCTGGCCCAGTTTCGGCAGTATCGCCGGGCTGCCACCTATCAGACGGGCTATGTGTTCCTTGCTGCGGTGGTCCTTTGGTCGTTGGCATTTGCATATTTGCGTCGCCGTGGGGCCAGTCGTCAGCTGGTCCGTCTGGAACGGTTTCAGAGCAAGTTGCTCGACAACATGCCGGATGGTCTTGTTACCTTGGCCGAGAGTGGTGAGGTCCTGGCTGCCAACCATTCGGCCAAGAAGCTCCTTGCTCCCGAAGGAGAGGAAGGTGCGCCCGAGATCATCGGTACCAACTGGCATGATTTCGATTTTGGCAAGACTCAGGACGAAGCTGGTCTGACTGCGCCGCATGAGTGGGAGCAGCTCGATTATCAGGGCCGTCAGCTTGAAATTTTGATGTTGCCATTTCAGGAATACGACGACAGTGCTGCCCCGGAACTCGGTCAGCGACTCGTGCTCATACGTGACCGTACTCAGTTGCGATCGCTCGAAGAAGACCTGAATGAGGCCAAGCGGTTGGCCGAAATCGGTTCACTGGCCGCAGGCGTGGCCCATGAAGTGCGCAACCCGCTCAGTTCTTTGCGCGGTTTTGCTCAACTGTTCGCCACCAAGCTCAAGGGACAGGCTCCGCTCGACCAATACGCTGCGGCCATGGTGCAGGAAGCGGATCGTCTGAATCGGGTTGTTACCGATCTGTTGTATCTGGCCCGTCCGCGTCAGCTTGATCCTATGGAAATCGACCTGTCCACTTTGGGTGATTCCATCAAGCAGCTCATGCGGTTTGATTTTCAGGACAAGGAAACCGTGCCGGAATTCAATTTTGGCCCGGAATCGGTTTTTGCGGATCAGGACGCACTCAGACAAATTTTGCTCAATCTTATTACCAACAGCCTCGACGCCATTGAAGGATGCCCGGAATGCGCGAAGCCCGGTCATATCCTGCTGACTTCGGTCCAAGGCAAGGACGGCGTCTGGCTTATCGTTGCGGACAACGGGCCGGGTATGGACCCTGATTTGGAGGGCGATGTGTTCAAGCCGTTCGTCACCGGCAAGAAGACCGGCACCGGCCTCGGACTTGCCATCGTTCAGAATATCATGCGGGCGCACAAGGGCGAGGTGGTCATTCATTCCGAACCGGGTGAAGGCACTGAGATGAAACTGTTTTTTCCGAAAAACACCGAAAGCGACAGCTAAGGAAGTATATATATGACAGAAGAACGCATTGTCCTCATTGTTGATGATGAGCCAGGCCATCGCATGATGGTCCGGGCGGTCCTTGAGGAAGAGGATTGGACGGTTCTTGAAGCCGATTCCGGTGAACGAGCCTTGCAGGTGCTGGCCGAAGAGGCCGAGTCTGACACATATCCCGACGTGGCCATGGTGGACATGAAAATGCCCGGCATGGACGGCATGCAATTGCTCAAGGAGTTGCAGGTTCGCCGTCCGAGTATGCCCGTGGTTTTACTGACTGCCTTCGGTAGTGTGGGCAGTGCTGTTGACGCCATGAAAAAAGGAGCCTTCGACTACCTGACCAAACCGGCAGACAATGATGAATTGACTGCGGTCATCGGCAAGGCATTCGAATATCACAAGCTGCTTGAGGAGAATGTGCGGCTCAAGGCCGAAGTGAGTGGCGAGGTTGATTTCATCGGGGCCAGTCCCGGTATTGAGCGGGTGCGCGATCTCATCGGGCAGGCCGGTCCTACAGAAGCGACTGTTCTTATACTCGGGCCATCTGGCACGGGTAAGGAACTGGTGGCCGAGGGATTGCACCGGGCAAGCCATCGGGCAAACCGTCCGCTGATTAAGGTTAACTGTGCGGCTTTGCCGGATGATCTGCTTGAATCTGAATTGTTTGGCTATGAAAAGGGTGCGTTTACTGGCGCGGTCAAGGATAAGCCCGGACGATTCCAATTGGCTGACGGAGGCACGTTGTTTCTGGATGAAATCGGCGAAATGCCAGCCGCGCTTCAGGCTAAATTATTGCGCGCCTTGCAGGAAAAGACCATTGAACCGTTGGGTTCGATCAAGCCCATCCATGTGGACACGCGTATTATCGCGGCGACCAATCGGAATCTGAAAAAGGAAGTTGAAGCCGGACGCTTCCGGGAAGACTTGTATTATCGGTTGGCCGTATTGGAGATTCGTATCCCGCCGCTGGACGAGCGCAAGGAAGACCTACCGCTTCTGGTCAGCTTTCTGCTTCGTCGTTTGGGCAACAAGAATAACAAGATTATTCGTACGGTGACGCCAGCGTTTCTTGATGCTTTGTCCGGGTATGATTGGCCCGGCAACGTGCGTGAATTGGAAAACGTCCTGGAACGTGCCTTGATTCTTTCTCGTGCCGACGCCTTGGGAACGGACCTTTTGCCGCCTCAGATTACAGGTGCACGCGAGGCTGCAATTCAAATAGACCTTACGCCCCCAATCTCAGCAAGCCCTGCGGCTCCTGCCAATCTCGAAGAGGCTGAGAAACAGGCGATTATCCAGGCACTGGAAGAAAACGGCAATCACCGGGAACGCACGGCGGACGCACTGGGTATCAGCCGAAGAACTTTGCAGTACAAGTTGAAAAAGTATGGATTGACGCGGCGCTAGCTGGTCGCAAACGTTTTGATTTCATCAATGCGTTTGAGATAATCCTTTTGATAGAGAGGGCCGCCGTCCGTATAGCGTTCGGCGGTTTTTCTGTGGGCGTCGCACCAATCGTTCATGAGCGGGTTTTTGAAAATACGGCCATAGGTTTTGATCATGTGCAGGGTGTTGTGGCAGACTGGGGTCAGGTGTCCGGTTCGGGCCAGCAATTCGGTGTAGTCCGTGTTGAGATTGAGAAAGAAACCACCCACGGCTTCGGCGCACAGGTAGTTGCCGCCTGAAGAAAGTTTTTCCAGCATGGTGGTTTGGTCGAGTTTGCAAGGCTGCCACGGCTTGTTCCATTTAATTGGGATGGTTTCTTGCTCAGTGTATTTGATTTGTCCCGTTGTCAGAAATTCATCGATTTTTCCTGCCAATCTCGGCCACATGGACCCGATATGCTCCACATCGCGACTGGCGTGCAGGCTGGAGATGCTGTCGCCCGTTTCTTCAAGTGTGAATTTGAGGAAGGGGCAGTGACTTTCGATGCGTGTGTTTGATTCGTGCCAAATACCGCCGAAAATACGGTTCATATCCACAATGTGCACGTTGTCGAATTCCCGTTTCCAGACTTTCAGGTGGGCCGGGGCCTCGCGGTAGATCTCGTTCCATCCTTCCAAATAGGAATATGGGTCCGGGCCGAAGGCCGGATAGGGCGAGAGCCGCGAAACCACCACGATGGGAAGGTTCGGATGCATGTGCCTGAATGTTGCCAGCATCTCGCCGTATCGTTTGAGATAGGTGGCGGGATTGGGCTGAATCATGCCGCACTCGGTCTTCATCCATGTTTCCATTTCCGGGTGGGATTGCCAGACAACCGGGTTCATGAAGAAAATGTACTTGTCCCGTTTGTGGATGAAGAGTGGTGTGTTTTCATGAAACAGACTCATGACAATGAGTTCTGGTTCAGCGTCGTCAGGCGTGACGATCTGGAACTGGTTGCGCGGTAACCGTTCATGAAAAAAATCGTCAAGCCCCATGTCTCGGGTCATGCGGGAAAGCTCGGGCGGCACCTGCCCGGGGTGGCTGGTCAATGTCAGGGGCGAGGCCAGAACCCGGTATGTCACGTCAAAACCCCGGTCCGCCATGGCCCGGCTCAGGAAATCCATTTGACAGTTGCCCGAAAAGTAAAGCATTCTTCATCCTTGATGTCGTTATCTTTAAAACTTTCATGAACCGGAGTCGTTCGTCAAGCATGAGCAAACTGACCATTGAAACCTTTGTCCTTGGTATGGAAGAGACCAATTGTTACCTGCTCAGCGCTGATGGTAAGGCTGTGGTCATTGACGTGGGCACCGAACCGCAACCACTCATCAAGCGTATCAAGGAACAGGGGCTGACCCTCTCCGCCATCTACATTACTCACTTTCACATAGATCATGTCGGCGGGGTTCAGGAGCTTCTTGAGGAATACCCTGCACCCGTCTACATCAGTGGCGGCGACGAGTTCCTCAAGGAATTGTCCATCGAAGCGGGCGGTTGTCGTGAACTTACCGAATTTCTTGAGTTCCCCTTTGAAGAGATCGGTCCGGGGCGGCGTAAGGTTCTTGGACAGGACATGCTCGTGCTCGATACGCCGGGTCATACGCCGGGGAGTCTTTCCTACTTTTTCCCGGCGGCGAGGAGTGTGTTTGTAGGGGACCTTATTTTCATGATCGCCGTGGGGCGAACAGATCTGCCTCGTGGCAGCTCGTCGGAACTCCTCACGTCCATCCGTTCTCGTATTTTCATCCTCCCGGATGCCACGCGCATTTATCCTGGGCACGGTCCCATGACATCGGTGGGTCATGAAAAAGAAAACAACCCGCATTTTGTACTCTGAGTAACATTCTCCCGTTCTTTACTTTTTTTACTCTATTGGTGTAACGTCCGCGATACTTGTACCTGATCGGTTCAACAGATGTGCGTGCGGAGGCTCCAATGACGTTGTTTTTCGGCTCCATTATTCTGCTTATACTCGGATATTTCATTTACGGATCATTTGTCGCAAAAGTCTTTGGTATCGACCCCGGACGCCCGACTCCTGCACAGACCATGACCGACGGCGTGGACTATGTGGAAATGCCGGTTTGGAAGGTCTTTCTCATTCAGTTGTTGAACATCGCCGGGCTCGGACCGATCTTCGGTCCGATACTCGGAGCACTCTATGGCCCCATCGCCCTGGTATGGATTGTTATCGGGTGTATTTTGGGCGGAGCGGTGCATGATTTTTTTTCCGGTATGCTTTCACTCAGGCATGGCGGGCGCAGCATCCCGGATGTCGTGGGGCTGACTCTTGGCAAAGGGTTTCAGCAGTTCATGCGAGGCTTTTCCGTACTCCTGTTGGTGCTCGTGGGTATCGTTTTTGTACTCGGGCCTGCCGGGCTGCTTCAGAACCTGACGGATATTTCCACCCAGATGTGGGTAGTCATCATATTTATCTATTACTTCATCGCCACCATCCTGCCAGTGGACAAGGTTATCGGACGCATCTATCCGATCTTCGGGGCAATTCTCATTTTCATGGCCGTGGGGCTGGGGGTGATGATGGTGGTCAAAGGGTATTCGTTCGAAAGTTCGACCCTTTTCACACACACCAATCCTCAGGATCTGCCGCTCTGGCCGTTGGTATTTATTACCATTGCCTGTGGTGCTATCAGCGGGTTTCATGCAACACAGTCGCCGATGATGGCCCGTTGCCTGCCCAATGAGAAATATGGGCATATGGTCTTTTATGGCGGTATGATTGCCGAAGGCGTCATCGCCATTATCTGGGCTTCTCTTGCCATCGCATTTTTCGACACCCCGGCCGAGCTCAATGAAGTGTTGGGGACCGGTGGTCCGGCTTTGGTTGTGAACACCGTATCTACTGAATTGCTCGGTGCATTTGGCGGTATTCTGGCTGTTATCGGTGTGGTCCTCCTGCCCATTACTTCAGGAGATACAGCTTTCAGAAGCGCACGACTTATCATCGCTGACTTCATGGGGCTGTCTCAAAAAGAAAACATGAAGCGCATTTTCATCGCGGTTCCGCTCTTTGCGGTGGGGTTCCTGATTTCCCTGACGGAATTCGGCTTGATTTGGCGTTATTTCGGGTGGGCCAACCAGACCATGGCGGCCATTGTGTTGTGGGCGGCTTCGGCGCATCTTGCCATGGTGGGTAAGAACCATTGGCTGACCACTGTCCCGGCAGTGTTCATGACCTGTGTTGTCACGACATTCCTGTGTTACGCCCAGATAGGTTTCAACCTGCCCATGCCTATCGCTACAGGTGCCGGTATTGCGGTGTCCGTGATTTCCCTGGTCCTGTTTTTACGGTATCGCACAGGCGAGGCTGCGGTCACGGCTGCCTCCGGGTATACGGAATAAGGAGAAAAACATGAAAAAGTTCAGTGTCATCATAGCCGTTTTTGTCTTTCTTCTGGTTGCCAGTGGAGCTTTTGCCGAGGACCTGAGTGGTCAATGGTCAGCTGATGTCATCAGTGCCGATACCCGGTGTGAAGATCTTGGCTGGGATCCTGTCGGGAATTACACCATCGAGATTCTCAAGGGTGAAAAGTCCATTATCATCGTTCCTGAGCGGCCTCATGTTCGGTATGTCGGTAAATTCCTGCCGGATATACCGAACAAGGCGCATCTGCGGGCCACGTACATGAAAGATGGCGGTTATCTTACAG
>Ga0070729_10007237_pt1 | contig 10706 bp, 7 predicted proteins | sample tdDd472_FD_66725 | JGI IMG/M metagenome (GOLD analysis project Ga0070729, IMG submission 66725) | Marine sediment microbial communities from the Atlantic coast under amendment with organic carbon and nitrate - tdDd47.2 | ecosystem: Environmental > Aquatic > Marine > Coastal > Sediment | place...
GATGAAAGAGGCCAATAGCGCAATACAACCTGTCCAACAATCTTATTTAATGGCACAGGGCCAAATCGGCGCGAATCACGGCTATTATTACGATTATCCCCCATCATAAAATATTCTTCCTCACCGAGTTCCCACATATCATCCCGGCATCGGCTTAGTTGACAGGGTTCTTTAATATAACTTTCGTCCAATTTAACACCGTTGATATACACCTCTTGATCTATAATTTCAACCGTATCACCCGGTAAACCAACCACGCGTTTGATTAACATAATACCAACTTCGGCTTCAGCAGGTACTAGTGAATTAAACACAAGAATGTCACCACGTTGTGGTTCTCCGATTAAATAATTGACACGACTCACAACAAGTCGATCATCACCATAAAAAGTTGGTTCCATGCTATGTCCATCCACCAATGAACGTGGAATCGCCAAATCAAAAAGCACGGTTACCGCGATGATAAAGACTATCGTACTGGCAGCTTCGAGTAGCATACCGGGAGTCTTCAGTTTTGGACGCGGCAAACTATTGGATTGGCTGTTTAGCATAAACGCTCCTTAGAGTACTAAACACATTATGATTTTTGTGTTTCTAATCGCAAATGTCTGATCTTTACACACATAAAGGTAGAATTTGTCATATAGTGATAAGTAGAAGGTAGATGATTTGTGTTTAGGGTGAATCTGTACATAATGTACGATATACCTTAATTGTTTAGAGGAATTATAGACCTAACGTTCATCTGTCGCAATATACAGTCTCTACGATTGTGTGGCATAATACAGATGCATAAAATATCATTTTTGTTATACTTGAATCATAGCCCACATAGCAAGGAAGTTCAATGTGTCTGGTGAAACAATACTTGTTGTAGATGATGGTAAAGAAAATCGGGAGTTTGTTGTTGAATATGTATTAGAGCCAAATGGCTTTAAATATTTGACAGCGCGTGACGGACAAGAAGGATTGGAAATGGCAATCCAACATCGTCCAGACCTGATTTTGTTAGATTTACAGATGCCCCGTTTAGATGGGATTGGTGTTCTAAAGAAATTAGATACCCATCATCTTGATATCCCAGTTATTCTCATGACCTTCCACGGTTCAGAAGATATTGCAGTTGAAGTATATCGATTAGGTGTTCGGGATTATGTCAAGAAACCGTATACCCCTGACGAGATGTTAGATTCGCTAGAACGTAGCTTGTCGGAAATTCGGCTACGCCGAGAAAAAGAAGCTCTCACAGAACGTGTCATTCATGCCAATCGAGAACTACAACGTCGCTTACAAGAACTTAACATCCTTTATAATGTTGGTAAAAGTGTAACTGCTACCACCGATTTGAGTATTTTATTACCTCGTATCGTAGATGCCGCTGTACAAATTTCTGGGTCAGAAGAAGGCTATATCTACCTTTTAAACGACAAACAACTTGTGTGTCTTGCTCAAAAACGGCGAGACTTCGCTACTGCCGAAGCCGCTAATTTTGAAGTCCGTGACCCAATCGCATTACACGTCCTTAAAAAAGCAAATCCAATCGCTCTTGGTCCTGATCAATTACAAACGTCGAAAAATGGCAACGATTCCCCTATCTCGGTAGCATATGCGCCTCTCATCCATGAGCGTCGTCCTGTCGGGGTTATTGGTGTGGCCAACTTCTCCGATGACTCGCGGATTTTTGTCAACGATGATAGTAATCTCTTGAGTGCCTTAGGCGATTATGCGGCAATTTCCATCGTTAATTCACAAAATATGCAAGCCTTACGCGAATCCCGAGAACAAGTTAAAGATACTTTTGAACGTTTTGTATCACCATCCATTGTTCAACGGGCTATCGCAAAACCCGATAATGTTACGCTCGGTGGTACTCGTCAAGAAGTAAGTGTACTATTTGCAGATATTCGTGGTTATACAGCTTGGAGCGAAAATGCTGAACCTGAACATGTCGTTGAAGTCTTAAATCATTACTTGAGTCTTGCAGCAGGTGTCATTCTTGGGTGGGAAGGCACACTCGATAAATTCTTCGGGGATGGTTTGATGGCAATTTTCAATGCACCCGATAGACAACACGATCATGTCCATCGTGCGGCAGATGCAGCTCTTGCCCTCATGAAAGCGGCAGCAGAAGTTAATGAAATTTATGGACATCGCCTAACTTATAGTGTAGGTGTCAATGTTGGTGAAGCAGTTGTCGGCTATATTGGCACAGAACGCGCACTCAATTATACCGCCATTGGTGATACGGTTAATCTTGCCAAACGACTGCAAGAATCTAGCGCACCTGGGCAGATTATCGTTGAAGAAGCCATGATTAAGCGACTCGGTAATCAAGTCAAAGCCCGTCCCTTAGGTGAATTACGGGTTAAAGGACGGAAGATGCCAGCATTTGCCTATGAGCTAATCGACGTAAGATCCTAGAAAACAAAAAGGGGATATGCTCCCCTTCTAGATTATGATTGTTCGTTACGCGCACGGAAACTTAAGCGTATCGGTGTTCCTTCAAATTCATATGCTTCACGGAACTGATTTTCAAGATATCGCTTGTAGGTAAAATGTACCTGTGTGGGATCATTAACATGAAACAAAAACACCGGTGGATCGGTACGTACCTGAGTAGCATATAAGAATTTAAGACGTTTTGTACCTTTACCATGTGGCGGATGTTTTTCCACTGCATCACGCATCACACGATTGACATCAGATGTCGGCATACGGAAGAAACGTGCTTCCCATACGCGATGAACAACCTCTAAGACTTGATGAACCCGTTGTCCTTGTTCTGCACTGATAAAAACAATCGGCGCATATTTAACAAAGTGCAGGCGATCCCGAATATTCTGTGTGAACTCGTGCATGGTAAATGCATCTTTTTCGATAGCATCCCATTTATTAATCACAATCACAAGGCTCTTATATTCTTCAATAACATACCCTGCGATATGTTCATCTTGTTCAGTAACACCCAATTGAGCATCAATGACTAATAAGGCAATGTTACACCGTGAAATAGCTTTCATCGCCCGTATCACGCTGAACTGCTCAACACCTGGTTCTACACTACCTCTACGACGAATACCCGCAGTATCGATCAGAGTGACTCTCTCACCAAACCATGTTATATCCGTATCAATTGCATCACGGGTTGTCCCAGCAACAGGGCTTACAATTGCACGGTCTTCCCCGATTAATTTATTTAGCAATGTACTCTTACCAGCGTTAGGTCGTCCGACAATCGCTATTCTAAGATGTTCATCGTCGTCTTCTATGTTGTCCCAATCTTCGGTCACAACTTTGATTTCGTTAACAACCTCGTCCAACAAATCACCCACACCAAGACCATGTATCGCACTGATGCCGACAACGGATGTCAGACCTAAACTATAAAAATCATAGGCATCATGCTGATGTTGAATATCATCAACTTTATTTGCCGCGATAATCACTGCTTTGTCAGTACGACGTAGAACCTCCGCAATTGCTTCATCAGCTGCTGTAACACCATGTTGTGCGTCAACTGTCATCACGATGACATCGGCACCACCAATTGCAATCATTGCCTGCTCTTTTATCTCTTCGATAAAATCCGCGCTACCTTCTGCCAATGGAGATTCATCTCGTGACCCCGATGGTTGATAAACTTCTATACCACCGGTATCGACCACTTGGAAAACCACACCATTCCAATCTGATTCACCATGTAGACGATCACGAGTTGTCCCCGGAATTTCGTGGGTAACAGCCATACGGGAACCCACTAACCGATTAAATAATGTACTTTTTCCTACGTTGGGGCGACCCACCAACGCTACAATGGGTTTTCTAGCCATAATTACTACATCCTTATCACATTTGAACAAGATATTGTAATGGGGTACATGATTCTGCGATAGGGGAAACTGAACGATCTAACTATTCGTTAATTACCTGATGGTGTAGAAACAGGAATAGGTTCATCTGTAGCTTCCTCATCAGGTTCATTAGATGCTATTTCGACATTAACAACGGCAGGCAATAGTGATGCATTTGCCTCACTCAAGTCACCCTGACTAATCACAATTGTAGGGGTTAGGTCATAGCGTCCGGGTTCTAATCCATTTAAATCGACAATCACCTGTATATCAGTCGCCAGTAAATCATCGACAACTGCACTCGGTCCATTAATAATTGCAGAAACAGCTTGCGGTGCAATAGTAGCAGAATATCCCTCTGTCAAACCGATACGTCCCACAGTGATATTATCAAATTGGCTAACGGCTATTTGTGCCAGAATACTAATATTTACTGTGATATTGTTGTCTCCGCCGATCACAAAAACCTCATCATCAGGTAACTGTACCGGAACAACGACTTCAAAATCACTCGTTCGATCTTGCAAACTTATCGGTATCGTTAAGAAGGTATCTTCAAGCACTTCAAGTTGCTCTGGAGCTCCCCCGATAAAAATCGTCTGTGGTTCATAACTAAAGGTCGATAAAGTATATCCTTCTGGTTGTGTTCCAACAAGGATATTTGGGCGGACCGATACTTGTTTGACATCATCACGGCGCGTTATATTAACAGCAACACTTGCGGTTTGAGGTTCAATCGTAACATCTTCGACACGGTTTCCATCAGCATCAATTGCATACAAACGGATATCTGATTCAATCGGATTGCGGTCATTAGATAAATCTAGCAAACCCCGAACCGACACAACCTCCGATACAACACTAGACGCACCACTCACTAGCACCTGGAAAATGTCTGGGACAGGCATATCATTGGTATAACCAACAGGTGGTATCTCTGATATGACAATCTCTACAGGTTTTTGAAACGACTCTTTTAATTCGAGTTCGACTGTAATCTGTGCAGGTTGTGTTTGTGCGACCAATCGTAGTTGTTCTTCAGTTTGCGATGATGCCACAGTTACCTCTAACGGTACGATATGTGTGCCAGGTCCTAAACCCCGCAAATCAGCGCGAACAATCACATCATCAGACCGACGTGATGAAGCAACAGTCTGTGCGGCTTGTATTGTCACACTCGCAAAGCGTGTCGGATTATTGGTCAGTACAGTTGTATCATCTTGCACAATTTGTACAGATATCGATGGAAATTGGCGGCGTGTAATTGGGTCAGATGACGTAACAGCAATATACCATACCCCTGTCGCTAAAAAGACAGAAGCAATTAACCACGCAATATTCCCAATCAAGTCGGAATTTTGTAGCCGTTGCACTATTAATTCGCCTGCTGTTCGCGTCGTGTTTGCATTTTAATCGTCATTTCTTGTACAGCTTCACGTATACGTCGCATCAAAGAAATATCCTCTTGTGGTGTTGGACCATACTGTGCGTTTAGATGGAGACGTAACCGATCTGTATCCAAGCGTGAAATCATCATCCCACTATTTGCAATCGCAATTTTTCCAGTCTCTTCTGATACAACAACACACAAGGCATCCCCAACTTCACTAATCCCTACAGAAGCGCGATGGCGTGTTCCCATATTCGGATTGGGTAGATTTCGACTCGCAGTTAAAGGCAATACACTTGCAGCTGATGCAATACGTCCTGTATTGTCGATGATAACCGCCCCATCATGCAATTCGGTTTTAGGCCAAAATATCGTTACCAACACATCTGCCGTCACGATACTATCCATTTGTGTTCCAGAGCGAATATATTCCTTCAAGCTACTGTTACGCTGTAAAACAATTAAAGCACCGTGTCGCCGTTCCGATAATTTTTCTGCCGCAGCACAAATCTCATCAATCACCTTTAATCGGATTGTATCAGGGGCTTGTCGTGTGCCAAAGACTGTTCCACGACCTAATCGCTCTAACGCCCGACGGATTTCTGGTTGAAAAATAACAGGTACAGCAACAACAAGTGCCGTCAATCCATTGACGAGTAACCAACTTAATGCCTGAAGTTGGAAAATTCCGGAAATCAAGATCAACCCAATGACAATGAATGCAATCCCTCGAAATAGCGCAACAGCCTGCGTTCCACGAAATAGAAACGTCACACTATAAAACAATAAGCTAACAATCGCTATATCTGCAAGGTCAGAGGGTGTAAGGCTTTGTAGGACAAAAATAATCTGTTCCACGGTTAAATTTCCATCTGTCATTTAAAAGGCACGTCGTTATTAACGTGCCCATCAACATCTTATATAATAATCAACACCAACCAACCTTAGAAAGATGTGGAATAGATATTACCGATTTTTCCTAACCACCAAGTTGGCTGAGTAATTTCACGTAATCCTCAACCCTATCGGGCTTCAAATTGATAATCTGTCTAATGGTGTTGGCGGCATCTTTATGTGCCCCTATCTCCAGTTGTAATTCACCAAGCGCATCAAGTTGTTCAATAGCTTCACCTTTACGTCCAAGCCGTTGATAAATCTGTGCCATGCGTGAGCGCAATGCTGTATCCGAAGGATACTGACGCACCAAGTCTTCTAATAGAGAAGTCATCACGTTGATTTGCCCTTTTTGTGCGTAAGAGCCTAATAAAATATCCAACTTTTTGACCGCTTCTACAGCATTGCCTTGCGTAAAATAAATATCAACCAAGGCACGCAGGGATTTTTCATCCGTTTTATCGAGCTCAATAATCTCTTCATAAACCCGTTGTGCTTGACGCGTATTCAACCGCATCTGAGCAATATCAGCAATCCGATGTTTGATGCTGACAATTTTCATCACCTCAGCATTTACACGACGTGCTAATTTTTCCGCGTTAACATATGTTACACCGGCATTATCAAAATCACTTAGTTGTTGGTACGTATTTGCCAATCCCATATATTGGTCTAGCGCTTCATCCCAACGTTCTTCGTCTTCTAACAATCCGATCAAATTCATCCGAACTTCAATATCAAGCGGGGCCATCTCTAATACTTCACTCAAGATAGAAGCCGCCCGTTGATTTTCGTTACGGACAATATATGATTTTGCGACCATATTGTATTTATCAATCGCTTGACGAATACGGCCTTCCTTCATCATGATTTCAGCCATACGAACATGAACTGGCAGGTAATGGGGAGATTGTTCAACTGCACGATGCGTTTCGTCCATTGCAAGCACATATAGTCCTTGTCGAATATAACGATCAATCATCGAAACCGTATCAGCAATACCATCACCACCCTTAACGGATAAGATTTCGACTAAACCTTGTCCTCCCTCATCACGGAAAGTCTCCTCAAGGTGACGACGTGTTTCAGAAATCCGCCCTTTCCATTCAGCTCCCGATAACAAACTTGATAACCGCACATTAACGGCTTGGAGAGCTTCAGGTTCACGCGCTTCGAGTGTTACCAACAAATTTTCGTATAAGTCTGTCAGTTGTTCAATTTCGTTTTCACTAGTTGCCAGCATGGTATCGACACTTCGCAAACTCTGTGTGAGATAACGAGAGGCTTTTTTCTGCTCACCTAGCGCAAGATATGCCAGCCCCATTCCATGCAACGCACCCGCTGCAAGGCTTGGCGAAAGTGTTGCTTCACCTAAATGGGCAAGAGCTTCTTTCGGTTGATCTGTTAACACCATCAACACACCTAAATTCAACTTCATTGCTGGGTGATTCATACCAGCCTCAACCGCTTGCAAATACGCCTTTACGGCTGCGGGTTTATCATCTTGGCGTTGGTGTTCCATGCCCTGTAAGGCAAAGCTGACCGACATATCGAGTCCACCCTCTACAACATGCTGTGCCAAAAGTTCGAGTGCATGAGACATCGCCTCGCCAATTGGCCCTAAAGGATCAGATTCAACAATCTCATCATTGTCACTATCAAATGAAAAATCAAACGAACTACCGGAATTCTTTGGTTCTTCTTTGCGTTGATTTTGTCGCAAGATTTCTTCAGGTAGATGAACTTCACCACCAGATTCTAGTGCACGAAGAATATTGAGTGTATGAGAATTACGTTTATCAAGGCGTAAGGCACGTTGTGCGGCTTTGATTGCCTTTGGAACATCTCCATTTTTCTGGAAATTAAATGCCAACACAAGATATTCTCGGATCGATTGTGTCTTATCACCAATCCGTTCATATGCCTGTGCCAACTTCGCATGGACACTCACCAAACCGGGGGTTAAGTGTGTTGCATGTTCCCAGTTCGCAATTGCTTTACCAATATCACGCTGACTGAGATAGACTTCCGACACTTTAACATACTGTTGCGCCGCTTCTTTTAAGCGTCCCATTTTTTCTAATGCATCCGCACTACCCTCAAGTGGTACTGGGTCATTCGGTGCAAGTTGAGCCGCCCGTTTATAGACTTTAAGTGCAGCATTAAGTTGTTCGTCACGCAACAAAGCCAACCCAAGATTAACATGAGCCTCTGCTTCATCAGAGAATTCTTGCACCGCTAAGGTATATGCATCGACAGCAGCCGACCAATCTCCTTGCCACGCAGCATCATTCCCAATTTCCATTTGTTGTTGATATAGTTCACGATTTCCTGGCATCGTTCCGCACCAATAATTCTCTAATATTATCCTAAAAGATGAGCGAGGATCGCCTTCTGAGCATGTAGTCGATTCTCGGCTTGTTCAAAGACTTTTGATCGTGTACCGTCCATCACCTCATCTGTAATTTCATCACCACGATGAGCTGGTAAACAGTGCATCACAATACAATCTGAATTCGCAAATCCCAACAAATTTGAATTAACCTGAAAATCAGCAAATTCCTTGCGACGCTGTGCTGCTTCTGCTTCTTGTCCCATACTCACCCATGTGTCTGTGTAAACCACATCAGCATTTGAAACTGCTTCTTCGGGACGAACATACATTTCCACAAGCGAGCCGTTTCTATCTGCGACCTTGAATATCTTGTCTCGCATCGCACTATCCAACTCATAACCTTCGGGTGAAGCAATGGTGAAGGTCATTCCAAAATGCGCTGCCGCAAGTGCTAGTGATACCGCTACATTGTTGCCATCACCAACATACGCTAATCGCACACCACGCAACTTCCCAAAGTGTTCTTGAATAGTCAGCACATCGGCGAGTGCTTGACACGGATGAGATGAATCACTCAAACCATTAATCACCGGGACTCGTGAATATTTTGCCAACTGCTCAACATGCTCATGATCATATACTCGCGCCATTATCCCCTGCACATAACTCGAAAGAACTCGTGCTACATCAGGGACACTTTCACGCGCTCCTAACCCAATTTCTTGGGGTCCAAGCATAATCGCACTACCACCGAGATGCTTCATAGCCATCTCAAAAGATACTCGTGTTCGTAATGATGCTTTTTGAAACACCATTCCCAGGGTCTTATTTTGTAAAATAGGTCGGTTACCCCCTATTTGCCATTCCATCTTCAAACGCAATGCCAATTCAAGGAGATATTCCATCTCACGAGTAGACCAACTCGCCAAATCGAGAAAGTGCTTCATTAACTATTTACTACTTTCAAACGTCAATCAATAAGATGCTGTAACTACTTCGCAGTATAGCATAAGTCCTATATCTGCGAAACAACAAACCGCAATCTCTATCTATATTATATGCAACTTTACAAGTGAATCCTGTATCGTTAGAAAAACCCAACGTAAGTCTCTAATCCATGTCTTCCATATCGCGCCAATTTTTACCATAACTTGCATTCGCCTTTAGCGGAACAAGCAAGGGTTTGCCATCAGGTAATGCAGATTCCATCGTCTCGACAACCAACGCCTTTACATCATGTATTTGATCTTCTTTGACTTCTAACAGCAATTCATCATGAACTTGGAGTGTCATTGCTGCATCAAAAGATTCTTGATTCAATCGTGTATACAAGTTCAACATAGACTGCTTAAGAATATCTGCGGCTGTTCCTTGTATCGGCATATTAATTGCCGCCCGTTCTTCTGATGCAGTGCTACGGCTTTTCTGTCCCACTTTGATCGCTGGATAATCTCGACGACGACCATATAGCGTTTCAGTATACCCATGCTCCCAAACAAACGCTTTAGTTTGCTTGATATATTGTTCCACACCGGGCATCCGTTCAAAATATGTCTTGATGAAGCCTTCAGCTTCTGCCAGTGTCAGATCACTATCACGCGCTAGCCGAAACGCCCCCATCCCGTACATCAGCCCAAAATTAACACGTTTTGCAAAACTACGTTGTTCATAGGTGACATCTGCGGGATCAATACCATGCACAGTGGCGGCAGTTGCTTGATGAATATCTAAATCGCGCTTAAAGGCATCAATCAACGTTGCATCTTGGCTGATATGCGCCATCACCCGCAATTCAATCTGGCTATAATCGACTGCCAAAAATACATAACCATCTGGGGCAACAAATGCACGACGCACTTCTCGTCCAAGTTCAGTACGAATTGGGATATTTTGCAAATTCGGATTACTACTGCTAAAACGCCCTGTGGCTGAACCTGTCTGGTTATAACTGGTATGGACACGCCCCGTTGCAGGATTTACCAACTCTGGCAACGCATCGACATACGTACTTTTTAGCTTAGATAATTCTCGATAGTTGATAATCATATCAATTATCGGATGCTCATTCTTTAAAATTTCGAGTGTGACCGTATTGGTTGAATACCCATGAGTTGTCTTGTTAAGCCCTTCTACAGGGAGCTTCAATGTATCAAACAAAACGACATTCAATTGCTTAGGGCTATTGATATTAAACTCACCGGAACCACCAGCCTTGTAAATCTACTGTTCTAACTCA
>Ga0070729_10007238_pt1 | contig 10705 bp, 9 predicted proteins | sample tdDd472_FD_66725 | JGI IMG/M metagenome (GOLD analysis project Ga0070729, IMG submission 66725) | Marine sediment microbial communities from the Atlantic coast under amendment with organic carbon and nitrate - tdDd47.2 | ecosystem: Environmental > Aquatic > Marine > Coastal > Sediment | place...
AAAAATGGATACGCCCCACTCGGCTTGAACCGTATCCCAATCGCGTAAACATCTCCTATAAAATTTAATCGACGCGAAAAGGTATTTGTCCCATCCAATATACTCGTTGCAGAAATTGGTTGGTTATCCATCAAGAATTCATCACCGAAGTTAAAAATTGTGCCTAATCCACCGTTGGGATGCAAAAATTCTTCTCGATAAGTCGGTAAATCATGATTACGGATGAACCAATAATCTTGTACAAACGCCTGTAACATGCCCGATGGTTTCATGAGCTGAAAACCCAAATAGGCTAATTGTTGTGATGAGTCTTGCTTAGGCAAAATCGTGTCCTCAAAACTAATCATGTCGCAAAAATACAATACCAGAATCGGCACAAGATGTATTGTAAGGATACGACATTTTAAAGGGAAAGGACATCACATGTCAGATACAAAAAAGATCGGGATTATCATATTTGATGGCGTACTCACCAGCGAAATCATCGCACCTGCTGAGGTATTTGGGATTGCTGTCGAGCAAGATTGGTTTAAGGGTTGGTCAGTTGAATTGATCAGTGTAGAAAATCAAAGCACGATTAGAACACATGAAGGCATTACCATTGGTGCGGATACGTCTATTGAAAAAGATGGTTGGGTTGATGTGCTGATTGTACCCGGTGCATATGATATGGATGCTTTGATTGCGAACGCCAAACTGGATGCGTTCATCAAAAAACATGAACAAGCTGACGCATGGTTATCGAGCAATTGTAGTGGCGCATTTCTGCTGGCGAGTGCTGGTGTATTGGATGGCAAACAAGCCACAACATGGTTTGGTGGAGAGGAATCATTACAAGAACAGCATCCTCAAATTAAAGTACAATTTGATGCACCTGTTGTGGTCGATAGCCGACGGGTAACAAGTAATGGGAGTATCGTCAGTTATCAAGGGGCGATTGTGTTGCTGGGGAAATTATCTTCGTCTGATCACGCTAAAGAAGTTTACGATACATTGGCGATGAGTCGCTTAGATAATTGGGAAACGATTCAAGACTCGATTGCCGATACTGTAACAGCATAAACTCCCCCAAATATTTAGTGGGCATGTCTTCGGATTTGTCCTTTTTTATTTCCAACGAAACTACACAAATACTAACCATTTGACCTGACCACTTAGCGGGTGTGATTGTATTACAGACAAAGTACAGTGTAAGTATGTCAAAGCTTATACATCAAAATGGAGATTTACACATGAACGATTTAGTTAAACAATTGGTCGACCAACTTGGATTAGACGAAGCTATTGCAAAACAAGCTGTGGGTATCATCATGGGTGTGTTAAAAGACAAACTTCCTGCACCGATTGCTGATCAACTTGAAAATATGGTCGAAGGTGGCGATACTGGTGATCTTATGGCTCAATTAGGTGGCGGCGAAGAAGGTTCTGCTGGCATTATGGGTATGCTCGGTGGCTTACTCGGTAAGAAATAATTTGGTGGCAAGTCGTCATCCCAAATAAAATAATTTCGATACAAGGGCATGGTTCATGAGGACGATGCCTTTGTTTTTTTATAGTTGATTCCCCTATGACTACCCTACCCTCACACGTTTTTCAGTATACTGAACATAAATGATTATTGTACTGTGAGGGTATGATGCGTTATTTCAGTCTGATTTTTCTATTTGTGATGATGATTCCAACGTTTGCTGAGGATGATATATGGACATTGCAGGAACAATGTGTACCTCGTGCCCCTATTGGTTCTTGGTCATATGATGGAACAATCCTTGCAACTGGATATAGTGGGTTACACGGTATTAATGCTGATTGGGAAACTCCACGCGTTATGGTGCGTACTTCGCGTTACTCAAACGGTCTCCTTTCCCCAAATCAAAGATGGTACGCTGAATTTCAAGGGTATGTGTACTACGCCGAATCTTTCAATGATCTTCATGTTATTGAAGCAATAACGGTAAACAGCACATTAGGTGATAATAATGTTTATTCTATTCCGTGGGAGAATTCTTGGCTTAACATGTGGGGCTATCGAGAAATATTCTGGCTAAATGATGAACAAATCCTCTACGAATATTCGGACGACTTTGTACATGATCTCGATGAACTACGGGTAATCAATATTTTAGAAGGCACGACAGCAAAATGGGATTCTGCAATCGACATACTTGATGGTGGTTCTGGATTCCAAAGAGAATATGTACAATTCCCATCTCCAGATTTTACTCAAACAATAAATAATAGCCATCATCCTGATGAAAATCGTCGCTATTGGGCTATTTATGATATTGATGAGGTTAAACCGTTGGCAGAAATAGAAACCCGTTCAGAAGCGATCTTTGAATGGCTACCTAATTCATCTGGTTTTGTGGGTGAAATAACAGATGCTGATGAGAACACCTCACTGACTTATTTTGATAAAAATAGTAACAAACTCGCTACAATTATGACCTTAGATAGGGATCAAGTCCGCTATCCGCGCAATCTCAGGTTCGCTTCCAACGGTAGATATCTTGCAATCAAAATATGGCGAGGTAATCTTTTAATAGCCGATATAGATACACATCAGGTTATTGATACTTGTTTGTCTACCGCTGATAGTATTACATGGTCACCTGATAATTCACAAATCGCTTTTCTTGAGCCAAATAGTGGAACACAAAATGTATATGTGTTTGATCTTGATTCATGGTCATATCGTGCCGTTGCTCGACATATTGTACAGAGTACGTGGGATAAAATTATTGGTTGGCGCGAGTGATGGCACAATTTATGTGTGGGATGTATCGGTGTTGATGGAAGATTAGAAAAATTAGGGGACTGAAACTAGCCCCCATTTGATTATTCCGCTGGAACTGGAACGGGTAAATCGGCTTCGGCAGTGTCTTTCCATTTTTCGCCTTCATCGACGAGCATCACAGGGATACCTTCTCGAATCGGGTATTTATAACCGCTGTCATCACAGACTAGCCAAGTGTCTTTGACCAACCGTAATGTGCCGGGGTTATCCCCTTTGTCTTTATAATGGACAGCTACTGGACAGCGCAAGATTTTTAAGAGGTCTTCGGATACAGTCGCCATAGGGTTTCCTTCTCAAGTTGATTTCGTTTGATAACCTTGAGTATAGCCCGTGACCCCAATAGCGTCAATTACGGTTAAATGATCCTTTTTACGCTGAGATGATTCGTGTCAATAACACCTAACAAACACCATTACGCAAGAATCGCAGACCACGTTATAATGGGGGTATACTTTTCACAGAAACTGTCGGATTTTTTGGCAGAGGAGCGACACAACATGAAGCGAATATGGCGACTAACCATAATTCTACTCTTATTGGTGGTCTTTGCATTAGCCCTATCCCTAACGATTGTCTCAGCCGATCGCGGTACGAATTGGACAGGTCAATTTTATGACTGCATCGATCTAAGTTGTAATGTTGAAGATACCGAAGTATTTGCTTCGGGACTTAACTTTGATTGGAGCGGTATTCCAGTTGACGATGATGGCAATCAGGTAGATGGTATCGGTGCAAATAATTTTTCAGTACGGTTTACATCCACACAAACTTTTTCATCAGGATCTTATGAATTTCAAATCACGGCAAATGATGGTATCCGACTGTATATTGACGGTGTACTGGTGCTCGATGATTTTACGACCAATGACCTCAGCACGTATACGTTAACACAGACCTTATCAAGTGGTGACCACTCTTTGACAGTTGAATTCTTTAATGATACGGGTGATGCCAACTTAGAAGTCCAGTGGTTCTTAACCGCCGCCGAAACTTCAACCCCAGCTCCGACAACGACTCCGATTGTAGTTAATGCGAGCGTTGTACGTGTTAACGGATTATCGTTACGAACCGGTCCATATTTAGGTGCGTCGCTGATTGGTGTCTTACGTCCGGGAACTGTCTATAACCTCGCCGCCAAGAACAACAGCGAAGGTCTATTTACATGGTATTATCTCACAACCGAAAGTGGCTATAGCGGTTGGGCATCTGGACGTTATCTCGAACTCACAAACCCAGACAATATTCTGCCTGAAGTGGGGACTAATTTTGATACGGCTAATGGAGAACCTGATCGCGGTATCATTGCTGTTCCACGTGCGATTATGAATGTGCGTGTTCGTCCAAGCACCCGTGCGGCTCGCCTCACACAAATGCCTTGGGGTGGTGAAGCACAAGTCCTTGCAAGAACAGTACAAGGTGGCAAAGACTTCTGGTATCTTGTGCGCTATGAAGGCGTGGTCGGTTGGATATATGCGCCATACGTTGGTATTCGAGGCGACATTAATAACGTACCCGTCTATTAAGCCAAATAAACAGGCTGAGCGTAGACACTTCTTGGCTTGTTTACCATGATTGATGGTGTTGATTTTTGTATTGACGATTATAATAGCGCAGAATTTGTGTAAAGAGGATTTTCATGAAACTGCGCTTGATTGTTATTTTATGGATGTGTTTTGCCGTCGTCGGACAAATTTCGGCACAAGTCCCACCCGTACCGACATCTGCCCCTGGTACACTGACCCGGCAAGATTCTTATATACGGTCAGATCGGCTTGGTATTACATTTATCAGCTCGATTGATAGCCATAACAACCCTGAACGCTATCGCAATGCGCTGATCCTCGGTGCGGGCTGGAATCGTTGGCCTCTTTATTGGGATCGCGTCGAATCTGCTCCTGATGAATGGGATTGGTCAGCGTATGATGACCTTGTTGAAGACGACCTTCGTAATCAGCTAAACATCAATGCCATCTTACTCGGTAGACCCGAATTCCGTGCCAATGGCGAAAGTATTCAAGGCATCAACGAGCCAATATTCGCTGATGGTAAAGATATATACACTGAAGGCGTAGCCATCAACCCTGATAATCCGTGGGCGCAATATGTTTATCGAGCCGTGACACGCTATAAACCTGATGGCATCCTTACCCATCAACGCAATTTACGCCCTGAACAAGGGATTCGCGTATGGGAAATCTGGAATGAACCTGATTTCGCACCATTCTGGCAAGGTGGCGTAATTGCTTATGCGCGAATGCTCAAAACAGCTTATATTGTTATTAAATCTGTTGATCCTTCCGCAACTGTGTTATTTGGCGGATTATTATATGCAACAGACGAGACATGGTTAACTCAGGTATTGGCAATTTACCAGAACGATACCAACCGAGTAGCAAATAATTGGTATATGGATGCGGTTGCGATTCATAGTTATGATGATCCATGGCGGAGTGCATGGCTGGCGTTATATGTTCGTCAAGGTTTAAAAGCCTACGGGTTAGAGCGTCCGATCTGGTTAAATGAATCAGGGGTATCGGTATGGGATGATTACCCCGGTCCCGTCTGGGCAAGCGATTCTGCGAACCGGATACGTCTGGCAACGACAGAACAACAGGCCTATTTCTATATTATGAGTACCGCTTATGCGTGGTCAGAGGGTGTTGATAAGGTATTCTTTCATCAGTTATATGATGATTGTGGCAATCAACAAGCTGGCACAGACTTCCCACCAAATAATGGTGAGTTGTGTAGCAGTGGAGCTTGTTTTGGAGATGCGTTTGGCATCTATCGTAATCCAACTGATGCCGTCTGTTATAGTCAACACCCCTTTGCTGATACGCCGCGCCCTGTTGCAACTGCTATCCGCTTAATCGCAGATATTTTTGGACGTGACGAATTTACACAGAACAGTGTTGAAGATGTCGATGGCAAAGTCACTGTTATTTCGTTTGACCGTCCACGAACCGACGAGCGCATTCTTGTTATCTGGAATCGTACTTATGAAGTAATTACGTTTCCCCTGACACCAACTGCTCAATCCGCAACTTTGTATACACTCGACGGTAAGCAAACGATTGTACCCGCCGATGATGGATATTATTATTTTGAACTTGAACCTGCTTCTGATTTCAGTTATCCCGATGTCGATCCAACTCGTATAACTGCTATCGGTGGCGAACCGATAATCCTTGTCGAATCAACTGAGAGTGATGCAGTACCGCTTGGCGATTTTGTAGTTGCTGACGCAGGTATAGAAGATATTGAATTGCGTCCTACCATCGCCCCTACTGCTGGTGCAATCATTATTGAGCCTGTTCGTGCAACCGTTGCACCAGAAAATGATACAACTCCACCAACCCCAACCATGAAAGCTTTACCAGAAACCAGTAGCCACATTTTTACCGTGACATGGGGCGCACAGGATAATGGAGAAGTGAATAATTATTTTGTTTGGGTACGGATCAACGGTGGGGATTGGCTACCATGGATGGAAACCGCTGCAACTCAAAATGACTATGCAGGGGAAGCAGGCAATTTATATGAATTTGCAGTTTGGGCACAAGATGTCGCAGGTAATTGGTCAACCAATACTGAAATACAGCCAATGGCAAGCACAAGAGTTGAATAGCCAATGACCCCAAAACGCATTGTTTTTCTACTGGCAAGCATCATCGTGAGTATATTTTCTCTATATCTCGTACTACAGAATGTGCCGATAGATGATGTACTAGCAAGTATCCAGCAAGCAGACATGAACTATCTTGTTATTGCGTTTATGTTTATTACGCTATCGATGTTTACTCGTGGGGTACGCTGGTGGGGATTATTAGGCTACCGCATCCCTCTCATACAAGCCTCGCATATTGTAAATGTGACTTTCCTCGGTAATCAACTGCCCTTCCGCATGGGGGAAATCGCACGGAGTGTTCTAGCAATCCAAGGCGGTGTGCCGATCATCACATCAGCAACCAGCATTGTCGTTGAACGACTAGTTGATATGTTAATCGTAGTTATCATGATTGCAGGCGCGGTCAGTCAACTCCCTGATGTACCGCCTCAAATCACACAATCCGCTACTATCTTTGGGTTCTTGGCAATTGTTGGGTTTGCAACGCTCGTAATCCTCGCACGGTTGCCACAACTTGCTCATCGTATTATGGATAATGTCCTCAAGCTGATTCCGATATTGGGACGCTTACCGCTTAAGACCATGCTCAATCATGTTCTGGATGGCTTAAAACCCCTCACAGAAGCGCGTACTTTATTTTTCACTACCAGTTGGTCATTGATTGCGTGGGGAACATCATTAGCATCGTTTTACTTTCTACATCAAGCATTAGGTATCGAAACCAATTATGCTGTCAGTGTTCCGCTAGGTATCGGGCTGGCATCATTGAGTGTTGCTCTGCCTGTGAGTGTTGCGGCATTAGGTCCTTTTGAAGCAGCAATTGTGCTGACAGGTCAATTGGTTGGTATGGATAGTGTAGATGCTGTGTCCCTCGGATTCTTGTTACACGGCATGTCTGTCATGGGATATGCGCTATGGGGTGTGATCGGCTTATTGGCACTCGGTATTTCACCTAGTACCGCATTTAAGACCAAGAATGAATCTTTAGTCGATGAAAGAGAAATAAACCAAGATGAAAAAACGTCAACTCGGTAACAGTGATATGATAATTTCACCGATTGGAATTGGGACTGCGCCAATGTCCACTACCGATGATTGGCGAATCTACTGGGGCAAGCAAAACCAAAATGATGCCCTCAATGCGATACATACAGCATTAGATATAGGCGTTAATTGGCTTGATACTGCACCATTTTATGGATGGGGACACGGTGAAGAACTTGTCGGGAATGCGATAAAAGGCAAACGTGACAAAATTTTCATTTTCAGCAAATGTGGGTCAATCAATGATGGTAAAGGTAACACAATTGAAGACCTAAGCCCCAAGAGCATTACACAAGAAATCGATGAGACGCTGACACGGCTCGGCACAGATTATATTGACTTGTATCAATTCCATGACCCCGATCCTAATACGCCAATTGAAGAATCTTGGGGAACAATGCAGGAACTGATTCAAACAGGTAAAGTTCGGTATGGTGGCTTATCCAATCATCCTGTCGATCTCATGCAACGCGCCCACGCTATCGCACCGGTTACAAGCACTCAGAATCAGTACAACATGATTGTTCGTGATATAGAAGATGATATTTTGCCCTACGCACATGACAATAACATAGGTTCTTTGGCATGGGGACCGACTAAAGACGGATTTTTAATTGACTCCTTTGACCTCCATGCCCTTGAAGAGAAAGATTTTCGGCGCAACCGTCCACTAGCACATGCGACCAGCTATGAACGCTTGCAAGGCTTTAAAATGATACTCATTGACATTGCTTATAAGCACAACAAACTTGTCATTGATGTTATCATCGCATGGTTGCTCCATAATCCAATGCTAACGGCTGTCATATTAGGTATTCGATCAGCCAAAGAAGCGAATGAAATGACAGGTGGGCTTGATCTTATACTCGATCAGGATGATATACAGGCAATCGAAGCAGGCTTACAAATATTCAATTCCACAATAGATTCATAGAATCGTGTGCTGAACCAAGACTGCCCAATAGCCATCCTCGGTTGGTGTCTTTAAGTTGAGTATATTACCGTCGCGTTGAGCATCGGCTATCGGTTGCCACGTAGATTCATGAATATTCAACCATCGTACTTGCACAGGCGTATCCGCCCCTAATTGAAGTTGAATATCTCCCCCATCAGGAAAGAATACACCATATTCAACACCGATGTTTGCAATGCAATAGGCTTCATTGACACTACGCCCTTCGATTAGATCAAGGTGCGGTTCACAAGTTGTCAATTGCATTTCATTCGTAAACATTCGCATCGAATGAAGATGTGCTTGTGTGATGTCGCTCAAACCTAGACCTGCTGGCGGACGATGAAAACGCGCTGACGCAACCCCACCGAAGACGGCACGCCAAAAACGTTCTTGTGCATCTCGATTTGTACCGTATCGTCCACTATTTGCACCATAAATTTTAACCATATTCAGAGGGCGCAGTTGACCACTTGCTTTGACACGTTGACGCACCGCTTGCAGATTATCCCAGTGTATTAAACCCACATTATGGTTGTTCTGTGATACATCAATAAAGCCATATAATTCAGGATGATTGATCGTGGCATTATGTTGACTATCGTTTAAATCCCACGCATCCCACATTTCCGTCATAGAAACAGGATGACCAGCAATTTCACTCTTATGCTGAATATAGGTTGCCCAATATCGTCCCCATTCGGGTGATTCATTGGTTTCGTTATCCATGCAATATAAGACATTCGGATATTTCAAGGTAATCTCTAGTAACCAATCCACAAAAAGATGTTGATAGGGTAAGACAACTGTATTGTTTTCTAATGCGGGAACACTGCGGAAAAATGCGTTATCGCGTTTACCGGGGTGATTTTCGATAACTTCTACCAAGCCGGATTCTTCTGCTGTATATGCCCCATTATTTTTCGGATTAAAGGGGTTATCTTGCCACGGCTCGCGCGCAAAATCAAAGCGATCCCAAACTTCAATCTGAACAATAATGTGATGTTGCTTTGCGAGGGTCAATAAGTTTTCAAACTTTTCCCAATAGGCAGGATTTGGCTGAGTCAGATCATAAGTGCCATCGGCATTTGGTAAAAAGCACCATGCATCACCCTCATCACGGCTAGACATAGTACAGCGCACATAATTACCGCCGACAGATGCCAGTAAGTTCAAATGCGCTTCAAGGTCATCAATCTGAAATAAGTTATCTTCTATACTCCCGCCGATGAGTAATGTGGGTTTATGGTCATATTCCCAATAAAATGGATTTTCAGGATAAGGTCGTATGTGCATTGTCGTTCCTTTATGGTTAACCGAGTTTTGTTTAATACTGAAATTGGCTTTAGATTGCTATATCGATTATATACGAACCTGTATAAGGGTTATTGGTTGCTGGTTTTTGGTAAGTACAAATAGTCGCATTTTGACGATAGCCAACAACCAAAAACTAAGAACTTTATCCAATCGTAATTGCAATGACATTCACTAAATTTAAGTAATCTTCTCCAAACTGACGTTATGATTCGTCTTTGGTCAAATATTGATGGACAAGGGATTGGAAGTGATGGACACCATTTTCACGTAAGACTGAAAAACGCCCTTTTTCGTATGCCTTTGATTTTAAACCACGCTGTACCCATTGGCATAATTCAATGTCTTCTTGCTGGATTTCGTCACTGAACGCAATAATTTGTTGCATACTTTCCCAGCCTTCCCCAGTTCCCGGTGATTCAAAGTACCACTCAAATATGGTTAATGTTTTATCATGTCCGAGCGGGATAATAATATTGATTGAGGTGTTATCTAGGTACACATTAAGCATCACATTTGGGAAAATCCAATAGTAAAGCGCATCTTCTTCGCCTTCACCACTGCGGACATAGCGACGATCACGAGCTTCTCCTGCATCAACTTCACGGATAGGCGCATATTGCTTGGAATAATTTTCATAGGTATCCACCCGATATTGGTCATAATCAACTTCACGGAATAAACCGGGGTGCGCTATCGGCAAGTGATACCCTTCCAAATAATTATCCACATAGACTTTCCAATTGCAATCGATTATATAATCACGACGCTCAATCAGGCGCATCTGATCCAATTGAAAACCTGCCTTTTGGATTTCAGCATGGATTGTACCGTAAATCTCAGACATCGGTTTGGCAGTCGGGTCAAGGTTCACAAATACCCACGGTCCCCATGCTTCTACTTGTATCGATTTTAAGCAAACCGCGTCTTTATCCCAATTTTTAACACCTTCAAATTCAGGTGCGCGCAT
>Ga0070729_10007239_pt1 | contig 10705 bp, 9 predicted proteins | sample tdDd472_FD_66725 | JGI IMG/M metagenome (GOLD analysis project Ga0070729, IMG submission 66725) | Marine sediment microbial communities from the Atlantic coast under amendment with organic carbon and nitrate - tdDd47.2 | ecosystem: Environmental > Aquatic > Marine > Coastal > Sediment | place...
CTGGGTTGCGCCGAGACTGTAGCCAGTGAGATAAAATTGAGAAACCTCAATTTTGTTTTTGACTTCCTGCCAGGCAACCTGCATTACGCGGTAGAGGTCTTGTGCGTCGTCTTCCAAATGACCCGGTAGAGAGCTCTTAGATGCGGTAACTATAAAGTTCGGTGTGGTCGGTGATGAGATGGAGATGACATGGAAACCGGCCTGGTAATAGGCTTTTTCCATCATTTGCATTTTTGCCGACTGATAGTTTGCCCCGGTTCCGGCAATCACAAATATAAGTGGTGCTTTTTCTTTTTGCCAGACAAAGGAGCAGAACAGGCGGTCGTTGTACCACAGTGAATCAGGTATCTGACGGTCTTCAAAAATGGTAAGTTCAAGTCGTTTGCGCCTGATTTTTTTGGGGAGATCAGGTTTATCGGCAGTCGGGGTACCGACAACTGTTGCCTCGTAGGGGTCATTGATGGGGTAGGTATACTCTTCGGCATATGCCGAAGAGAGCAGCATAGCTGTTACTGCTACACCAGCGAACAATTTATTTATCATGGTCTATCTCCCTTTCATATATATACTGTCGCTTTTTTAGCATATCTTCACTACTTGTACGTTTCAACGCATCACCGCTGTTTTTAGTTTTGCATACTATAGGTCAGGAAGCAGGACTTGTCAAAAAGATATAACTGGTGTCGGCTTTGAGAACCGCCACGTTATTTTTTGTACTAAGAAATATAGTAGTAAATCTAAGGGATCGTATCTATTGTACCTTGGTACAGTATTGAAATTAAGGGTGCAAGGGTTTTTTGAGCAGACTTGTTTGTTTGTACTGTGAGTCAGTTTTAATGGCATGGTTCACGTGAGTACATAAAAAAGGCCCTGCACGCATGTGTGCAGGGCCTTGATTTTTTCTGTGTAGAGCAGTGCTGCTTACATCGGTATATTACCGTGCTTTTTAGCCGGGCGTACTTCGCGTTTGTTGCGCATGGCTGATAAAGACCGGTAGAGTACCTTGCGGGTATCAGTCGGCAACAGGATATCGTCTACGTAGCCGCGCTCTGCCGCGATATAGGGATTCGAAAACAGTTCATTGTATTCATCAATTTTTTCGGCACGTTTCGCTTTAGGATCATCGGCGCCTTTGATCTCGCGACGATGGATAATGTTGGCCGCGCCGGCTGCGCCCATCACGGCGATTTCAGCGCTGGGCCAGGCGTAGACAAAATCTGCTCCGAGGTGCTTGGAGCACATGGCAATATAGGCGCCGCCGTAGGCCTTGCGTGTGATCAGGGTCAGTTTTGGTACATTGGCCTCTGCATAGCTCCACAGTATCTTGGCGCCGTGGCGGATGATGCCGTTGAATTCCTGGTCTGTGCCGGGCAGATATCCGGGAACGTCAACAATAGTCAGCATCGGAATATTAAATGCGTCGCAGAAGCGGATAAAGCGTGCGGCTTTGTCAGAGGCATCCACGTCGAGCGCGCCTCCCATGACCAGAGGCTGATTTGCGATAATGCCGATGGTTTCGCCGCCCAAACGTGCAAAACAGGTGACCATGTTCTGGGCATAGTGTTCATAGGGCTCAAAATACACGCCCTTGTCAACAATGGCTGCAATAACCAGCTTTATGTCGTAGGGCTGATTGGGGTTGTCCGGTATAATGGATTCCAGATCAGGGGCAGGGCGCTCAGTTGGATCGTCAGTATCGCAAATGGGCGCGTCTTCCATGTTGTTTGATGGCAGATAGGAGAGCAGCTCCTTGATCATGTCAAGCGCATCGCGGTCATCCTCGGCAGCAAACTGCGCACAGCCGCTCTTGGTGTTGTGCATCATGGCACCGCCAAGTTGCTCGTGGTCTGTTTCCTCGCCGGTTACCGCCTTGATGACCTGCGGACCGGTAATGTACATGTAGCTTGAATTTTTAACCATAACAACGAAATCGGTCATGGCCGGTGAGTAAACAGCGCCGCCGGCGGTCGGTCCCATAATGCAGGTAATCTGCGGGATAACGCCCGATGCAAATGAGTTGCGGGAAAATATTTCACCAAAACCGAACAGTGCATCAATGCCTTCTTGAATACGCGCACCGCCGGAGTCATTCAGCCCTACGCAAGGGCAACCTGCTTTCATGGCCAGGTCCTGAACTTTGGCGATTTTCTTGGCGTGCATTTCACCCAGGGAACCGCCTCTAGCGGTGAAATCCTGGGCAAAAACATAAACGGTGCGGCCGTTGACCAGTCCGTAGCCGGTAACCACGCCGTCAGCCGGGATATTGACTTTTTGCATGCCGAAGTATGAGCAGCGGTTGCGCACGAACATGTCGACTTCCTGGAATGTATCGGGATCGAAGAAGTAGTCGATACGTTCGCGGGCGGTCAATTTGCCTTTTTCGTGCTGGCTGGCAACGCCCTTTTCACCGCCCTGCTTGAGCAGGGTCTCTTTGCGCTTGATCAGATCTTCACGTTTTTCGCTGATACTCATGAGATAAATCTCCTTTCAAGATACATGGCTTCAGTGAGATGTTTTCACTGTATTTATTTGTCTGTAGCGGGGGCTTTTCTTTTCCCGCAGGTTATGTGATTATTATGCTGTTGGTTACAGTAATGAACCAGACATGTTAAGTCTTATACTATTATCGAAACTGCATTTTTTGTCAATATATATCACCGGTAAAGCCTTGAATTCAGCTCTAAGGCTTCCGGATCGCAGACAATACAAAAGGGTGATAATCCGCGGGTTGGAACTCTGTGTATAGTGTTTGGATCTGGAACGTAAAATGTTGAACATTCAACAGCGGGGCAAAGCATGATGAAACGGAAACCTGAACAGGAATTAATGCTTGATCCTGAGCAGGCCCGGGCCTATGCTCGGGCTGACTTCGAGCAGCCGCATGCCATGTTTATGGACCTGTTTTGTGAGACATTTGGCACGGTTGATGACAGCATATATGTGCTCGATCTTGGATGCGGGCCCGGTGACATAAGCTTTCGGTTTGCGCGCGCATGGACGCAGTGCCATGTGCATGGCGTTGACGGCTCTGATGCCATGCTGCTACATGCGGAAAAAGCCCTTGCAGGAGAAATTGAGTTGCAGGGCAGGGTGCTTTTTTTAGAGGGAATGCTGCCTGACGTAGAGTTGCCTTGTCCGCAGTATGATATTATCATCAGCAACAGCTTGCTGCACCACCTGCCAGACCCTGCAGTGTTATGGCAAACGGTCAAAGCCTTTGCCGGTCCCGGTGCGCTGATATTCATCATGGATTTGAAGAGGCCTGCAAGCATTGCCGAAGCCGGGCGATTGAGAGACCTCTACGCTAAGGGCGAGCCGGAAGTTCTGCGACAGGACTTCTATAATTCCTTGCTCGCAGCCTTTGAGTCTGCAGAGATACGAGCCCAGCTTGACAACGCAGGTCTTGCAGGCCTCAACGTGCAGGATGTAAGTGACCGTCATTTAGTTATCAGCGGCCGCATGCCCGCTTGAAAATGGACTTATTTCGCCGTTTGGGGACTTAATCCAATATCTCCATTATTTTACCGCAACACATTGGAATTCTATCATTTTTCTTTAAATTGATATACTTGTTGCATTGTTGGCAGTAGCAGGTGCAGTCCTTGTCAACCCGGACATCGGGAACTGCCTGTGTGGTGTTTGCCTCGAAACCTTCAATGACAAAGCGCGCACAGTTTTTTTTCTGGGGGATATACTCTCCCACCGGCACAAGCTTTTTGTTGAATCCTGCGCAGTCAATTACAAGCCGCCACAGCGACTCAAGATTTGTTGTTTCATGATCGTTTTCAGGGATCAGTTCAACCAGATCCTTATCAATGGTAATCTTCATGTGATGAGCCCTCCTGTGCTTTGTAGGTGTTCTCTTGTTTGCAACACTGAATTCTTTTTTATCATGAAAGAAGATCAAAAACAGCTTTTTGTTGATTGAAGGTGTTATGCTTTAATTACTGGGCACCAAAGCATCTTCTGTCGACTTGACATTTTAGCCTCCTTCACGGATAGTCAGAGCAACATTAACACAGGCATGAGGGATATCCATGATTATTGATTTTCATAACCATCTGAGCCCGCCGGGATCTCCTTATCGCATGGATGCCGGCATGTATCTTGAAGCAATGGATGAGAACGGTGTTGACAGGCTTGTTGTGCTTGGCAAGGATTACGGATTAGCGGGGGATCGGCGTGATGATAACCTGGCTGATGAGGACACGGCAGCATTTGTCAGAGCCAACCCCGACCGGTTTATTGGATTCACAGCTGTGCATCCTGACCGTGAAGTATCGGTCAATGTAGAGCGCATTGAGCATGCCGTGCGTGAGCTGGGCTTTCGGGGCGTTAAGCTCAATCCTGCCTCGGGCTTCTATCCAAATGACAGGCGGCTCTATCCGGTTTATGAAAAAATTTCAGAGCTCGGCATCCCTGTTGTTATACATATGGGAATTAAACCACCATCTGAGGAAAGTAGGCTAAAGTATTGTCATCCCATATATATTGATGACATTGCAGTAGACTTTCCGGAGATGCGTCTGGTGATCGCACATGCTGCCTACCCCTGGGTTGAAGACCTGGTGATGGCCGCGCTGTATGCGCCGAATGTTTCGGTTGATATTTCAACCCTGAATCAAATTGAGGATGTGCTGGGCTATCCGGTTGTGCTGCCGACCTTGAAAACTCTTCACCGGGCCCTGGGTTCGGGGCGCATTCTTTTCGGTTCAGATGGTATATTCAATCTGGAGCCATTGATCAGTGCGGTACGACAGGCTGACTTTCTCACTGACAGAGATCGCGAGTTGATCTTTTATAAGAATGCCCAGAAGATGCTTGAAGTCGGGGTATGACTGCAGGCTGAGACCCGCTGTTATGCAGCCATTCGCCCCATTGCTATAAAAAGATCGCGCGTGATAACCCCGGGATGCCCCTTTTCCCCGGCAACCTTTTCGGCAAAAGGAATGATTTTATCAATTATCTCTTCGCCGTCTTCGCGCTCAATCAAGATTTCGGCGAGCGACTGCACGGTATGGGCGCACCAGAGCATGCGGCCCTTAAGATGTTTCTTGACAGTATCAACCAGCTGGAATTCCTTTTCAACCTGCACCTCACACTCACGGGCGAAATCAGGGTTGCATAGCAGACAAGCAGCCGCATGGCTCATGGATAGTTCTTTCGTGGCTGGAGGACTCTCCTTGAGCAATGTATAGGAATAATTTTTCGCGAGATCAGCAAAGGCATTGCCGATATTAATTGTCGTTACGCCGCGTATGCCCTGCTGTTTTGTTATCTCCTCTGCGCGCTGCTGAAGATCTTGAACGAGCGCATAGGGTACGGTTCCATCGGAAAATGCCGAGCTCAGGACAAAGCGGGCGTGGCAGCACCAGTGCATTGTTTCCGTTTCAACGACATCGTCATGAAAAACGCCGCTCAGGTCAAGCTCGGCCCGGCAGGTTTCAGAAAGTTTCGCTGGGCAGTATCCACACATCTGCACATAGTCATTTGAATACTTTGGCACCCAGTGCTGCTCATCGGGCTTGAAACTGTCGCCGTATTTCTTAAAAAAATCACGCCGGCTCATTGAATTGCGGAACTGCTCGAAGCAGGCGGTTGAGCAGAAAACAAGATCCTGCAGTTCAATAAATTTCATGACAAGGTCCTTACCGCATTGCCGGCACAGTATCTGATCATCTGACATAATGCTGCCTCCCTATCAATAGATGCTTAGCTGATTTTCTTTTCAAAGCGTTTTAGTAAAAGCGAGTTTGTCACCACGGTTATGGATGAAAACCACATGGCAATACAGGCCCACTCAGGCTTCAAGGTCAATCCATTCACAGGGTACAAAATTCCAGCGGCAACAGGAATCATAAGCACATTGTAGAACAGGGCCCAGAAAAAATTTTCCTTGATGGTACGCAGGGTTTTACGACCCAACCGGATGGAGCGTTCCACATCAAGCAAACTATTTTTCACCAGCACCACGTCGCCGGTTTCCTTGGCAACATCGGTACCTGAACCAATGGCAATACCAATATCGGCCTGGGCAAGAGCCGGCGCATCGTTGATGCCGTCGCCCACCATGCCGACGCGTAAACCTTTTTCCTGCCAGCGCTTAACAGCGTTAATTTTGTCTGCAGGTTGTACCTCCGCCTCGACTTCATCAATACCCACCTGGGCCGCTACTGTTCTGGCAGCAACCCAGTTATCACCGGAAATAAGGCCGGTGCGGATACCCAGTGCGTGCAGCCTCTGTATCGCCTCCCGTGAATCTTCTTTGATGCGGTCCGCAAGGGCGATAATACCGATAACGCGGTTATTGTGCTGAACATACATAAGGGTTTTACCCTCACGGGTAAGCCGCTCTCCAAGCTCGATAACATCCGGGGACGGGGTTGCATCTTCAGATATGAATGCAAGCCTGCCGACTTTGACCAGGCTGCCGTTCATTGTACAGGAAGTACCGCTACCGCTGATCTCTGTTGCCTGTTCGGTTGAAATAAGCTCCAATTGCGATTCGCGCCCCTTTCGCACAACCGCTTCCGCCAGGGGATGGATAGACTTGGCCTCAGCGCTTGCAGCCGTGCGCAGCAGTTCATCTTCTGAAAACCCCTCAAAGGGATACACGCCTTCTACCTCCGGCTGCCCCATGGTTATGGTGCCGGTTTTGTCAAATAGCACAACATCAAGTTTTGAAATGTTTTCAAGCACCGATGCGCGCTTGAAAAGTATGCCGCGGCTCAGGCCCACGCCGCTGCCGACCATGATAGCGGTTGGGGTAGCAAGCCCCAAAGCACAGGGGCAGGCAATAACCAGCACAGCAATCATCAATTGAAACGCAAACAGAAAATGCGAGGTTTCGGCGGGCAATAAGCTATTTAGAAAAAAATACCACAAACAAAAGGTTAAAAGAGCAATTGCGACCACAATAGGAACAAAATAATTGGAAACAATATCAGCCAATCGCTGAATGGGAGCTTTATCCGATTGGGCATCCTCAACCATGGTAATTATTTGCGATAAGACTGTGTCTTTGCCGGTACGCGTCGTTCTAACGGTAATGGCACCGGATTTGTTGATGGTGGCACCGGTCACCTGGTCGCCGACAGTCTTTTCAACCGGAATAGACTCACCGCTGATCATCGACTCATCAAGCGCCGTTGCTCCCTCTGTGATCTCGCCGTCTACCGGGACTTTTTCTCCCGGCCGTACCAACACCAGATCGCCAACCTGCACCGATGAAGCCGGCACCATCTGCTCTGTACCGTTTTTGAAAACCCGTGCCCGGTCGGCCTGCAATGACATGAGCTTTTGAAGCGCCTGACCGGTTTTACCCTTGGCCCGGGCCTCAAGCATCTTTCCCACCAGGATAAAAGTGATCAGCATGGCCGAGCTGTCAAAAAATGTATGTGCGTGCGGGTCGATAAAAAAAAGGGAATAGACGCTGTAAAGATAGGCTGAAGATATACCCAGCGACACCAGTACATCCATATTGGTAGAACGGTTTTTCAGGGAATGGTAGGCCCCTTCATAAAATGTCCGCCCGGAAACCACCTGTACCAACGTTGCCAGCGCAAACATTGCGTAGTTGGTACCCACATGCCCGAACGGCATGGTGTACATCAGTACAACCAACGGTATCGTTAAGATCAGCGCAAACAAAAAACGGAACTTTTCCTTCTTCGCTAATGTTTTCTTTGCTTGTCCGGCCGCGGCCTTCGTTGCGCCATAGCCGGAATCGCGGACTACCTGCAGTACGGCATCTTCTGAAAGCTGCTCGCCGTCATATTCTACGAACCCTTTTTCAAGTGAAAAATTGACCGTGGCGCGCTTGATTCCCGGCATGCGGGCAAACGCCTTTTCAATAGCCGCGGAACAGTTCACACACGACATTCCTTCAATCTGAAAAGAAACCTGATTGCCGCTCTCGTCAGACTGGGGTTCGGCTGTAAAGCCAAGACCGGCGACTTTTGCAACAATATCGTCGGTTGTTATGCTTTGGTCATGTTCGACCGTGAGGCGTTCAATAGCAAAATTGACTGAGGCCTTGTGTATTCCCTCGACAGCGGCAAAGCCTTTTTCTATACCGGCGGCACAGTTCACACACGACATTCCGGTCACGCTGAACTGCGACGTAACGGTCTCTGAAACCTCTTCAGCCGAATCATCGGCAGAGGCTGGGGCCGCTTCGCTGTCATCATTCTGGGGTTCAAGGAAATAGCCTTCTTCAATGATTACAGCCTTAAAAGTGTCCGGCCCTGTTTTGTTGTCATCAAACGTTACTGTCGCCGAAGAGTTTTCAAGAGACACTTCCGTTGCCGAAACACCGTCAATTTCTTCAAGCGCCATGGTCACCGCTTTCACGCAGTGCCCGCACATCATGCCGTATACTGGAATGGTTTCTGTTCGTATCATAGTTGTAATCGTAATTAAATGTTATATGGGAAGGCTGATCAGTTCAGCCGGTATATATGCTTGTTTTGCCTTTTCCCTGATCAGGCCTTCTGCACTGCGGTAAAGCCGAAATCATTGATAGCCTGTAAGATTTCATCCACATTGGTTCCCGTCTCATCACAGGTGAATACAGCTTCTTTGTTCTCAAGGTTTACCTGCACGCCTGATACTCCCGGTGCTTTTTCAATGATTTTCGCTACCCTTTTGACACAATGTTGGCAGGTCATGCCTTCAACGCTCAGTTTCTTTTCCATGGAATTCCCTTTCCGTTACTATTTTCTGTTAGCTATTTTAAATACCGCATTAATCAACTCATCAATTTTCATCTGTCCTTCGCCCTGCACTATGGCATCGCTCACGCAGCTTTCTACATGGCGTTTCATGATAATGCGCGCCACGCCGCTGAGCGCTTTTTCCGCTGCGGTGATCTGGTTGATGATATCAATACAGTATTGTTCCTCTTCAACCATTTTCATGATGCCGCGCACCTGGCCTTCAACGCGCCTGAGTCTGGTGAGCGCCTCTTTTTTGACAGTGGTGTTGATCATTAATTTTCTCCATTTTATGTCTTGACATATATACCCCCCGGGGGTATACTATTAAAGTAAACTAAAAAAATGCCGATGTCAAGATTATGTTAAAGCGCTGTCTATATACCGTTATTTTTGGAGCCTTGTTGGCCGTTGCAGCCACTTTTGTGCCGCCGACTGATGCGCAGGCTATGAGTTCGTCATGCGCCTGTCCAGCCGGTGAGTGCCGTTGCTGCTGCAAACAGGGTGAGGCAGAGGACTCTGCAGCTGTTCTTCTATCTCCGGGCATGGCAGCCGCTGAAACCTGTACCTGCAGTGCCGGACCGAATCCGTTCAGCACAGATGAGTCTGTAGCAACCGTCTTTGTTGATCCTCCTAAAAAGAGGTTTTTTCAAACTTTAGCCGCCGCCGCAGCTGCTGCTGTGCCTTCTGCACCCGAAGGCTTGCGGGTAAAGCGGTATAAGCCTCCAGCCATCTCCAGCCAACGTCTGTATCTTCTCAACAGTTCTTTCCTTGTTTGAGCTATACCCTCATAGATTGTTTTAGTTTCCTTGCAGTTATTTGTGCTATAAGCATTTAAAATTGCAGGGAGAATAAATCCCGGATGGCTATTGCCGTTAACTAACGCAACGGGAGGGTATATGAAAAAAACACCATTTGGTATTTTCTGCGCGCTCATTATGTTTGCCGTCGTGCTGTCCTGCGGGGCAATGCTCTTCGCGGCGGATAATGCCACCGAAGTACGGTCTGAGGTGCTTGATCTTGATGAGCTTATCAGTGAAGCCCTGCAGGCCAATCCCGGCATTATAGCTTCGCAGAGGAACCGTGACGCGCTGTGGGAGCGCTCACCGCAGGCAAAAGCCTGGGATGATCCGAGAATTTCCCTCGGGGTTCGCAACCTGCCTACTGAGGATCGCGACTTCGACGAAATTAATATGACCTCAAAGGAGGTTTCCATCTCACAGGTCATACCAATGCCGGGCATAACTTCTTTGCGGCAGAAAATTGCTATTCAGGAAGCCAAAAGCGCTGACAAAATGCACGACTACACAAGGTTGCAGGTTGTCAGGGCGGTCAAAAAGGCCTATTTTGAACTGTATCTCGCCAACCGCTATATCACCACGACTGAGAAGAACCGTGATCTGCTGGCCCAGTTTGCCGAGATAGCCCGGTCTAACTATATCGTCGGGAACGGATTGCAGCAGGATGTGCTCAAGGCGCAGGTTGAGCATTCAAGGTTTTTAGAACGTCTGATTCAGCTCAAGCAGGAAAAGACTACCGTAATTGCTGAACTCAACCGGCTGTTATCCCGTGAGAGAGCAACGCCGCTTTACGGCGAGCCGGTACTTCCCATTGGCCCTATAGCCCTGAGCGAGGAGGAGTTGCATGAGTCAGCGCAAACGGGCAACCCCGCTCTTCTGGCCTTGCATGAGAGCATCGCCCGCAATGAAGCCGGCTACGACCTTGCCGGAAAATCATATGTGCCGGAATTCGTTGTCACGGGCGCGTATGGCCAGAGGGAAGACGGTGATAACCCTAAGGTGAGACGTTCGGATATCTTCACCGTTCTGGTGGGTTTCAATGTTCCCATATGGTTTAAGAGCAAGCAGAGCAGGAAGGTTGCTGAAACGCATTACAGGTTTGAGCAGTCAAAAGCCGAGTACAAGGCGCTTTCTGATGAAATCCATTTTAAAATCAGGGACATCCTAGCCAGACAGGAACGTGAAAGCGAT
>Ga0070729_10007240_pt1 | contig 10703 bp, 12 predicted proteins | sample tdDd472_FD_66725 | JGI IMG/M metagenome (GOLD analysis project Ga0070729, IMG submission 66725) | Marine sediment microbial communities from the Atlantic coast under amendment with organic carbon and nitrate - tdDd47.2 | ecosystem: Environmental > Aquatic > Marine > Coastal > Sediment | place...
TGCATCGTATCCTAAACCAATTGCAAATGCCGATGATGAACAAGCTGAGGAAGTTGTGAAGTTTGGTCCTTCAATATTATAACGCATTCCTATCCATGCCGACATAGCGTTGTTCATACGCTTTAGGATTAAGTTTTTTGAATCAGTACCTTTTTCAGCACTGGAATCACCCGTATTAACAACACCTAAAATAACCCCTACCCGTTTTTTATCTAACTGATCAAAGTCAATATTATGTTTTTCAATAGCCTCAACTGCACAAACATAAGCCATCTGCGTAACGCGTGTCATTTGTTTAGCAATACGTTTTTTTATGATTGATGAAGATTTTTCTGCAAATTCAGCAGGAAGTTGAGCTGCTATTTGAGTTTGATTTTCTGAAGCATCAAATAATGATATTTTACTTACTCCGCTTTTCCCTTTTTTTACATTCTCCCAGGTTTCTTCCCAGTCTAAGCCTAATGCTGTTAACATGTTAAGCCCGGTAACTACTACCTTATTAGCCATTTAATCTATTATCGTTTACAAGTTCGGTGACCCCAAAAATAATAAAATTAATGACATTCTCTACATGATAAGTTGCTGTAATATAAGTTTTACAAATTGAGTCCACAGTATTCCTCAAGGCCTTTTTTAAGATTAAATATATTGATACTGTATTTTTCAGAATACTCATTAAGGTAATCTTCTATTATGCTTAATATATTACCTCTAATCTCAATGGATAAATTATTTGATATAATACCCTCCCTAGAGTCATTTTCATAAAATAACAAATGCTCTACCTGACCTGATTTTGAAGATCTCTTTTTTAGTTCCTCCAGAAGTGGTCTATACTTTCTTTTATCCTCATCCATTTTTGAATAGTTATGTATAGCATTATACATTGTATTATGACCAACACTATCCATTACCTCAAATAAACCGAATTCTGGTATAATTTGTTTTGAAATAGAATCTAACTGCTTAAAACTAATTCCCTTTTCTTTAACTATCTCAAAAGCTCTTATTTGAATCTGGAGTAAAAACCTGTTTAAAATAAAAGCATCATTTTTATTTTGTATTAAATAAAACCTTTTAATATCATTTAAAAACAATCTCATTTTTTCTATGGATAATTCATCAGTGAAATCAGAAGAAACTATCTCAACCACATTTTTAAATGCTATAGGATAAAAGAAATGTAAGCCTAAAACTCTGTTTTTTCTTTCCACTTTTTCAGATAAACCAGAAGGTAGTATGGATGATGAATTAGAGGCCAAAACACATGAAGGTTTTACTATACTATCAAGTTTTTGGAACAATTCTATTTTAATATCGCGTTCTTCAATAACAGATTCAATGATTAAATCACAGTTTGATAAATCTTTCAAATCTGTTGTTATTTGATAGTTTTCCTTAAGAGTAAATATATCCTGACTTATAATACCATGCTTTAATTGCCGTTTAATCTTCTTACGATATGTATTCTTGATTACCTCTTTATGGTCTGTATTTCGAGTAAACCAAATTAATTCAAAATTAAAATCAGATAAATAATTAAAAATATCTGACCCCATTTTGCCACCACCAATTATTCCTATTACTTTTATTTTGTTCATGATAAGAAAGAATAAATATGATATAAATTTAGGGGTTCTTTTTGAATAAAAAAAGGCTACTTTTCCGATTATCATCGAAAAAACAGCCTTTCCTTAATTAGCACTTTATATATTCTTATGTAAAGAATCCTTGTTTAGAAAAATCCAAACTTAAATGTAGCATTTACTGTATAGCCGGTTAAATCTTCATCAGATAAATATACTAAATCAGTTTGTGATACCATACGATACGAAGCACCCACACCAACTCTAAAGAATTTAAATAAGTTCATTTCAATATCAATACCCGGTTCTATAACCAATGCAGCAGAATTTTCTATTTCGTCCCACTCATTATTAAAATAATCATCATCATCTTCGTAGATATAAATTCCACCTACTCCTACTAGAACAGGAATAGAAAAATGAATTTTTTTGTTAGTAAAGAAAGTATACTCTAAGTTAAGTCCTCCATATCCCATACCTATTCTTGCCGGATTTAGAGGATCATCATTAATATCAAAGTTACTATTGTTCGTTAAACCATACCCGGCAAGACCAAGAGAAAACTTATCGTTAAATGTCATTCCAATTTTTCCTCCCAATAACATAGAAGCATCTTCATGAATAGTTCCTACTTTTATAGAAGGAGCTATAAAACCTCCAGTGACTTTTAGATTATCCTTATTAAAGATGGTATTAATATCATCTCTTTTGCCTTTTTGTTCTTCTTGTTTTTCTTCTTGAGCAAAAGACACTTGCACCATCAAAGCAAGTAATACGAATGTAAAAATCTTTTTCATAACCCTAAATGTTAATTAGTAATCAATTTGTTAGTTTAATAATACAATTTAAATTTTATATCGTTCATTAAACATAAACTATGCCAAACTAATAAAATTTTAATGCATAGCCAGCTTGCATAAATTTACTAACTTCTGTAACAAAACTCAAGATCAAATCATTAGGATTTAAATTTTCTTCTGAAATAATTTTATCAATAGAAATAAAAGCCATTGGAGGTCCTGCATATCCCATTGAAGCCATTTTGGTGTATAAGGTATTTCTATCAATTCCCAGCTCATCGCATTCGTCCATAATTAACTCAGAAATATGCTTTGAAGGAAAATTTACTTGAAAATATTTTAGTTCATTCAGATCAATTGGATATTTATCCAACATTCTTTTTAGACCTTTTAAAAAGACGCTCCCATCAGCATCATGAAAGTGAGTACTCAATTGTTCGTTAAACATTTGTGCTAAATGATGATAACCTAGGTCGTACTCTTCTTTAGGATTCATCCAGTAAGCAGGACGTTTATTTAGCATTGCAGAAGGTTTTTTACCACCAATTGATTCCATATATGTATGCTCCACAAAAAGACCATCTTTCTTTTCATCTGCAGCCTGTAGAACCAATGCTCCTGCTCCATCGCTTAAAAAATAACGAAGAAAAAGCTCTTCTTTTGTTACTAGTTTCTGGTTATAATACTCGGCTCTTAATTCTGATGATGACATACTTGAAGAAATTACCAAAGCATTTTTATATCGGCCTGATTTGATAAAATCACTGGCTACCAAAAGAGATTTATATGCCGATGTACAATTTGCATGTATTGACATTTCTCCACACTGTTCAATTCCCAGTTCTTCTTGAATTCGAACCGAAGCTGTTGGCATCTGATCCTGATGTGCGCTTCCATAAACAATTAGCTCAATGTCCTCTGCTTTTATCCCTGCTTTTTTTAAGGCTTGGTTTGCTGCCTTAATCGACATAGAAATATTATCATCGGTAAATTCTCTTGTTTCCTTATCAATAGCAAAATGATAGTAATCAACTTCGAGCATTTCTTTCATCAGATCTTTCATTCTGTGAAGCCATTTCTGGATCTTCTTAGGTGCTTCTGTTAATTCTCCTAAATAATGATCAACCTCTTCAATAGGGATTGGTTTACCAGGTAAATATGAGCCACTACCAATAAGTTTAACATTTATTTCAGATGATATATTTTCACTCATAATTTCTATATGGATTTAATCTCTTTAAAGTTCTTAGTACAAAGTTTATTTGCAATAATTATTGCCTTTTTTAATACCTCCTTGGAAGGAACTATATTGGTAACAATTCCCATTTCCTTAGCTTCAAGTGGCGAAAATATTTTTCCGCTAAGAATTAGTTCCATCGCTAATGCTTTACCCACAATCTTTGGCAAAGCGTATGTACCTGTACAACCAGGCATTAATCTAAATGTAGTTTCAGGTAATCCTAATACTGCTTTTTCGCCACAAACAATGTAATCAGTACACAGTGCTAATTCGAGTGCAGAGCCTAAGCATACCCCACGAACAGCTGCAATTACAGGAATATTTAAATCCTTCAATGAATAAAAGATTCTACTATTTTTATTTAAAAAATTACTAATCTTGTCGATATCACCAATTTGTGAATGACTTGTATTTATAATTCTCAGCAAGTCTTCTAAAACAGCCCCAGAAGAAAAATGACGCCCTTTTCCATGTATTATTATAGCCTTAATCTTAGCATTTTCAACAATCTCTGTTCGCCACCAATAAAACTCTTCAAAAAATGCAGAGTCCATTGGATTTGAAGGAGGATTGTTTAGCTCCAAAAAACCAATATCATCTTTTATGTGCCAATTTAAAACTTTAAACATCCTACTCAATAATAACTAAAATTGCAATGAAATTTTTTGAATGAGAAATAGAAATTTGCACACTATTAATACCTAATTCTTTAATCTTATTCCTTACCCTATTATAGAAAATAATATCAGGTTTTTCCTGCTCATCGTTTTTAATTTCGATTTCAAGATAGGCATCTCCCATCTCGATATAATCCAGAATAGATCTTTTAATAAGATATCTGGCGCCTAGGCTTTTAAGAGCATTTTTATGCTCAACCGAATTTAATTCATGTGAACTAAAATAATACTCTTGAGGATTATTTTTAAGTATACCTTCAATATCCTTTACTGATCTGGTTTGAGAAATCTCTTTAAACATATCTATCTATCCTTGTTGATGAAAATTTACTTTAATTGCTAGCTTACAAAACAGTTCTGTTTCTGCTTTTAATGCTTCTTCCCTACTCAATGTTTCTCCATTTTTTATTGCTTGCATAACCGACCTAATTACCTCAATAGGACGATCTTTAATCATGCTTTGTAGTTTTTCCTCTGCTAATTCCAGTGCATCATTGGAATTGGAAATATGATTTACCAAGCCAATTTGATTTGCCGTTTCTGCATTAATCATATCAGCACTAAGTATTATTTCATAGGATTTATTCCCAACAAGCTTAAATAAGCGATAAGTTCCTCCTAATCCTGGAATTAATCCATGATTAGTTTCTGGAAAAGCAAATAGTGTATTTTCCGTTGCTACTCGAATGTGACTTGCAAGTGCAATTTCCAATCCTCCACCAAAGCAAACACCTTTAATTGCTGAAACAACAGGAATTTCCAAATCCTCAATAAAATCTAGAATCTTCTTCCCTTCGTTCATCTTACTGATTAACAGATTTTGATCCTGAGCTAAGTCTTGAAGTTTATCTAAATCAGCTCCTGCAGAGAAATTTCGTCCTATTCCTGTTATTATTATTCCTTTTAAATTCTTTTCTGAAGTCCACTCTTGTAGGTTATCTAAACTAATAAAATCCGGAGTATCTATATAATTCTTTTTACCATTCGACATGGATAATATACCTATTTCACCCCTTCTTTCCCAGTTAATAATATTAGCTTGTTCCATTAAAACTCGTTTATTTTACAATCGTCATTAATTCTTCAGGGATATCCTGAGGTATTCTGTCTTTATCAATTAATAATGTTTTCACCTCTGCCTTTGCAGCTTTATTATTTCCGGTAATATTTATTATATCATGATAAAAAACCAAGTAGGGTGCTTCAAATTTTATATTAGTTTTAATTTCAATCTCGTCGAATAACTTTAGTTCGCGCATATACCGAATATTAGTTTCGGTAACAACTAACAATAAGTTTGTTGCTAAAAAAGAATCTAACAAACCTGCATTTTTTAAAATCTCCCAACGAGCTTGCTCTGTATAGCTCACATAAACAGCATTATTTACATGCCCATATGAGTCTAATTCATATCCTCGCACGTTTGTTTTAAAGCAATGTTTCATACCCAGTTTGAATTGAAACGTAAAAATAATCAGAAAAAAGGATTTATTTTAGCTTTTCATCAAATCCAATGCGGTTTTTATCCAAAAAAGTTTCCTATTTTTATAGATCATTTTTCAAATCAAGTAATGCAAAATAAAATTAGAATCCCAAAATACCCTTCTGCGAAGATACTTAAGGTCTTTGAACATTTCAGATATTATTTAGTCCGATTATCGAGAAAACTTACTCCGGCAAATGTTGCTATTATTGAGATGACACAAGGTTTTTACGTAACACGAGCTATTGGAGTAGCCGCTGATTTAAATCTTGCAGAACATCTAAAAACTAAACCTAAAACTGTTGCTGAACTAGCAAAACTAACAAATACACACGAAGAATCCTTATATAGATTAATGCGCATGCTTGCCAGTCAGGGAATTTTCGTTGAAAAAGAAAATCAAGTCTTTACCAATAATCGTTTATCGAAAACTTTACTTGATCAGCAAGATTCCATGCGACACATGGTTATTCATCAGGTTAATGGGATTAACTGGAAAATGTTTGACGAACTGGATCATGTTGTTAAGACTGGCGAAAATGCAGCACAAAAGGTTCTTGGTATGGATGTATTTGAATATCTCGAGAAAAATCCTGATAAAAATAAGATTTACAATAATGCCATGACTAACTCATCGCTCATGTTGAGTTATGCAATACTTTCTGAATATAATTTTAGTAAAGCCAAAACAATTATTGACATTGGAGGAGGACAAGGAATTCTTTTAGCTATGATTTTATATAAATATCCTTCAGTTAAAGGTAAAGTATTTGATTTGCCTCATGTGGTTGAAGGAGCTAAAATAATTGCAGAACAGTATCATGTAAATGATCGTTTAGAAACCATATCAGGAAACTTTTTTGAAAATATTCCAGAGGGCGCAGATATGTATTTTTTGAAAAGCATCATTCACAATTTATCCGATGAACAATGCGTTGATTTACTAGCTAAAATAGGTTCTGTTTTGCCCACAAACGGTAGAATTTTAATTTTTGAGCCTATTGTTGAAAATAATAATAAATATTCGTTTGCTAAGCTTTACGATATACAAATGCTTGTTGCTCGTAATGGAGGGAAAGAACGTACTAAAGAAGAATTTAAAGAAATAATTAAAAAAGCAGATTTGAAGCTTCATAAAATTACACAAACGGCAGCTCCGTTTTCAATTATTGAAATTAAAAAGTGAAAATATAATATGACAGACATGCCTGAGATAAAAATTGAACTACTAATGAATATGATCTAAATTGCACAACAAATATCAAAGACAAGTCACAAATTTTAAATAGATGAAAAGAAAAATTGATGAAAGTATTCTTAACAATATGAGTAAAGATCCAGGAAACTGGAAAGGTCCTTTTTATGTTAACAGAAAAGATCCAAGACTAACAGTTCCTAAGCAAAATCAAGCATTAGGTTATACTTTTAATTTTGGTAGTGTATATGCCTATTTAATGATATTAGCAATTATAATTATTATAGCAGCTACAGCAATATTCTTATAAATAAAAACCCGGTTTAAAAAATCAGGTTTTCATTTTAAACTGTTTTTGCATAAACATCAAATGCTGGTGGTTGTTGTAAGTGTTTTTTTACCGCACATAAATTAGCCGAATTTATTACCGCATCTTTATACTTTTCTGGAAAATCTTCAGGCACTTGTATTTCCAGATCAATTTTATCAATTAAGCGAGTAGCAGGATTAAAATTCAATTTCTGAATAATCTTTATGTTCTCAGAAGAAATTCCCCTTTGATCACAAAATCCTTTTACATAAATACCTGCACATGTTCCAATTGAGGCTAAAAATAAATCAAAAGGCGCGGGAGCCGTTCCGTCTCCTCCTCCTTGTAAAGGTTGATCTGTTTTTATAATATTACCATTAAAACTAGCATTAACTTTTTTGTTTCCGTCAAAATAAATTTGCATTTCCATAATTATCTTTTTAAAAATTTAAATATTTACATATATAGATTTTCTATATTCAAATTACTTGCCAAACGATTTTTTGATAAAAAAAATGACATACTGACACAAAACCGCAATAAAAAAAGAAGCTCTTCCAAAACAAATTGACAGAACTTTTCGAAATATTTAAACTTTTAATTAAATCTTGATGCAGCATTTTTTTTAAAAAAATCGTCATTAACGAGTATTAACTAAAAGAATAATTATGAAAAAGATCAAAATTTCTCTATGCTTACTATCTTTCATATTTGCGATAAACTTTACAAGCCTTGCTCAAAAAGAAGTAAATAAAACATTTACTGCCAAAGAAAAACTAAAGATATCAACGGTTAGTGGAGGCTGTACAATAAAAGAAGGTACAAGTAATGAAATAAAAGTAAATCTAAGGTACACATATTCTGACAATTGTTTCGAATATAAATTTGATGAAGGTGATAACTATTTACGTATTGAAGAAGATTTTCATGGGCGCAACTGCTCAGGAAAATCAGAATGGACTATAACGGTTCCAGCCAATATTAGTGTTAAATTTAATTCTGCTTCAGGAGATTTAGTGTTAAATAAAGTTGATAATAAGGTGTATGCAAATACCGCCTCTGGAGATATAGAAGTTAAAAATGTTGGTAGTAAGGTTGAAATTACAACTGCCAGTGGTGATATCGAATTAGAAAATATTAATGGCAACTCAGAGATTAGCTCTGCTTCTGGTAATATAGCTGCAAGTGACTGTAAAGATGGACTACAAATAACAACCGCTAGCGGAAATATTAAAGCCTTAAATATTCAGGGGGAAATTGAACTAACTGCAGCATCGGGAGATATCAATTTAAATGATGCAATTGGTGAATTCCATTTAAAAGTAGCAAGTGGAAGCATTGAAGCAGAAAATATTGAATTAAGCGCTGAAAGCTATTTTACTTCAGCTTCTGGAAATGTAGATGTAATTTTATCAAAATCTACCACTCACAATCTAAAGCTTTCTTCGGCATCAGGTAATTCAGTTTTGGATTACAATGGGAATAAAGTTAATGGGTTCTTCGAGTTCTCTGCCAGAGTTGACAAAGGAGAAATAATTTCCCCAATTAAGTTTGATAAAGAAGAAATTATTGAGAAAAATGGGAATGATTATGATCTCAAATCTTTTACAAAAGGTAGTAATTCTCCAACAATAATAATCAAAACTGCTTCAGGAAAAGCTCAACTAAAAAAATAATAAAACCAACAATATAGTTAAAGCCTTGATAAAAAATATCGAGGCTTTTTTTATATCCGCTTATTCTTCCAATTCCCATACTTCAAATAAATAATAGATAAAGATCCTATTATTATTCCATAGAATATCTCAACAGTCCAAACAATATCAACTCTAGGATTTTTAATATTGACTAACAAATAAGTAATTAATACATACATTACAATAGCTATAGTCTCTATACTAAATGATATTTTTGTCATTCCTGTTCCAGACACTCCACTAAAAAGCACAAATCCAATGGTTAAAAATATTGCGGCAATACTAACAATCTTTAGTGAAGGAAATGAATCCTGAATTAAAGTTTGATTATTTGTATATATGGATAATACCTTTTCGGGAATTAGCATATTTGTTACAACCAATAAAATTACTCCAACAATACAAAGTTTTAGTATCTTTATTACAACTGGAATAACCTCATTTGTTCTTTCACGCCCAATTACAAAACTCACTAAAGTATTTGTTGCCGAAGTAAAACCCCAAATCGGAATTAGCATCACCACGTAAATACTTCTAATAACATTCGAGATAGCCAATGCATGCTCCCCCATTTTTTCAACAAACAAGAAAAAGAAAAACCAACCAGTAAATGAAATAAAATTTTGCATCATCATTGGTAAAGAGACTGTTAGTATCCTTTTAAAAAGAGAAAAACTAAACTTCTCAAACTTAAAAAGGCCATAAAATTTTATGTCAACAAATTTTAAAGTGTAAAATATAAAGAAGATACATGCAGTAATCTCTGCAATAACTGATGCGATTGCAGCTCCGGCAATTCCATAGCTTGTGAATCCAAAATTTCCAAAAATCAAAGCGTAATCCAAAAACACATTGGTAAGCGCCATAAAAATGGTAGTCCAGGTAATTACTTTAGTTTTAGCTATTCCAATATAAAAAGCCCTGAATCCAAAATTCACACATGCAAATAATAGCCCAAATATTCTATAATTTAGGTACTCTTCTGTCGCTATTTTTACATGATTTGAGTCTAAAACTTTATCAAAAATGAATGGCATTAAGCCCTTCATTGACACAACCAATACAAGAGCTAAAACAATTAAGAAATAATGAGAATGCTCAATTACAGAACCTATTTCATTTTGCTTGTTTTCACCAAATCTGCGTGCAACAATAATTTGGGTACCAATAGAAAATCCAAAGCCAAGCATTATTAAGGTTAAATAAAAAACTCCCCCTATAGCAGCAGCTCCTAATTCAACTTCCCCAACACGTCCTAAAAAAGCAGTATCAGTAACACTGATAATGTTTTGAACAATACTTCCAAGAATGATTGGATATGCAATCTTCCAAATTTCTTTATATGTTATTGAAGTTTTCAACATCGTTAAAATAAAATAGCTTCAAAATTAATCCAATTTTTAAGATTTAAATAGTTGAGTTTCTATTTAGCTTTATCAAAATTGAAAAATATACAGCTATTAGCGATAATCAGTAGATTTGAATGTTTTATCCCACAAAAGTGATTATTGAACAAAATATAATAAATCCTTACATTTATCTTTGTATATTTGATATTTGGATGAAAATTATTTTAATTGTCAATAAATAAGCATAAAACAAATTCTTTTATGTTGAGAAAGTTAGGAATTAAGTGTCTCTTTTTAATAGCAGCAAGTATTGTAATAATATCTTGCAAGCAACAGACAGATAAGAAATTAACGGAGGAAAGAACA
>Ga0070729_10007244_pt1 | contig 10701 bp, 12 predicted proteins | sample tdDd472_FD_66725 | JGI IMG/M metagenome (GOLD analysis project Ga0070729, IMG submission 66725) | Marine sediment microbial communities from the Atlantic coast under amendment with organic carbon and nitrate - tdDd47.2 | ecosystem: Environmental > Aquatic > Marine > Coastal > Sediment | place...
CAGATCGAACTCGCGGATGACGACCGCGTCCGAGCCGCCGATCGAGAGTCGCGCCAGGCCGCGCGTGTAGTCCGGATAGCGCAGCCCCATGCCCTTGAACACCCAGTTCTTCTGCTCCTTGATGGCCAGCGCGTCGAGGTCGAGCAGGACCTCCCACTGCGCATCGCCGGTCAGGTACGAGGCGAGGGTGGCGCGGCGGTAGATCCCGCGCGGGTGCGTCGCGTCCCGCCAGAAGCTGAACACGTGCTCACCGCGGCGCGTCGCACGCGTGAGCCGATCCTTGGCGTTCAGGATCGAGAGCGTGTGATCGAAGATCTTCTGGAACTCGGGATGGTTTACGAGTTCCGCTTTGGTCGCTGCGTTCTGCTTCTCGACCCAGGCCAGCGCCTTCTCGCCTTCGACCTCCTCCAACCAGAGGTAGGGATCCTCCTCGGCGAACAGCGGCAACGGGGCGATCAGCAGGAGCAGGACGAGCGTTTTGTGGAACATTGCGGGGCGTTTATACCACCGGATTCCCGGGTATCCTGTGCCGATGGACGTTGCCGAGGCGTTTGCCGCCGCATTCAACACGCGTAATCCGGCCAGTGTCGCCGCCTGCCTCGATCCGGACGCAACGGCGCGCGTCGAGGGTGCGCCGTTTCCCGAGGAGAAGGGGCGCGACGCCGTCCGCGATACGTCGATCGCGTATCTGCTGGGAGACGAGAATCCGCTGAGCGCCATCACGGTGGGGCACCCGGAGGCGTCGGTCCTGCTGCTCGACGAACAGAATCGCGCCGACGTCGCCATTCGATTCGAGGTCGGCGACGGGGTGGTGCAGTCGCTCGTGTACTACACGATGCCGCACAGCCCCGATGTGCTGACGCGAGTGGCGGAGGCGTCCGGCTACCCGGTCGCCCCCGCTTGACTACTCTTTCGACGCGACGACGACCGAGCCGTTGACCGGGTCGATGGCGAAGATTCCGCGCATGTCCGTGCGCGTGCCGCTGGTGATCACCTGCAGGCATCCGTTCGCTCCGTCGATGCAGATGCGCTCCGGCTCGATCGGGAAGAACGCGTCGGGAGCGGGAGTGACGAGCGGAGTGCGCACGCCGGTGGCGGGATGGAACGTAGCGATGCCCGTGCTGTCGAGGGCCACGATGCGACCGGATGCGGCATCGGCGTGAAGATCGAGGATCGCGGGCGCGTTCGGGTTCTCGAGGATCAGCGCGGTTGCGCCGGAAACGACGTCGATGGTGCGGACGCGCGTCAGGTCGGACGAGTTGAGGTAGAGCGCGTCCGTACCCGGAACGATCGCCATCTCCGCTACGTCATCCGGAATCGTGTGGGGTGTCGACGTGATGGCGCCCGTGTCGAGATCGACCTCCAGGAGCTGCTGCGTGGCGGTGCGGACGAAGGCGCGGCGCGCCACGTCGTCGACGGCCATCTCTTTCCACGTCGGGGACGTGGGCGACTCGATCGACGCGATCGTCGTGCGGTTGCCGGTGGAAGGATCGATCGACACGATGGCGGAGTCCGTCGCGTTCAGGACGAGGACGCGATCGGTCACGCCGTCGATGGCGAGCGACGCGGGACGCCCGAGGCTCGGTCCGCTCCCCCGCGCCCCCACAACGATCTTCCTGCCGAGAACCGAATCGTCGGCAGCGAGCACGCTTCGTTTGCCCGTGCGCGAGTCGACCGCGAGAAGGGCGTACTGCGTGTCGTAGTACCAGGTCGGATAGATGAACTTGTAGCGTTCGCGGTACTTCACGGCCACGAGCGTGCGACTGTGCGCGGCGTCGCCGATCATCTCGAGTACGCCGTCGCCTTCGCGGGCGCCGATGGCGGGGCCGTTCCCGACACGGTCGCCGGCGATGCGCGTGAACGAACCGTCGGCACGATCGAACGCGACGATGGAGTCGTTGTAGTCATCGACGATGTAGGCGATCGTCGTACCGGGCTTGCAGGCGACGCTGGTGAAGCGCGCGAAGTCGGCCGCGCCGGGCTCGTTGCGCGACGAGACGGCGCCGTTGGCGCGATCGTAGATGCGCACCGAAGGCTCGTCGATGACGAACGCGATGTCGGCGATCGGGTCGTAGCTCATCGCGTCGGGCTTCGCCGTGCCGAGGCGGAGGTCCGTGCGGAAGCCGCTGTCCATGTGGACACGGATGACGGCGCCACCGGCGCGACCGGTGCCGGCGATGACGACGTCGTTGCGCTTGCTGTCCCAGTAGATGTCGCGAAAGTGGAGGTCGGTGCCGCCTGAGGAGAAGTCGCTCGCGATGCGGTGCTCCTTGGTGTCGACGTTGATCTGGTGCAGCGTGCAGTAGCTGCGGTCGGCGACGTACAGGTTGCGCGTGGCCGGATCGAGCGCCATCGCGCGGGGCTGCACGATGATGTAGCCCTCGTTGCCGTCCACGATGCGGGTGGCGGCACCCGTGTCGAGATCGATGGAATCGATGCGGCCGTCCTCGCGCAGCATCAGAACGGCGTTGCGATCGGCGTCGAGCGCGAGCGGCTTGAGCAGGCGGAACTTGTAGGACGGAGCGGGCGCGTCCGGGGATTCGAAGAACACGCGGCGTTCGCCGGTGGCGATGTCCACGGTGAAGAGGGAGCGCAGCTGCTCGTCGGCAACGATGAGACGATCGCGCCGGGCGTCGTACACGAGGTCGTAGGGCGTCTGGAAGTGGGGGCCGTCGTACGAGACCACGCGCGAGTCCCGGACCGTCGTGCCATCGAGTCCGCTGACGACGATGTCGAGATTGCTGGTTCCCATCGGCACCGTTACGGAGGCGGTCCAGGCTTCGCCGTGCGTCTGTGCGCTCACGCCGTTCACCGCGACGGACGCCGCGTTGACGGCGGTTCCCCGGACGGTTAGGCGCTGCTCGAGGGCGGTCGATACGGGCGGCGGGTAGACGACGCTCAGCTGCGGGGCTGCGTACACGATCGGAGGCTCGACATCCGCCGGCGCTCGCGCTCCGGGTGACTCCCCGCCACCGCCGCAAGCCGTCAGGGCGAACAACGCGATCCCGAAGAGATGTGTGAAGCGCAATGATCCGATCGCCGTCCGCATGTCTACTCCTCCTGCCGCACGCCACCCGCGTGTTGGAGTGGGCATAGCAATGCGTGTGCCCGAGAGAAAAGGCGGGCGGTGCGTGGTCTTTCGGCCGCGCGTTACGGTCGTCACCCGGTCTGCTGCTACGCCTGGGTAGCGTCGGTGCCATAATCCGCCGTCATGCGGCCGCCGCCTACTTCCGTGCTCGAGTCCCTGCTCGGATGCACCGTGCGCGGAGTCGAGGGCGTTGGTGTCTCCGCGGATCTAGGTGCGGCCGCCCACGAAGGAACGACCGGGGTCCATCGCGTCACGGGTGTGGCCTTCGTCGCGGACGGCGAGCGGCCGTTTTCGCTCATCGTGAAGACTATGGACCCGGGCGACCGTCCGCGGTTGCAGCAGCAGGTGCGGCGTGAACTAGCGGTCTACGAGCGGCCCGAAGTCGTTGCCGTAACGGGGAGCTTCCGGCCGGCGCGGAGCCACGGGTGCGTGCGCGAAGAGGACGGCGGTTTTTCGGTGTACCTCGAGGATCTCTCGGCGCAGGCCAAGCACCCATGGTCGGACGAGGACTACGTCTTCGCGGCGCGCGCGCTCGGCCGATTTCACAAAGCAGGCAGCGAGCGAACGTTCCCGGATCCGGACTGGCTGGGATCCAGCGCGATTCGCGGGTTCGCCCATGTGCGCGAGATCACGGAGAGCGTCGCGCTGGCGAGGCGCACGAAGGTGGTGTTCCGGGAGTCCGCCGTCCAACTCTTCTGCTCGGCGTGGGACCGTGCCGACGCCGCGTTCGCTGGGCTCGACTCGCTTCCGCGCGTGCTCAGTCACGGCGACTGCCATTGCCTGAACCTGTTTCTGTTACGCGAGTCCGGGGAGGTCGTGGCCGTGGACTGGGCCTACACGGGACTCGAGGTGGTGGGGGCGGACTTGAGTGCCCTCGTCACGGCGGAGTTCGTGTGGCGAGCCATGAGCATCGATCGCTTCCGGGCCCTGGAGAAGCAGGCGTTCGACGCGTATCAGTCCGGGCTTGACCGCGACCTCGGTGCGTTCGCCCGACGGGGCTACGCCGCGTTCCTCGCGCTGGACGCCGGGATGCGCATCGTCTTCGCGCTGAGTCGCATCCCCGACGCGGAGAGGGAGGCCGCAGCGGACCATGTCGCGCGCCTCGAAGCGCTCGCGCCCTATCTGGCCGAAGCGGAGTTGATTTGACCCATGGATCTCACACCGATCACGCTCGAAGGACGACACGTGCGGCTGGAGCCGATGGAGGTGCGGCATCTGGACGCGCTGTGTGAGGTCGGACTCGACGCGGAGCTTTGGCGCTGGACGGGCGGGCGCATCACCTCACGCGGAGAGATGCGCCAGTACATCCGGAACGCACTCGCGCGCAAGGATGCGGGCACGGCGTTGCCCTTCGTGACGATCGACCGACGGACCGACCGCGTGGTTGGGAGCACGCGGTATGGCAGCATCGACGTCGCGAATCGCCGCGTCGAGATCGGTTGGACGTGGGTCGCCCGTCCGTGGCAGCGAACCGCGATCAATACCGAGGCCAAGTATCTCCTGCTCCGACACGCGTTCGAGTCGCTGGGCTGTATTCGCATCGAATTGAAGACCGACGTCCTCAACGTTGCTTCGCGCGCGGCGATCGAGCGCATCGGAGGCACGCAGGAAGGCATTCTGCGCCAGCACATGGTCGTGACCGATGGCCGCCTGCGCGACTCTGTCACCTTCAGCATCCTCGATCGCGAATGGCCCGCCGTGAAGACGCGGCTGGAGGAAAGGCTGACGCGCGGTACGGACGGGTCGGCGCCGGAGTCCTGATCGCCGGTAGGGTGGCGGGCGAGATGAAGACACTTTGGACTCTGCTCTGCGGCGTCTGCCTGGTTGGCTGCTCCGCCCCGGAGGTGCGCGTCGACCCGGTCGAGCCGCCGAATGACTTCTCCCTGCTACCGGCAATCTGGGCGCACGATCTGCACATTACGCGCTTTGCAGAGGATGCGCCCGGCGCGTACTGCATCCAGTCGATGATCCGGGACGAGTCCGCGGTTCGGTACATGGTGTTGATCAAGGTGGCCAAGCTCGACGTGGCCTACATCACGGAGCAACGGTCACCCGACGGGACCGAACTCGAAACGCTCGCCATGAAGCTGAGCGCCGGAGACTCCTCCGAGGAACTCGTTGCGGAGTTCACGCACACGCTGGAAACAAACGGTGTGGAGACGCTGCGCTTCTCCGGCAAGACGATCGTCCCCCGCTTCGACTAGTCGCCCAGCAACTCCTTGAGCATCTTGTCGAGTTCCGGGCCGCGTCCGTTGGTGGAGCGGATGATTCCCTTCTGGTCGATGATGTAGACCGTCGGCCAGCCGCGCACACTCCACTGGGTGGCGATCGGACCGCCGGTCCCGCCACCGTCGAAAAACGACGTCCAAGTGAGGTCATTGTCCTTCATCGCTTTGCGGAGGACCTCCAGCGACGGGTCGGAGTTGACGCCGACAATGACGAAAGGACGGTCCTTGTATTTCTTCACGAGCGACCGCTCGTGCGGGTACATGCCCCGGCAGGGGCCTCACCAGTCGCCCCAGAAGTCGAGCACCACGACCTTGCCGCGGAAGCCGGAAAGCTTCATCGGCTTGCCCTCGTGATCGATGCCCTCGATCTCGGGAGCCGGCTTGCCGACCACCAACGCGGCGCGGTCATGAATGTTCAGGTGTGCCTTGGCCATCGCGCCGTAGGTCGTGGCGCGGTACTTCGCGTCCGCGTACTCATTGCCGAGTCGCTCGTACAGCGAGCGGTCCTTGCCGGCTTGCGCGAGCCCGTACAGCCCGGCCGCCTGAGCGCCGCGGTGCGGGGATTTCTCCAGCAGCCACGTGAAGTACTTCTGCTTCTGCTCCTTGTTGAAGACGTAGTGCGCCAACGGGATCTCCGAGAGCCGCTCGGACTTCGGATACTCCTTCAGGATGCGGTCCGCCCAGCGAGCCGCTTCGGCGTGCATGGCGGGCCGGTCCTTGTAGAGCCACCATGACTGCTGCATCAACCACAGCTGGGCAGTCAGCGCTTCGTCGGTTCCCGCATGCACTTCGACGAACTTCTCGTAGCGCGGTTTGAACGTCGTGTACCTCTCGATGCGACCGAGCTTCGCGCCGTCGCACGCGCCTTGAAGCTCGGCCAACTCTTCGGGCGCACCGGCGAACGCCAGCGACGCGAGCGCCAAGATGGCCGCGAGATGTCTCATTCGCGGATTGTAGCGCGATGGCGGGGCGCATCAGCGCGGCAATTCACAGTCGACCACTGCGGCGCGGTCGGGGCGGGTACGATCGCGCCATGCCGCAAACCGTTGTCTACGTCGCTACCAGTCTCGACGGCTACATCGCCCGCCCGGACGGGGCGCTCGATTGGCTTCCGTCCCCCCCGGAAGGCGAGGACTTCGGCTGGGCCGAGTTCATCGCGGGGATCGACGCCATCGTGATGGGGCGCAACACGTTCGACCAGGTGCTCACGTTCGGGACGTGGCCGTACGAAGGCACGCCGCTCGTCGTGTTGAGTCGCACGCTCACTGGAGTTCCGGAGCAGCTTGCGGGCAAAGCGACGGTCTCCGCACTGGAACCGCGCGCGCTGCTTGAGCAACTGGAGGCCGAAGGGCACCGACGCGTCTACGTCGATGGCGGCAGCGTGGTGCAGAGCTTTCTGCGCGTCGACGGAATCGACGAGCTGATCGTCACGACCGTTCCCGTGCTGATCGGGAACGGCATCCCGCTGTTCGGGGCGCTGGAGTCCGACCTGAGCTGGAGTCTCGTCGCAAGCGAGCAGCTGTTCGGTGGGCTCGTGCAGAGTTGCTACCGGCGCAAAAGGTGAGGGGCCCGGGGAGAGGGGATGGGCCCGAAGAGGGCTCAGGGCTACTTGCCCTTGTTGGCCTTCTTCTCCTGCTTCTTGGCCTTCTTCTCCTTGACGGAGAGCTTCGGCTTGTTGGACTTTTCCTTGTTCACTTGACCCTTGGCCATTGGATCGCTCCTCTTCGCCTGCATCGGTCCCGCCTCGGGATTGAGGATGGGGCGAGCGCGAACTTCCGATTATCGCAGGGAAACAGGACGACCGTACCGATTTCCCGCGGACCGTTACCCGGCGTCCTTCATGATTTGGCTCAGGATGTGCCACGACTGCTCGACGATGGGCGGGTTCGTGTGCAGGTAGTAGGGCAGCGCGATCATTGCCTGGGAGATGCCCCAGCCGCGACCGCGAAGCCACGTAGCGTCGTCGACCCCGATGGCGCGCCGAAACTCGTCGCGGGATTCGCCTCGGAACAGGTTCCAGGCGACGAGGAGGTCGCAAGCGGGATCGCCGACGCCCATCAGAGCCCAGTCGATCGCGCCCGTGATGACGCCGTCGTGCTCGATGAGATTGCCGGGAGACACGTCCCCGTGCACCCAGACCGAAGGTCCGTCGTAGATCGGGGCGTGGAGCGACGCTTCCCAGAGTGCGATCACGCGCTCGCGGTCGATGAGGTCGCCGAGTTGTTCCGCGCACTCGCGGACGCGGGAGTCCCGATCGGCGAGCGGACACCCGCGATCGGTTCCCGAGTCGTAGGGCGCCGGCCCCGCAGAGGCGTCTGCCGCCTGCAACGCGGTGAGGAAGCCGGCGATCGTGCGCGCGGCGTCGAGTGGATCGGCGAGTTGCTCGAACACAACCTCGCGCCCTTCGAGCCAGGGCTGGATCGACCAGCGGAACGGATAGCCCTCTCCCGGTTCGCCGGTTGCGAGCGGAACGGGAATCACGAGCGGCATGTGCGGCGCAAGTTGGGGGAGGCAGCGATCCTCTTTTGCGATCTGCGGGCCGGCGCCCTCGCGGCGCGGGAGGCGCACGGACTTGTCGCGTCCCAGTCGGAAGATCGCGTTGTCCGTGCCAGTCTTGAGCGGAGGCGCGATCGGCAGGTCGGCCCACTGCGGGAATTGCGCGCGTAGCAGCCGCCGGACGAGATCCTCGTCGGTGTCGACTTCGTTCTCGTGCATCTTGGCTGCGGACATGGCGCTCGTGTCGTACCCAAACGGATTCCCGAGCGCTAGCTCCGTTGTTCGGTAACGTCTACACGATGTTGCACGGCGATCCCATCGGCCACGCGGCGCCCGGGCGACCGGAGGTCCTGCGCGTGACGCGCGACGGCACGACGTTCGTCGCCAAGCAGGCCGAACCGAACCACCCGGCGCTGATTCGCGAAGAGGCCGCGCTGCGCATGCTCGGGCCCGAGTTCGCGCCCGCGTTGATCGAAGGCTCGGCCGCGGACGGCTACCTGCTGATGGAGGACCTCGGCTCCAACGAGCAGCAACTCGGGAAGCTGCTCTTCGCGGGCTGTGATCGCGAGCCGTTGCTCCGGGCGATGAGTTCGCTCGCCAAACTCCACGCAGCGTCATTGGGGCGCGAGAGCGAGTGGCGGGTCGGCGAGCCGGGGTCCACCCACAGGATCTATCAGCTGGACGCCGCGGTTTCCGAGTTGCCGCCGCGCGAGGAAGCGCGTCGTCTCGCCGCGTGGTTGGGGCGCCGCGACGGCTGGTACGGCCTCTGCCACGGTGACGCGACCGCTGCCAACTGCTTCATCCTTCCGGAGCGCGTTGTGTGGTTCGACTTCGAGACCGCCGACTTCCGCCGCACGGCGCTCGACGCGGCGTTCCCCGGCGTGCGCTACATCCACAGCGTGTGGGCGCGTCATCTGCCCTTGGACTGGCGGCGTGCCGCGATGGCGGCCTACCGGGACAACTTCATCGAGCCGGAGCGCTTCGAGGAGGAGTTCCAGGCGGCGAACGCGGCGTGGTTGGCCGGGATCCTGCGCTTCCGCGAGCGCGTCGAAGACGAAGATGTGCGGTGGGGACAAGCGACCTTGAGGCAGCGCATCGTCGCTGCGTGCGAACAGTTCGTGGAGCTCGACGCGGAGCAGTGGCCTGCGTGGACGCAAATGGCGGCCGACATTGCGGCCGACTGCCGAGCGCGCTGGGGCGAATGCGAGTTCGCTCCGTACGGAGCGTAAGCAGCGAGCTAGGACTGGAACTGGAGGATGCGATTGGACGCGAAGAAACCGGCCCGTGTGATGGCCGTCTGGGCCGCCACGTTGCCCTTTTCCGTCGAACAGATCGATCGCAGTCCGCGTACCTCGTTCCGGGTGGCGAGCTGGCGAAGGACTCGCGTCGCCATACCCCGGCCCCGTTCGGACTCGGCAACGATGACCCCGAGATCGGCGCAGTCCGTCTGGTGCTCGTCGTAGCCACGGGACTCGCCCGTGGCAATGAGGCGCCCTTCGCTCCATACGCCAAACAGCTCACCGCGTTGGATCAGGTTGGTGTAGTAGCCGCTCAGCCACTCTTCGGGCGCACCGATGGCGGCCACTGCGAATTCGATCGCCTGCGGCAGCTGGTCCATGTCTACCGCACTCAGCTCAAGCTCCTCGGACTCGGATTGGGCGACGGCGCTCCCCGCCTGCTGATACATCAGTGCATGGACTTCGAACTTCGAGAAGTGGTCGAGACACAGGGATAGGTAGCGCGGTTCCGCAGTGCTGGCGAAAGCGCCCTTGACTGCACCAACAGTCGGCGCCGTCCCTTGTGCGATGGAATCGAAGAGCTCGGCCGAATGGTTCTGGTGGTCGGGAGTCAGGTGGAACTGGAGGAGGAATCCGTCGTCGTTCACGCAGCAGAACCCGACAAGATCGTCGCCGTCGCAGAGCTTGAAGTGACGCGCCATGGGCACGAACCCGCAGAGCCACATGCCATCGAGGGGGGCCGTGGTCTGCTGCATGTACTGGCGCTTCAGGTCCGCCAGTTCCGCCAGCGTTTCGACGTTCCCGATGTTGATCATTCCGCGGGACGGTAGCACGTTCACGCGCGCTTGCGACGAACCCCGCGCCGGCGCTTCGACTTCTCCCGGGGCCCGACGAGCGAGCCAAGGAGGCCGCCAATGCCCGCGCACAGAAGAGCCATCCCCCAGTCCACGCGCCCGCGGCCCGGCGGGCGCGAACTGTGAATTCGCAGCGTGTCCTCGGGGCCGGGCGAACTCGCGATCGAGCCGTGAGTTCGATGGAATGCGGCGTAGAAATCGGGCGCTTCGGGATCGTCTCCCGCGGCGATCCGTTCCGCCTCGTAGTCTTGGTAGGCGGCCTGCCACGCCTTGCCTTCCGCGAGTTCCTTCTCGAACAGTGCCTGCAGCGACCCGCGACTGGGGCCATTGTCGTGCCACAGCGATTTCTCGATAGCCCGCATGCGCCCGTTGCAGCGCTCGGCGTGCGGGAAGCTCTCCCCGCCCAACTCCAGAGCACGGGCGTAGGCAGCCCACGCGAGGTGTCGTTGCTCCACCTGCTCCATGATGCCGCCGAGGGCGAGTGCGAATTGCGGATTGGGGCCGCCGCCCAGCATCCACATGCCGAGGACGGCGAGGGTCGGCTCATCGAACGGGACTCCGTCCGGATAGCGCTTTCCCGGTGGCCACGGATGCGGTGTTTCGGAGTCCCAGATGCGCGGGTCGCGGAAGTTCACGCGGCGGATCCGCGTCCGGAGGCTTGCCGCCGGCTCCAATCCGCGTTGCCGCGCATCGGGCGGTATGTCGGATCCCGCGATCCACGCCTCGAGTGCGCCGCGCTCGCGATGCCAGGTGTGAAGCGGACTCCGCGGATGCCAACGGTGATCGAACATTTCCGG
>Ga0070729_10007246_pt1 | contig 10700 bp, 19 predicted proteins | sample tdDd472_FD_66725 | JGI IMG/M metagenome (GOLD analysis project Ga0070729, IMG submission 66725) | Marine sediment microbial communities from the Atlantic coast under amendment with organic carbon and nitrate - tdDd47.2 | ecosystem: Environmental > Aquatic > Marine > Coastal > Sediment | place...
AACGAGTTGGTATTTAAGTAATATGCCGGTCTAGCTCATGGGGTAGAGCAGCGGTCTCCAAAACCGCGTGTGTAGGGTTCGAGTCCCTAGTCCGGTGCAAACAATATGCGGGCGTGGCGTAATTGGTAGCCGCGTTAGATTTAGGTTCTAATGTCCTTGTGACGTGTGGGTTCGAGTCCCTCCGCCCGTACCAAGAATCGTCCAGTCTGCGAAGGACGTTAAGCGCAAAGCAGGGGAGCAAGGATGATGGAAGTTGGCCCGAAAGGGTAGCATTGGTACTTGCGGCGCTATCTGAGATTGGGTACGATAGCAATTTGCGGGCATGGCGTAAGGGGAACGTACCTGGTTGCCAGCCAGGAGTCGAGGGTTCGAATCCCTCTGTCCGCGCATAGAGTGCATGAAATGTCTAAATAGCATCATAGGATTAAGACTATGAGGATATTTCATGCACTACATCATATATCAAATTACCAATACAGTGAACGGTAAGATTTACATCGGCAAACACCAGACTGATAATTTGGACGACGGATATATGGGCTCCGGGAAGGTTCTCATCTATGCCATCGAAAAGTACGGCATAGATAAATTCGAAAAGAAAATTCTCCACGATTTCCCTTCTGAATCAGAAATGAATCATGCGGAAGCTGAGTTGGTGACAGAAGAATTCTGTAAACGCGACGACACATACAACCTATGTCCAGGAGGACAAGGTGGCTTCGGATACATCCAAAATCATCCTGATCGGGATAGGTGGAACAAAAAAGGAAGAAAGGCTACCGACACATATTTGAAAGAGAAATATGGAGTCGATAATCCTTCCCAAATACCAGAGATTAGATCGAAGCATAAGGCTTCTTTGGCCCGACGGAGGTTATCAGGAGAGAAATTTGGTGATCCTCAGGGATTTAAAGGAAAATCTCACACCGACGAGTGGAAATCCAAACAATCCGAGATTATGAAGCGCAAGCAGTCTGGAGATTCCAACTCACAGTTCGGTTCTATGTGGATCACTAATGGAGTTGAAAATAAAAAGATAAACCGTCTTGACAAAATACCGGAAGGATGGTATAAAGGACGAAAGATGAAATAACATGCGGCGCTGGCGTAAGGGTAGCGTAAGTGATTTCCAATCATTTGGTACGGGTTCGAATCCCGTGCGCCGCTCCAAACACATGCCCGAGCGATGTAATTGGCATAGCATATCACCCTCAGAAGGTGAGTTTTGCGGGTTCGAGTCCCGCCTTGGGTACCAAACATAATGGATACAGTATGAAAAAAGACCTTGAAATTCCGTCTATTGAAATCCTAAAGACCTTTGTTCTTGCGGAAGACACCTACGTTGACCTCTCGGTTATCAACGGTGTAACAAAAACGCAAGTTTTCAAGAAAGTTTCCGGCACAAAGAACACTTTTGATCTTGACAAAGAATATCCAGGTGATAAATTCGAGCAAGTTAAAGAGGAGTTCGAATGTTCGTAAGAAAATCCCTACTTGAGAATATGCGGAAGGAAAATCTTGCACTGCAAGGTATCGTGAACCATTTTAGAGGAAAAATTCTGGCGCGGGATAGAACAATTGACCGTCTTAGGGCAAAACTTATCAGTATGGAAAGTGAAAATACAGACATGGCACAATATACAAGTTATTCGTACGGAAACCTGTTGAATGGTAATGACAAATCTCTGTTTGAAATCATTCGAAAAAGTGATGGCAAATTTGTTGTTGGACCTGGATTTGAAACGTATGAGGAGGCACATAAAGTGGCTTCTGATCTTGCTCGGTCCAATGTGAATGAAGTGTTCTTGATTTTGGCACCGATTGCTGAAATCAAGGCAGATGTTCCTATCGTTTCGGAACAGAAATTTGAACCAGTCGATGTCGAGTCCAATAAGGTTCTCAACGGCTAATAGAATATGCCCTGGCGACGTAAATGGAATAGCGTACTTCCCTCAAAAGGAAGGTTTTGTGGGTTCGAGTCCCATCCGGGGTACCAATTCAACTACAACCACGAAAGAGTAGGCCTTAGGGCGAAATGGTAGTGGAAGAACGTGTTGAATTTTTAGGATGAAGTCAGCAACTCTAGGCTCAATGGGCCATAACTAAGTTCAGAGGACTGCATATCATCTAGTAGGAAAGACTTGACGGCTGATCATCCTGTAATCAAAGGTTGGCTTGTCGGAACTACGGATGGCAGTGTAATTAAACAAGGGTGGTTACTGCAACCAAGCTAAATTACAATAGTGAGAGGGGCGAGTCGTCCGACCCACCCAGAAACCTTCAGGAAGGTAAACCCCTCACTTGCGGCTGTAGCATTAAGGCAATGCAGCGGCTTCTAACACCGACGAAAGCAGGTTCAATTCCTGTCAGCCGCACCAACACTAAACGCTAAAAATGGAGAGTAAAATGGGTGATTATACCTAGACACGCGCGCCACCTGCCTAATATTGATCTTAACCAAACATCAAATCAATATTAGGAGAATCAAAATGAGTGTAGAACTTAAAATTAAAGCAAAACATCTGGCACTGGAACCTGCTATCATCCGTAAGGAAGAACAGCGAATCCGAAAGCAGATGAAATGGATGCGGGAAAACCTGCAGATCAACCACTGTAAAATCACCCTTTGGTCGTCAAAGCCTACCAATGAGCATGAAACGACCTACCGCAAACTTAATGACCAGCTGGTCAGTTTGCAAATGCATCGTGGAAAGGGCAGCAACTTGAGAATGGAAGCAAGAGCCACATACCTGGCAAGAGCTTTTATCGCAGGTAAACCCTACAAATCGGTTGAACAAAAAATCAAAGAGCCCGCCTTGAGCTATTACCTCATCAAACGCATTGCGAAAATGGTGACTAAATACGACAAGAGAAAGAGGCGTTCGGAAGAAGCGAACATCAAACTGGTCCAAGAGTGGATCAACATGTAACAAAAGTGCCGTTTTAGCTGAGTTGGTTTAGCACCGATCTTGTAAGTCGGGGACGGGGGTTCGAATCCCTCAAGCGGCACCAGAAATTGGAAGGCAACTTCCTACGAATTGCGGAGTGGAGCAGTGGTCAGCTTGCCGGTCTCATAAGCCGGAGGTCGTAGGTTCGAATCCTACCTCTCGCAACCATTACAAGGCGTCCTTTGGGACGCCTTTTTTTCTTGGTCACATAAATATTCATATAGTTCTTGACAGGAGAGTATTATATGGATAATGATGAATTCGAGGATTTCAAAACAATGATTTCCAATTCATACCATTTCGGTCTAACATTGGATGATATGTATTCGTGCATAAACATGAGCGAGACCATCGACCAATTTGAAGCTGGAATGGATGCCACAGTTGCATTGAATGACCTTATTGACGATTATTATGCCAGTCCAATATCGGACGCTATGATAGATTGTTATATCCAACACAGCCTGGGTCAGCTTGATGCAAAAACCATTGCCGAAATTGCTCTTGAACATGATGTGGAAGTAGGGGAAATTTACAAACGTCTGGATTCAAGGAAATCGGATTATAAACGTACTAGGAGGTACTGACATGACTAAAATTTTTACCTTGATGATGGCCGGGCTTCTCCTGCTCTCTCCGACATATTCCTATGCACAGGCAGGACGCAATTGCGCCGCACGTGAAGTTGTTGTAAGCAGACTGGCCGAAAAGTACAGCGAGACGCGACAAAACATCGGTCTGGCTGGACCAGGTGTGGTTATGGAAACCTACGCGTCTCCAACCGGAACATGGACAATCGTGATGAATTTTCCGAATGGTGTTGCCTGTCTCATTGCCTCAGGCCAAGCCTACGAAAACTTAGAAGAAAGCCTTCCCAATACCGACGATGATACCTAATCATCGAAAGAGTAAAGGAGGCTTTCGCCTCCTTTTTACTTTCTTGTCATGAATGCTTGGGCACCGAAGAATGCCATAATAATTCCGGCCTGAGTGACATAAAACATTTCAATCATGTTGCTTAATGCAGCCACCCGCTCAACACCGATAAGAGGAGTGAGTAGGATAAAGGTTAGAGCTATGACCGCAATTACGGCGATCCAAACGATCCTACGCTGTTGGTCCGACCTCTTATCTTGATTCTCTATCTCCAGTCTTTTCTTTTCTAATTCCAATTCTTGTTCTGTCATATCAATTCTCCTGTTGACTTAGGAATATTTATGTGATATGCGACTTTATCCACCCTAATGTGAGGAATAATAATGAATGATCAAATTTTCACACAAGCGCAAGTAGACGAAATTGTGGATTTCTTATCCAAGCAGTCTACAGAAACAAAGCTATATTTCGGCTGCGACTCCGTGCGGTTCATGAAAGAAGGAGTACAATACGCCAAGTTTGCTACCGTGCTTATCGTCCACATCAACGGTAAGAATGGTTGCAGAATTTTCGCAAACAAGGCCGTAGAGCGTGACTATGATATGAAGGCGAACCGCCCAAAAATGCGGATGATGAATGAGGTCATTCGCGTGTGTTCGCTTTACAAGCAGTTGATGCCTCACATTGAACAATTCTCGGAACTGGTTGAGCTACCAAACGGTGACATCCAAGTAAAGGAATTTGATGTGGAAATTCACCTGGACATCAACACCGACCCTAAGCACGGTTCTAACTGTGCAGCTAAAGAAGCGGCGGGTTACGTCCTAGGCATCACTGGCATTGAGCCAAAGCTAAAGCCTGAATCCTGGGCAGCAAGCTTCGGTGCAGATGCGGTTGCAAACAAGTCGACCAAAATCGGCACGTAACCACATCCAAATAAATTATCGAAAAGGCGGTCTTCGGATCGCCTTTTTTCTTGACATCATTCCACACCTATGGTAGAATTCTCTTAACGAGATTGAAATGGATTATAATATATCATGGACAACAAACAGAAAACATTGTTCAAACATGCTCTTTCAAATGAGAATGAGAATGAGGCATTCGCTGCACTTAGAAAACTCAGAAAGATGGGCATCAAAGAGATTCCGCAAAGCGGCACACAACAGTCTTCCGATATTGAGCAAACGAAAATTCTGTATCAGCGATATATGGATTCCGAATACCAGCGTTCTGTTCTAAGGATGGATTATAACAAGGCATTGTTTGCAAACAATCAACTGATTAAAAGAATTCAAAGTGCAGAATATTCGCTTGTATTCTGGAAAACCATTGCTATATGTAACTCAGTTGGTGTTTTCCTGGTATATCTGCACAAGGTGTTTTACTGATGATCACATACGAATTTCTTACTACCCTGGATGCTAAGCCTGTCATCAAGATGGGATATGTTGAAAAGGTTTTGGATTCTGCTGTGGAATATTTCTTCAAAGACGTTTCGGTGAATGGCATATACAAAATTTACGTCAACTTTGTTGAGGAGTTTGATTATGATAGGCCGAATTACCGCACTAGAGGCCATGTGAAATTTAACAAATTCGTTACTGGTCAATACGCTCTGGTGGAAATTCGGTCTGATTTGACCTGGGATGTTTTCTGCCGTGTTGTGTTTCATGAATTTGCGCATATCAAGCAAAACATGGAAAACAGACTGATTTTCAGCGATATTCCTGGAACTATTATTTGGGAAGGTCTGCTTATGAAAAAGACTGCGCCAGTGGATTGCTTTTCTTCTTACCAAGAGCTTCCCTGGGAAAAGGAGGCTCGGTCCTTTGAAGAAGTTGGTAAGAAAGTTGTCCTAAAGTCCTTGGGGCTTTTGGGATATTGGAAATTACAATTTGACATTATGATGGGAACGTTGTATGGATAAAGATGAAATTTTGGAAGCCATTCGCGCTGCTGAAAAGCGGTCTAAGGAAGTTCCGGTTGATTACAAAAATATTGAAGAATATTTTGAAATCGCCGAGTCCGATCCTGATCCGGACGGCGACTTTTCTGCTGGCTCAGACGAGTGGGACTGATATGAGTAGTTTTAGAATTTTAGTATGTGGAGGAAGAACGTATGGTAAAGTCTGGTCCTACGAAATCTCAGATTGGGTCACAGACGCAAGAGCCATCGAACAACTCCATCGGGTATTGGGCGAAACTTGTTGCCGAACTGCAGCCAGACTTGCCGCAAAAGATAAGTTGTTCGACTGTCCGTCCTACTGGTCCGAAACTGGTTCTGATAAATCCGATTGGATCGGGGACACACCCACTGCACTCGAAATTTTACGAAAGGTCGGTAGACCAGTTGAAATCGTCCACGGAGACGCAATTGGAGCAGACAAACTCGGAGGAGACTGGGCAAAACTCCACGGAGTGACAGAACACGCTAGTCCAGCAGATTGGAAGAAGCACGGTAAAGCCGCTGGATACATTAGGAACGCTTCCATGCTCAAAGACTACCAGCCAGATTGCGTTGTCGCTTTCTTTGCTGAGAACCACGAAAATCGAGGCACAAAAATGATGTGCAAAATTGCAACAGACGCAAAAGTCCCTGTTTGGAGAATTAAATGAGTACAATTTCTTTACAAATTGACCTAGAAGACGTTATGGATGAGATCGATGATGAGGATTTGATCAGGGAGGCTGAAGCCCGAGATTTGGTCTGCATTCCCACCATCACTAACGATGAAATTCAATATATTATTTCTCGACTTGATGGTGGAGGAATAGGAACAACTGAATATTTCATACGAGAAAAATTGATCAAAGTATGGAAGGACAAGATTTAATGGGATATTACACAGATTGGAAAGTTCGGATCATTCCTGAGTCCGAAGAAGAAAGGGCCATTAAAAATCTGAATAGGATTTCTGGTTATCATTTTGACTCTAATGGATATCTTGGGGAGGCAAAATGGTATGAGTCCGAAGACAGTCTGGCCAAACTGACAATGGCCATACCAGATATCATCGTTATTGTGGATGCAGACGGTGAGGAATCCGGGGACATCTACCGCTTGTATGCGTGGAACGGTAAAGTGGAATACGTTAAACCTGTAATGACGTATCAGGAACCGGATTGGATGGAAGAGGCTAATGATGTGGTGGAAAAGGCAATCCTTAGACGTATCCGAGAAGAGGAAGAAAAGGAAAAAGAGCTTTTGAAGAAATTGGTTGACAAGCACGGTCTTCCGGAGGATAAAGAATGATGAAATTTGCACCGAAATACTTTGTCGGCATCAAGGGCGATCTTGGATTCGCTACTCCTGATGGCACAGATGCGGCCGCTAGGAAGCGTAAGAAAACCGTAGGAGATTGGGCAGGAGCTTATGTCTGGGCATACGATCAAAACGGCGTAGGCTATAAGGAATATGATGAGGGATCATTTGAAACCTTCGATAATGTTCCAGTTTCCGGTTTCAACCTCGGCAAGAGCGTGTCCCGGTGGTCTACATCCAACAAGTGGTTTCGTATTAGTGATCCGCGAGGTTTCGACTTGGAAATCTCGGCAGAAAATCTGGCTGAACTGATCCAAACATCCGATATTCTCAAAGGTGAGCTCCAAGGGAAATTCGTCTGGATGCGGAATGCAGCGACCAACTACCTGGTTTCCGAAAATCACGAATCTTATCTGACACGAAATGATGAATCCCAAAACACTTACAAAGTTCAAGTTGGTGTTCCATTTATGTTTGACGGTAAACCACAGGTATATCTTGGCAAATTTTATGTCGGTGGAATTGCTATGTCTCGCAGGAATAAATTGAAGCCCAGTGTTGCTAGATCCACGTGGGGCTTTAGAAAGAGCGATTATGAATATATCACCGAATATTCTGAATTCAAGGATGAGAAACCTGTCCACGTTTATATCCATCGGGCATTAGACTACATGACTAAAGAATATTGTGTCCAAGTTGAATTCCGTCGGTCGAAAATTCCCAACAAGAAATGTACTGCAAGCGATGATACATGGCTGACAGAACAAAATTTCGACTTGACAGATGGTTTTCATGATGCATATACGTATATTGAATATCCTGGTGGATACACTAAACGGTCGACATTTTCTGAGAAATTTGAAGACCTTTCTGCCAAATTGAATACGGTCAGGGCGGAAGAAACAAGAGAAAAACTGTTTTAAGGATTATCTATGACACAAGAAATTGGTTTTGAACCGATACTTTATCTCCTGGCTCGCTGGGACATCCCCGATATGAATCCTGGTAAACTTGGTGCACAATGTGCCCATGCCGCCGATGAATTCCATGATCTGGCTACAGCCGAGATTATTCTTTGGCCAGAAGATCATTTTGCTCGGGTTTGGTCAAAATGGTGTGGTGATCGAAAGTTTGGCACAACCATTGTTCTGAAAGCGACCAACGCCGAAATTGAGGACCTTGTATATGCAGGCAGCTACAAATTCTCAGACTACGTCCACGATCCCACTTATCCAATCCGCAACTGGCAAGGAGAAATTTTTACCGTGCCGATGAACACTGTTGGTTGGATTTTTCCAACATCTCCTGAAGGCGTAGACGCCATCAAAAATTCTGGACTGGAGCTGTATCCATGAAATTTTCGAAAATTAAAAAGGTCACGTATGAGGTAACCTATCTCAAAGTTGATGCCCATGTCCGATATCACGAGGACGCCGAAGTCAATGGCGTGGAGGATTCGGATGGCAAACTGATGCCCTTTATGGAGGGAAACCAGTGGACATTCTGGATCAACTTGGATGATGGTTCGATTGTGGAATGGCCAAATGGAACTACCGCCAAAACTCATTACAAGGTCTGTGATGAAGGAGTATATGGCCTGTATGACATTTTCGGTAAAATGATTGCTGAGCGAGATTGGTACGTACCTGGAATGCTTGGTCCAGGTGGATATGGTGACTATATTATCCTTGATATCGATGAAAACGGATTCATCAAAAACTGGAATCCAGATTTATCCCACTTTTACGAAAATGATGATTGACAAGATGGGTCCAGCTAGTTAAGTTGGACCTAACTTAAAGGAGAAAGACATGAAAGTATATTGGGTAGGCGGCGCCGTACGTGATCTGGAAATGGGTCGTGTCCCTAAAGATGAAGATTTTGTGGTCGTCGGCGCAACACAAAAGGAAATGTTGGACCTGGGATTTGAACAGGTTGGTGCAGACTTTCCAGTCTTTCTCCATCCTGTTACTCGTGATGAATACGCTCTGGCACGGAAAGAGAAATCCACTGGCAAGGGCTATCACGATTTTGAAGCTGAATTCGGTCCTGACGTAACTCTGATGGAAGACCTGATGCGCCGCGACCTGACGATGAACGCAATGGCGATGGACGAAACCGGAGAAGTGTTCGATCCGTTCGGGGGACGTCTTGATATAAAGGCTAAACTCCTTCGGGCAGTATCTCCTGCATTCAAAGATGATCCTGTTCGCGTCCTGCGTCTGGCACGGTTTCGGGCTCAACTTGGTCCGAACTGGAAAGTTGCATCCGCGACTAAGGAAATGTGTCTCAAAATGGTGGCAGAAGGGATGCTGAATTCTCTGACCAAAGAACGCGTCTCCCAAGAGCTTATGAAAGCACTGGATAGCGATCATCCGCGAGTGTTCTTTGATACGCTGGATCAACTCGGCGCTCTGGAGACGGTGTTTCCTGTAGTCCACAAGATGAAATCCGTTGAGGAAAATCTGAAATGGCATCCTGAAGGCAACACCTATGAACACACAATGTTGGTTCTGACCGCTGCCAAGAAAGCTGGTGCAAATCAAACCCAAATGTTCGCTGCACTGACCCACGACTTCGGTAAGACCTTAACTCCGGTTGAGGAATATCCTGCGCACAAAATGCACGAGGTTCGTGGTGTTAAACTGGTTCGGAAATTCGCAAATGAAATGCGAGTGACCACATCCATGCGGAAAACTGCCGAAGTTGTGTGCCGTTATCACATGCACCTCCACAAAATGGACGTCATGCGGGCAAAAACGTTCGTTAAGATGTTTGATGGCATGGGTGCCTGGAATAATCCAGCTGTTGTCGGCGACCTGTTTGTAGTTGGACTTGCTGATATGCGCGGCAAGCTTGGTAATGAGGATGCACCTACGTGCAACCGTACACGCCTCCTGGATACATTCCGCGCAGCAAAGGAGGTCAAGTTCATGGAAGTTGTCCAGAGCATGAAAGGTGTTGGCAAGTTTGATTACCAGAAGTGGTCCGGTGAGCGTAAAAAGCAAGTCATGTTCCAGGCACGGACTAAAGCTGTTGCAGAGGTTCTAAATGATGGAAGATAAAAAAATCCGTCCTTGGGCTTGCAAATGGTCTTGGGACGGATTAAAGTATTATAGAATCTATTTCGCCGGTGGTGCCTATACCTACCTGTATTACGTCTATTGGTGGAATTGGCTGAAAAAGGAATACCGATATTGGGGTTACGATGAATTCTGGTATGATTGTCCACACAACAATTTTGGGTTCTGGTTCTTTAATGTGAGTTGGTCCAGTCCATGGACCAAGATGAGGAAAGAAGACAATGGATAAAATCAAGTTCAGAAAAGCGGTAGACTACGTATCCGTAAATATGGAATATAATCCCAAATACTACCACAATTTCAAGCACGTTTCCAGTGTTGTGCAAAGGTTGGGTGGGCCTGGATGTTCTGCGGAGTTGAAACTTGCGGCTTTGTTCCATGATGTTGTCTATGATGATCAACCAGACAAAGAGCTCCGGTCTGCCCAGGCTGCAAAGACGTGGCTGACAGCAAATTGGCCAGAAGTTGACGCAAACCGAGTTTATGAATTGATCATGGCCACGGAAACTCACAAAATCAAAAACTACC
>Ga0070729_10007254_pt1 | contig 10690 bp, 7 predicted proteins | sample tdDd472_FD_66725 | JGI IMG/M metagenome (GOLD analysis project Ga0070729, IMG submission 66725) | Marine sediment microbial communities from the Atlantic coast under amendment with organic carbon and nitrate - tdDd47.2 | ecosystem: Environmental > Aquatic > Marine > Coastal > Sediment | place...
GCGACCGCGCACGATGAGGTCTTCACCGAAGACCGGAGTCACGTCGAAGACGGCGGTACCATCGGGTCCGGTGGTCACCTCGAGGCCGGACACGCCGTAGCCCTCGATGGTCACCGTCACGTTGTCCACGGTCTTCGGCGGATCCATCAGCGTCACCGTGACGTGGGTCGTTACGCCAACCGGGATGGTGGCCGGATCGATGTCCACAGCCACGGGCACCACGGCCGGCACCAGTTCACGGTAGGTCAATACGTTGTAGCCGGTGACAGTCAGCGTGACCTCGCCCGGTTCGTAGACCGGGTTCTCGAGAATCAGGTTCAGGTTGCCGCTGGTGTCGGTCTGCCCTGCACCGTGCAGGATACCGTTGCTGTACAGGGCCACCTGGGCCCGAGCGATGCCGGTCTCGATGTAGAACTCGGGGGCGCCCAGGGCGATGGTGCCCGCATGGACCACAGTCGTCTCGTTGGGAGTATCGGTGCGCACGACCAGCGAGCAGTCACCGAAGATGTTGTACTGCTCTACGAGCTGCGTGTTGCCGGGGTACTCATCCATGACCGCCATGATGCCATGGTAGTAGAGCGAGCCGATGACGTTGGCCTGGTCGCCCACCAGCAGATCCACGGCCTCGGCCTGCATGACGCAGGGGGGCACCCACGGGGTGCTCGTCGAGGCGCTGTACATGGCCACCGCTCCGTAGGGCTGGGCCGGCGAACCGACGCGCAGCCAGGCCTCGGCAAAGCACTGGTTCTGGGAGAAGTCACCGTTGGAGCAACTCACGTCCAGGATCCAGGGGTGCATCCAGCCGTTGGTCAGCGACAGGACGTCCGAGGTGGTGAACGGGGGATTCGACCACGAACTGCCGGAGCCGTGACCGATGTAGTTGACTATACTGCGACCTTCGTTCACCGCGGCAGCGACGTGCGCGCTGGTGGCCGACGGCTGGTAAATCTCATCGACCTCGGTGAAGGTGTAGCCCAGCAGGTCCTGCCGCAGCCATTCGGCGCGGGTATAATCGGCGGGACTGCCCTCGTTGCTGGCCAGGCCGGTGCCCTTGTGGTACCAGTCGCCGCCAGCGTCCGGGTCGCGCTCGTAACGAATGAACTTGTTGATCTGCGTCTGCACGTGCTCCGGCGTCTGGGCCGAGATCCGCGACACGAACAGTTCGGGATAGAGGTCGCCACCCAGAAGATTGGCGTAGCGGGTGTCGTCGTCGGCGCCTTCGTAGGTGCCCGAGTAGGTCGGCACCTGGGCAATATCACCGATGAACACCACGTAGGTCAGGCCCTCGGGGGTGTTGAAACGATCGCTGATGGCGCCCTGGATTCCACTGGTGGTGCCCCCCACGCTGCCGGTGGTGATGACTTCCACGTCCAGACCACGTTCGCGCTTCCACTCGACGAAGGGCTGAATGGCGCCCATGAAGGCGTCGTAGCAGACGATGAGCATGGGTCCGTCGGTCCCCACCATCTCGTACTTGTCGGCGGTGGCGTAGTTGTCGAAGCCCAGGCGGTAGAGGTTGTCGAACTGGGGGTCGATATCGGCCAGGACTCGTGCAGGCATCTCGTTGATACCGCCGCTGCCGCTGGTCTCCACCTCGAGAGTCATGGACTCCAGAGCCAACAGGACGCCGCGATCGGCATCCCAGCGCACGGGGTAGACCCGCAAGCTGACACCGCGATAGTCCCGCAGGATGTAGGGGTCGGCCAGCCGGGCTTCCTTGGTCGGATGCAGGCCGCCGGTACTGTATGCATCGCCGAAGGTCCAGGACACCTCGTTGGGATCCTGGGTCCTCAGGATGTTGCCCTTGGACGGTACGACCGGCGCCGCGGCGATCTCACGCCACTGACTGGCAACGACGCGGACCACGGGGGTGCCGCTGTCAGGAATGATGAGGCTGCTGGTCAGGAAGGGCAACTCGGGCTCGCCCCGATCCAGGGTGAACCAATTGCCGGGCACTCGCACCCGCGAATACTGGTTGCCTTCGATATCCACGGTCTCAACGTCGAAACCGGGCATGGCGATGTCCAGGACCGTCAAGTTGGCGGCTTCCTGGCGAACTGAAATCTGGGGCTGCGTATCGAAGCTGCCATCCAGACTCACCCATTCAGCGTTGGCGATGGTGCCCAGAGCCATGACCATGGCGAGCACCAGCACTGAAAATAGCCTCTTGCTCATCTCTTCCTCCGTTGAGTCGAGTTTTTCAACATGAGAACACGCCATTTTACCATTTTTAGGACCTGCAGAGCAATCATGCTGGAAATTGCGATCCCCTGAGCCACTCTGTCCGAGAGCCATCGCAACGCCTCCCCCCCCCACCACCGCCAGTGTAAATATCATTCACACAGTGATTTGCAATTGACATCCTCCGGTCGTCACCAGCCTTCATGCCGGAGATTTTTCACGGGACAAAGAAGGGCGGCCCCCCTGGGACCGCCCGCCGAAAAAGCTCACGAAATTGTTACACAGTGGGGGATTACCTGATTTCGGCCTCCGCCTCTTCGTCGCAGAGAGTGGTCCAGCGGCCGACAAAGAACCCGCCGGGGTAGTCTTCTACCGGATGGGCGTCGCCGCCGAGCAGGCCCTCCCGGTTGCCGCTGGCGCTGACCCAATGAGCCTCGAAAGATGCCAGATCAACGTCCGTCTCACCCGGTTCCCACGCGCCCCGAATCAGACCCCGGAAGGCACCGCGCCGACCGATGAACTTGCCGATAAAGACACGCTCGCCTTCGGCATTCAGTCCGTAGCCGCCGCGCAGGAAACCGTGGATCCGTCCGTCGAGTGTGGTCCAGGCTCCGGCGTACTTACCGATGCGCTGGCCCTGCTCCTGGCCACCGTCCGCATCCGCATCTTCTTCCGGAGGGGGCGCCAGGCGATACCGGCCCGAAAGGAAACCCTTGGGACAGACGCCGATGTCGCTGACGCTGAAGCCCTTGATCAGGAACCGGTTCCCCAGCTCGTCGACATCGATCAGATCATTGATCTCGGACAATTCGTTGACCTGATAGACGCCGCTGTAGGGGCCGGTGTTGATGTGCAGCCGGTTGGGTTCTGCGCCATCGGCTTCGGGGTCGCCGGGATTGGCCGGCGGCTCGATGATCTGCAGCAACAACCCGTCGAAGTGGCAGCCGGTCCGGGATGTGAAGGCAACCGTTTGACGATTCAGACGCGGGAAGATCACGTGATCGGCCGGGCGTTCGAAACGCAGGGTTCGACGCACGATCACAATACCACGGTCAGTGTGTATCTCGCCGGTCCAGTCCAGGGGATCACAGGGACCGTCGATCCGGGTCGTATCATCAGGTCCATGAATCATACCCCAGGCCAGCTTCACGTAAGTGAATCGCGGCCGGCCGTGTCCGTCGGGATCGTGGGGACGATTGCCCTGGTCCTCGAGATCCTGGATCTCCGGATCGTCGAGCAGGGGGTCGTTCACCAGTTCGTCGTCCTCGGCATAGAGCATGGCTTGCAGGGATTCGTCCCCGAAGGCCTCCTCTTCGTCCGAGACCGTCAGGCCGCCGTAGGGCAGGCTGAAGTCGATCTTGTCGTAGTCGTCACTGGCTGTCAGCGAGCTCTCGGTGAGGCCCGTGTCACTGTCGCTGCACCCGGCCACCAGACCGGCAATCAACAACAACACGAGCAGCGAAACGTTTCGGCGATTCAACATCGGAATCCCTCCTTGCGGGACAAGCTCCATGCCCTGGAGTGCTTGAGTCAGACGGGATTCCTGCTGCAGGGAAAGTGCCAGCCGGAGCTGCGGCTCATAAGATACAGGACCGCAATGACTTGAAGGCCGAGGCGGGCGAATCAGACCGACACCATGCTCTCCAAACCGTACCTGGAGGAACACCTCGAGGCCGATCCGGTACACCGGCGGAATCTCGAACGAGAGGTCGTCGCGGCCTCACTCGGCGCGGCGCCTGACCCGGAGCTTGAGGGCCATCAGCTCTTCGTGCCGCACACCGAGCAGATTGCCTACTTTGTGCATCAACGCGTCCTCATGGGCCTCGAGAATCCCGTCGCTGTAGACCACTTCCCACAGCAACTCGAGGATGGCCAGCTTGCGTGGGCGTTCGAAACCCTCGTTGATCAGACGGGCGAAGTTGTAGATATCTCCACTATCGGCCCGTTCGGCTTCGGCCACTTCCAGCAGTTCGGCGGTCTCCGCGGCGTCCAGATTAAATCGCCCAGCCACGGTGGCCTCTACCTTTTCCCGCTCGTCGGCGGTGAAGTCCTGGTCGGCGTTGGCCGCTTCCAGCAGCAGGGCACAGGTGGCGACGCGCAGTCGGTGGGCGTCGTCATCCACGGCCACATCCGGAGCCACGCGATTGCGGAAGAAGCGATTGAAGGATTCGATCATCAGTGTCTCCATTGATACTGGTCCGAGCCAGGCTCCAGGTCTATCCCACGGTCACCGGTGGGGTCATACGCTGGTTGCGTCGATCCGGTTCCAGGAAGGCCCCGGTAACGTGAGTACTTCGTATGAGATGGTGCCCATGAATCCGGCCAGCATCTCCGGGCTGATGGTTTCGTCACCCTGGCTGCCCAGCAACACTGCTTCGTCTCCGGCAGCTGCAGCAGGAATTCCGGTCACGTCGGCCATGCAAAGGTTCATGCAGATCCTGCCTACCAGGGGCGCTCGCACGCCGTGTACGAGCACGTGGGCCCTACCGCTGAGGGACCGGGGCCAGCCGTCGGAATAGCCCACCGGTAACACGGCGATGCGCGAATCGGCCATCGCCTTCCAGCTCCGGCCATAGCCCACCGTCTCGCCGGCAGGGACTTGTCGGATCTGGCTGATACGACACTTCCAAGCCAACGCAGGCTCGAGTGCCAGTTCCTGGCGGCCCCGTTGGCGCACCGAAACCAAGGTCTCCCGCGACGGCCACACTCCGTAGGCGCTGATACCGACGCGGGCGATGTCCCGGTGACTTCGATCCCAGAGCAGGGCGGCGGCACTGCAGGACATGTGGCAGGCCAGATCGACATACCCGGCCTCGACGAGCCGGCGGTGATAGGCGTCGAATCGCGCCATCTGCTCTTCCGCAAAACCGTGGTCCGTGGTGTCTTCGATATCGGCGAAGTGACTGGATAGTCCCACTAGTCTGATCTGCGGCGCGTCCGCGACCATCGCCAGCAACTCCGACAGCTCCCCTTCCACGATCCCCTGCCGATTGACTCCCGTTTCCACCTTGAGGTGGATATTCAGTGCAGCGTCGGCTGCCACCGCGGCCCGCGCAGCAGACAACGAGCCCACAGTGATATCGGCGCCCTGGTCGGCGGCGTAGCGAGCCTCGGCGGTATCGACAGGTCCTAGGACCAGTACCGGTGCGTCGACGCCTCCCGATCGTAGGTGCTGGAGTTCCCGTACGGAATGAACGCCCAGCCAATCGGCCCCCCCCTCCAGGAAGGCCGTGGAGGCCAAAAGAAGGCCGTGGCCATAGGCATCAGCCTTGACCACGGCAAGCAGCTGGGCTGCAGGTCCCACCCGTTTGCGAAACACTCTCATGTTTCGCGTCAAGGCGGCAGTGTCGACCTCGATACTCAACCAGGAAGCAAACAGCTCAGCTGCCCGTGGCTGCTGCGGCTCGCTTCCGTTTACGGGTTTGGCAGGCATCCTTGTCCTTGCACGCGCCGTAAAGCTCCAGGCGGTGACGGTAGATCTGGAAATCGTTTTCCTCGGCCAGCTTCTCCTGCAGAGCTTCCAGCCGGGGATTGAAGAACTCGAAAATCTCGCCGCAATCCAGGCAAATCATGTGGTCGTGGTGTTCCACGTCCGAGTGGCCTTCATATCGGGCCAATCCGTCGCCGAAGCGCCGCTCCTCCACCAGCCCGCTCTCGACCAGCAGATGCAGGGTACGGTACACGGTGGCGTAGCCGATACGCGGATTGACCTTTTTCACCTCGTTGAGGAGTTCCTCGACGGAGATGTGTCCCCGCAGGGCAAAAAACACCGAAACGATCGTATTGCGCTGACGGGTTGTCTTCAAACCCTTGCGCTGAATGAAAGCGGCAAATCCCGCTTCTTTTTCCTTCACGACGTTCTCGTCGACGTCACGGGTATGGTTCACCGGAGCCATGCTTGACCTCACTGGAGAAAAGAGGATTCGAAAATGAAAACTGTTTTCGTCCGAAAGGTTAGTGTTATTCACCCGCAGTGTCAAGGGCCCCAGCGGGCATATGTTGCCGCGCTTTGAGACCGGACATCCATTTAAATGAATAGCACCCGAATCGCAAGGTTTTCTCCTGGTGGCACATACCAGAACGATTCCCCGTCGTGAAGCAACAAGACGTCCAGGCCTCGAAAAATAAACGAATCCGTATCGATCGTCGCGCTCCAGCGCCGCCGGGAACCGGAAAGGCGGTAGAGCCGCCCGGTCCCGCTGTCGGTGACCCACATGAATGCGCCGTCCCAGGCCAATCCGAAAGGCGAGAAGCCAGGGGTCACGACCGAACGTGTGATCTCTCCCGCTTCGGGATCGAAACGATCGACGCGACCGGCATCGCGGTCGCCGATCCAGACGTAGGTTCCGTCCCAGCACATGCCGCACGGACGATGTCCCGGGGCGTTGTAGGCTTCCTCCAGTTTCAAGGTATCGGCTTCGATCTTGTAGATGATCGAGCTGCCATCATCGGCATCGCCGCAACTCCAGAGGAATTCGCCGTCGTAGGCCAATCCGCGGTCCAGGACACCGGTGAAATCCTCGATCCGGATCACGGCCCCGACCGAGTCCTGGAACGTCAGACGCACTTCGCGGTCTCCGGATTCGCTGAGTGAGTCGGCCAGGTCCGTCAGTATGGCCAGCGTGTCGGGCCCCATGAAGGTCAGGCCCGTTATGCGGCCCTCGGCTGCGAAATGAAGCGTGTCGACGGGCACGAAACCCAACTCGATCCCCGGACCACCGTCAGCCGCCGTGGCCTCGCGTCCGATCGACATCCATCCAACCGATCCTAGTAGGACCAGCGCGATAGCCAACAGCAACTGTAGTTCAGCGCCTTTTCGACCTTTGTCACTTCGCCTGATCATTTCTCTGCGCCTCTCTTGGTCCGTCGGCGTGGTATCCCTCGCCCGACATATCGATACAATCAGTGCCCACGACGGCGACGGCCGGTCATGGCGGCTCCGAGCCTCACCAGCTCACGGATCCGTTCGGTCTCCAGCGGCTTGCGAGCCGTGAAGTCGACCACCTGGGGATCCGCTCCCGCCAGGACCTGCTCATTACCCCAGCCCGACACCAGCACGGTACTCACTGCCGGGTCAATCGTCCGCAAGCGAGCGGCCAGGGTCTGTCCATTCATCCCCGGCAACGACTGGTCGATGACCACCAGATCGTACCGTTCGCCTGCAAATTCCGCCAATGCCGCTTCGCCGGAGCTAAAACTACTGACCTGGCAACCCCAGGCCTCCAGGACGTCGGCCATCATTTCCCGCAATCCCGGCTCGTCGTCCACCACCAGGACTGTCGCCTCGATCTCCGACCCGACGCCTTCGGCAGGCTCGGGATTCTCGTCGACAGGTGCCGCTGCGGCAGTCGGCAGATCCAGCACGAAAATGCTGCCCGGGCCCCCGTCGGGAGCCAGTTGAAGATCGGCACCGTATTGCCGGAGCAACTGTCGGCACCCGGCCAATCCAACGCCACGACCGACAACCCCGCTGGTCGTGAAGCCCGCAGTGAAGATGCGGTCCCTGACGTCGGCACCTATGCCGCAGCCGTCGTCGGCCACCAACAGGCGGATGCTCGAGACGGAACGATCGTCGGCACTGATCGCGATCCGCCCCCCTTCGGGCAGGGCGGCCAGGGCATTCAGCAACAGATTGTTCAGAACTTCTCGGACCACGGCTCCCGGCACCGAAGTGGCCAGTGCCGCCGCCACGTCGATCTCGAGACGCCAGCTCCGTTCCGCGCTTTCGGCGGAGGTGGCCCAACCCTGTCCAGCGGGAGGTTGCACGAGGGAGGCGGATGTCCGGACGTGATCAACCAGGGGCCGAATCGCCATCTCAACACCCGGGTCGTCGCACGGACCGTCGCCGGTCAGACGCAGCAGCATCAGTCCCGCGTCGCCGGCGGCCTGGATGATCGCTTCCAATCCTTGTCGCTGGCCGGCATCCGATGCCCGCTCACGCAACTGGCCCGCCCGGCCCAGAATGATTCCGAGCATCTGGTTCACGTCATGAACCACCGCCGCCCGGATCAAAAGGTCCTCGCCATCCGCACCGGATGGCACCTCAGGTCCCTGCAGGTCGCCTTTGTCACCGTAGTCTGTATCACCTTTGGTCATCGGGGCCCTTCAGGTTCGGGAACACATCCGGGAATAATACACGGCAAGCCACGACGTGCAACAACACAGAGATGGGACCACCGACACTCTGTCGGTCGAATCTTGGAAACATCAAAACGAGGAGGCTCAGCCGCCCGCCGGAGTGGCCACCAGTTCGTGGCAGGCTACGGGCATGTCCAGGACAATGATATCTCGCGGATCCGACTCCGCTGACACGTCCAGGTGGGCGCCCAGTTGCTTCAGCAGGACCGGTGACACCATGAAGCGGGCCAGGCGTTCCAGCTCTTCGCCGGCCGATTCGGCGCCCAGTACGCGGGACGAGACCAGACTGGTGCGCTGTACACGGGGCCCCGTATTGGTTCCGTTGTCGGGCAACGACGCCGTCAGACGCAAACTTCGCCTGGGCTCCATCGTCAACGCCACGTGCAGTGCGGGAGATTGTCCCGGAGCAACACACTGCAGGACCCGTAGAACCTGTCCGACAAGACGGCAAACAAGCTCCGGATCGGTATCGATAACCTGGGCCCTGGACTCTGCGTCGCAGCGGACATCCGCAGCGGTCTCGAACTCGGTCGATAGGCGAGCGACGAGGTCGGCCATCGCCCGGGCCGACCAGCGGACCTGCGGCCGGGTTTCCGCCAGGGCCAGCAGATCGTGGGTCCAATCCACGGTCTGGTGAAGACGCCTCACGTTGCGCAACGCCAGTTCCAACATGCGCAGATTGGCCTCGGCTCCCTCCCGATTGCTGACCGGTTCACCGACCTCACCGAGGCCACCTAGATCGCCCTGTAGCACCTCAAGGGCAGTTTTCACCGCAGTCAACGGGCTACGCAGCTCGTGCCCCAGGAAATGCAGGAACTCCCGTCCGTTGTCCGCCACACCCCCAGCTCGGGCTTCATGCGCCTGTTTCTGACAGGTCTGCAATGCGCTGCGAAGCACCGCTGGGTCACACCCCGATTCGCCCAGCGGAATCCGGACGTCTGCTCGTTGCCGCCCTCCGGCGCGTTCACAGCCGACCCATAGCACGGCCACCGTCGTTTCCGGCACCATTACGATTGCGGATTCGTCAGCGCCTGGTGGTCCCACCGCGACGATCAGGTCACAATCCTCCGCCGTCACCGTCCCATCTTCCGGGCAGATCGCGGACAGCGCACCGACGGTGAAGCCCCACTGCAGCAGAAGCGACCGCATTTCGGTCCAGTTTCGGGGATCACCTGCCAGCAAGACGTGAGACAACGGAATCCTTCCCGCCACGGCTCAACCACAGACCGCAGCCAATGTCGGGAATTCGCAATCCGCATGCCCAGCGGTTTCCCGGCCCAATCTCGCCTTCCTGACCCGGAACCAAGGGGAAACACGCACCCCAGGCTGCCTCGCCGAGGAACCGGGGGTAACAACGGGGAACAGGGAGTTCGATGGGGGAAGGTGAGCGCCGTTGGCGACGGCATGGGGTTCGACGGGGCAAATCGCAACCCGGAACGTCCGCTCGGTCGCAAAATCCGATTCAGCGGGCACGAATCGGCGACGGATCAAATCTCTAGGGCAGCGGGGCCGTTTCGTCCTCGACCACGCCCGGACGGTAGCGTGAGCTGTCGAATCGCCAGCTCACCGTGAAGTACCAGGCTGCCGGACGATCCAGCGACCCTTGAAGCTCGCGCGAGACCTTCAGTCCCATCGAACCGGACTCGGTCCAGGGAAACCAGGCCTGCACACCGACCAACTGGGAACGACGACCGTTGCGATCCTGGTAATCCCAGGCCAGGGCGAAGCGACTACCCCGCCTCCGGTACCAGTCGAAGTTGGCACCCAGGTGGAATCCATTGGGAAAAGCATCGTCATCCAGCGCCGTACGGCTCGAACCGATGTTCATCAGGTAGCCCAGGGTGACCCCGGCCACGGTTCTGGCGCCCAGGCCAAAGTCGCGCCGCAACTGCAGACGCCAGGGCAGGCTCACCGAAGAAAACGGATACAGCTTGTCGGTCCCGGCGGGTAGGCCCACCGCTACCGCGTAGCGCCATTTGTCCATGAGGGGTAGTCCCGTGGGTCCGGTAGCTCCGATCTCCGGTTGTCCAAAACTGACGATCCGCTTCTGGTAGGGCCATCCGTAGTCCGCCTCTTCGCCGCGGATCCACGGCCATCTGGAGAGAACCGGTACGTTGCCCGTGTCGAAAGTCACGTGAGGCATGCGCACGAAAAATGCCGCCCGCTTGCCGGCCGGCAAAACGGCCGTGACCAGTATTCGATTGGCCGACCAGTCGTACTTGGGATCAACGAAGTAATCCAGGTCCAGCACGAGTGCCAGCCGAGAGGTCGAATCGGCGGGAGCGAACCAGGGCATCGGGTCCAGGTGCAGCAGCTGGGCGGAGGCGGAAGCGGGCAACAACAGGCAGGTCAGCACCGGGATCAGCAACAC
>Ga0070729_10007255_pt1 | contig 10686 bp, 5 predicted proteins | sample tdDd472_FD_66725 | JGI IMG/M metagenome (GOLD analysis project Ga0070729, IMG submission 66725) | Marine sediment microbial communities from the Atlantic coast under amendment with organic carbon and nitrate - tdDd47.2 | ecosystem: Environmental > Aquatic > Marine > Coastal > Sediment | place...
CATCATTAAGGTTTTCTCCTGCCGAAGCCGTCAATATACCAGAATAACTTACCCCCCATACCAAGCAGGTGCCGGCAGGGCTGCCTTCAAAGTTGAAAAAGCCATTCTCGGCGATCGCTAAGATATTTGAATCCTCATCAGTAACAATATAACCGTAAGCACTGGTTGAGGTAGATGTAAAGTCAAATTCTACCAAATCCAATTGGTTGTCATTGGTACACAATTCAATGGTGTCTCCACCACCCATCAATGAAACAGTACCCCCATCTACAAAGGTGCGAACGATTTCAACGAAGTTGTCCGACAATTTGAAACAATCATCTGATAAAGCGCTAGTAGCCGCATCGTCTCCGACTTCAGCGGTGAGGTTACCATAAAAGGATAAGCCCCAAACGCGGCAAACACCGCCACCCGCATTTTCAAAGTCTACACTGCCATTGGGCGAAATACCTAGCACAATATTATTTTCATCGGTAATGATATACACAAAATCATCTCCAACTGCATTGGCATTTTCGAAAGTACGCACATCAGGAATTTCATCTCCGGTACAAATCTGATCGGAAGTAGCTCCGCCCGTCAAGGCCACTTGGCCCCCTTCCGGTACATTTCTAATCACCGAAACGGCACTTTCAGTCAACTTGGAACATTTGTCAGCCAAGATAGCCGTAGTGGCATCGTCACCAACTTCCACCAAGAGATTTCCATTATAGGTCAATCCCCATACCAAGCAAGTTCCGGCGGCAGCTCCCTCAAAGTCAAAGGATCCGTCATCAGAAACACCAAGAACGATAAAATTCTCATCGGTCAAAATGTAAGTAAACGGATCGGCTGGATCAGCCGTCGACGTGAAACTCAGCACATCGGGTTGCCCGTCATTGGCGCAAACCTCCGTAGAAGTCTCACCAGAACTAAGCGTAACCACACCAGGATTCAATCCGCGCTTGATTACCTTCACAAAGTTATCAGACAACTCAAAACAGTCTGAGGATAAGTTGACGCCAGCGGCATTGTCGCCTACCTCGCCAGCAAAACTACCGGTGAAGGAAACGCCCCAAACGCGATAAGCGCCTACTGATAAAGCTGCAAAGTTAAGTCTATTACCATCTAAATTATTTTGTAAAATTTGATTGTTTTCATCTGTTAATATAAAACGATAAGGTGCCCTGGAAGTATTCATCCTAACAAAAGACAGAACAGCTGCACTTGGATCCCCTTCGCAGGTGGACAAGGAATCTGTTCCATTAGTAAAGGACACTTTCCCGCCGTCAGGGACGGTTTTAACTACCTCAATAAAGCTATTGGAAAGATCGGCACATAAATCCCCTCGGAATGCAGCCGCATTCTGCCCAATAAAGGCCGGCATATCTCCAGTATAAGCTAAGCCCCACACTCGGCAGGTGCCTTCTGCTGCCCCCTCAAAATCATAATTGGGCGAATCTGTGATGTCTAAAATGAAGTTCCCCGTGGTCGTGATCAGGTAAGTGTAATTGGGATGTTCACTAGTTGTTGTGAAATTTACCACATTGGGGTTGCCATCACCTGGGCAAATGTATTTGGTGGATAAGCCATCAGCACTGTATACCTTACCCCCGTCAGGGTCTGAGGTGTTCAGAGAAATATAATTGACCGATAGGGCAGAACAGATAGAGCCCAGCTCATCCGTAAAGATATTACCCCCAACTGTTGCTAATGGATTTCCAATAAAAGAAAAACCATATACCCGGTAGTTACCACCTGGTACTTCTTCAAAATCAATCGTGTTTTTGAGTGAAACAAATAGAATATTACCGTCCTGGTCGGTCACAAGGTAACCAAAAGGCGTAGAAAGATCAGTCGTAGTAAAGGTAACTACATTCGGGACGCCATCTCCTTGGCAATCATTTAATGCATTTTCACCTGCTACGATTCGAATGCTAGCGACGTCAACGCATCTAGGTTGTGCACTGACAATAGTTGCTAGGTGGAAAAAAACCACGGTAAACCACAGTCCGGCTAGTGTTTGGAATTTCATAAAAATAAAGCTTATTAAATTTTTAAATTGCAGACAAGTCGACCTAAAATCTGGGTTTCCTTCGCTAGAGGGAGCGAAAGGACGGAAAATAAATGGGGTGTAGTAGGATAGCGATTCAGATTGTACAGCGAATTTATTACAATTTTTCATATTTAAAAAGAATTAATGCAAATAAAGATAGAGCTTTCCTTATCCTTTCAAAAGAATACCGGAAAATAAAAAGTCGCATCGATGAGGTGAAAACATAGAGAAAATTTTTATATTAGCGCCACGCCATTCTACCCCTATCCGCATCTCTTCCAGAGATAATAGCAACGAAGCTATAGGTGAAAGAAACTTTACCTAAGGGTATACGTATTAAATAGTCTCAAGTTCCTTTTTCTTTCACTATGCGCTTCACCTCAAAACCCTAGTTACAGGATTCTTGGCCCAAATTTGTTGATTATAATCTACTTTTTGTAGCAACTGAACAAATCATCCCTATGTGGAAAAACACCCTGGCCATCCCTTATCTCCTTTTATTCGCAAGTCTATTGGGGCTTGGAATGACAGCAAAGGATATTTGGATTGCCACCCCTCTTTCTAAAACCACTGTAACCGGTGGGGTCCGCACTGAAGTAGGTGCGGGGCCACATGTATTGGTACAAGACATCTTTGCCGAAGGTGCTTGTGACAATATTTCAGCCATCAGCCGAATCGGTCCGATAGAAGGGGTTGGTTATTTTGAGAATGCGCAAGATGTTATCGGATTGGAAAAGGGTATTATCCTATCAACGGGGAGCATCAGAAATTCGGAAGGGCCCAATAAATACTCTGATGCCAGTGGCAATTTTGAAAGAGAAGGAGGAGATCCTGATCTGAACCACCTGGCAACGGGAGAAGTTTTTGATGCAGTTGGCCTCGAATTTGATTTTGTTCCTCTCGATTCTTTTGTCACTTTCCGCTATGTTTTCGCTTCAGAGGAATACTGCGAATTTGTGGGCAGTATCTACAATGATGTCTTCGGGTTCTTCATTAGTGGCCCTGGCATCAACGGTAATTTTGCAGGCAATGCAAAAAATGTAGCCCTGATTCCCGGAACCCAAGATTTTGTCGCCATCAATTCCGTTAATCACCTCAATAATTCCAATTACTACCTGGGAAACGAGCGGGGAGAGGATGCCAATAAATGTAACTTAAGTGTGCACCAACCGGTCGCTTTGGATGATATAGAATACGATGGTTTTACCCAGCCGCTGACGGCCATGCTCAAGCTCAACCCTTGCGAGACTTATCATATTCGCTTGGTCGTAGGAGACGTAGGTGATTTTTACTACGACTCTGCTGTCTTTCTCGAAGCGGGAAGCTTCAATATCGGTTCGGTAGTGTCCGTTCGTTCTTCCAAGAATATGGAGGGAGAACCGCTGTTGTCGGAAGGCTGCTCGGATGCCTATTTCATTTTTGAACGAGCCAATCCGGATCAAGTCGATTTACCGGTTACAGTTCAGTACAAAATCGCCGAAAGTAGTACGGCTGTGGAGGGAGAGGATTTTGAACCCCTACCCGGAATTGCTACAATTCCGATCGGTGAGACAGCGATAAAAGTTCCCATTTATTCCCTAAACGATACGCTTTTAGAGTCGCGTGAAAGCATTTTACTGGAGCTCGATATTCCCTGCGCCTGCTATTCCGACTCGGCCTTCCTTTACCTTGAAGAGGCCGCTGAAGTTGAAGTCATCCTGGCTGATGCCTATGTCTGTGAGAATAACACCCAGGTTTTAGCACCTACTATTAATGGTGGAAATCCGCCATATACTTATGAGTGGAGCACGGGCAGTACCTCGTCCTCCATAGAGATAAAAGCAGAGGGCCCCACCCAATATTTTGTAAAGGTGACCGATGCTTGTGGGCATCTCGGCGTGGATTCTACTCACCTGATTATTACCACTCCACCCGAAGCTAAATTGAGTGGTGCTGCCAGTATTTGTGAAGGGGATACGACCTATTTGCAGGTGGAGTTTACCGGAGTAGCTCCCTGGTCTTTAGTCATGAGAATCGATGGTGTAGTACAAGATCCAATAGAAAATATTCATCAGAATCCATATTTCCTCCCCGCTACTCAGGCGGGCACCTACGAGATTGATTACTTCAGTGATGCCGGTTGTAGCGGACCTGCGAGTGGCACCGGAGAAGTGGTGACCACCTTTATAGAGGTGTTGGCAGCGATTAATCCTGTTAGTTGTTATGGTGCGGAGGATGGTACCCTTGATGTAGAAATTAGTGGTAGTTCACCCCCTTTTAATTGGCAATGGTTGGATTCGCAAGAAACAGATTTACAGCGAGAAAATTTATTGGCGGGCACTTATACCTTGCTGGTGCAGGACGCTAATAACTGTGAGAAACAGGTGATGTTAGAGGTAAGCACACCCACACCACTCCGAGAAATTGAAGTCAATTGTGAGGATTTGAACAGTGGAAACCTGGTCTTAAGTGCGACAGGTGGCGTGCCGCCTTATTTATATAGTATCAATGGCGGTGACTTTTTACCCGCTGATACCTTGCAATCGCTTCAGGCAGGCAGCTTTTATGATCTAGTAATCGAGGACGCTGCTGGTTGCCGGATTGAACAATCTTTTCTCATGCCAGCCTTCTACGAAAGCATGGTAGATTTGCCAGAAGAAGTGTCGGTAAAAATCGGAGTCAAATATCGTTTCACCCCTCAATTGAATATTCCTGATAACCTGGTAGAGAGTATTCGCTGGATACCAGATTCTACTTTTGCTTGTCCCAGTTGCCTTGAACCAGAAATTACAGTAATTGAACCCGCTACCTATACCCTGCGCCTGATTGATCGTTTTGGATGTAGAGGAGAAGCCGACATTAGCCTCATCATCGATCCTTCGCTGGATGTATTCATGCCAACCGTATTTTCACCCAATGGCGACTTATTGAATGATCGCTTCTTCGTCATAGCGAATGCAGCACAAGTGCTATTGGTTCGTGACTTTCTGATCTTTGATCGCTGGGGAGGAGCTATATTCGAAGCCCATGATGTTGTTCCTAACAATCCAGATGTCGGTTGGGATGGCTTAAATCGCGGGCAGAATCTTCCAGCAGGTGTCTATGTTTTCTATGCCAAATTGAAATTGGTCGATGGAACTGAACGCTTGGTAGAGGGGGATGTTTTACTGATTCGATAGACTTCCAGAGCAGTAGTTTTTTCTTACCTTAGCTGTACGGGTAATAGGCCAAGGTGGCATTACCTCATGTATATCCTCTTTTCAACCCCATTGAGCCACTTAGTTATTTATGCTTCATGTCTAAGTTAAGCCACAAAAAATGGAATATATATTAATCACAGGCGCCTCCACCGGAATTGGACATGCCTGCGCTAAATACCTAATTGAGCAAGGTTATTTTGTATTTGGAAGTCTTAGGAAAGAGGCTGACACTCTGCGCCTCGAAGCTGAATTTGGAGACCGTTTCCAAGCCTTACTATTTGATGTAACCGATGAGCCAGCGGTCGAAAGAGCCAAACTAGAAGTGGCGGCAAAATTGAAGGGCCAAAAGCTTCGGGCCTTAATTAATAATGCAGGCATCGCCATAGGAGGGCCCTTGAAATACCTAGCGGCTGATGAAGTGCGCCAGCAATTCGAGGTTAATGTTTTTGGACTCCTTTCTGTATGTAGAGCTTTCATTCCTATGCTGGAAAACCCGACTAATCCTGGCCGAATCATCAACATTAGCTCCGTTTCTGGGCTATTGGTGTCTCCCTTTACGAGTATCTATTCTGCCTCCAAGTTTGCAGTCGAAGCCCTCACGCATGGACTCCGACGGGAGTTGTATTATCATGGCGTAACTGCAATTTCCATTCAGCCGGGCCCCATAAAAACGCCAATATGGGAAAAGGCCATGGCTTTGGAGGGCAAATATGATCAGACCGAGTATAAGGAGGTATTAGCTAATATGGATAATTTTATCAAAAAGACAGAGGCTGGCGCGATTTCTGCGGATAGAGTAGCTAAGGTCGTATTTAAAGCGGTGAGCGCTCGCCGACCTAAACTTACTTCCTTGGTGATGAAAGGTGCTTTTGTAGCCCGATTGATTAGCTGGGTTCCTCATCGTTGGGTAGACGTATTAATGTCTTCCCGCGCAAAAAAAATATAAATTGGTGTAAAGTAGATAAGAAGTTCTAGTCAAATACATAAAACTAAGCCCGTCAAATGCAACACAAAACAACAAGCTGGAGACTGCCGAGCCTATTGCTCTGCTTATTCATTCCCGTCATTTATCAGGCACAGCCTCACTTCTATGCTACTGAAAGTTTTACTAAAGCAGATACACTCCGGGGCATGCTTCGCCCAGAACGAAGCTGCTACGATGTAAACTTTTACGATCTAACGGTCGATGTTTACCCCAGTAAAAAATACATAGAAGGAGAGGTCGAGATTCATTTCACCACACTTAGTCCTTTTACACGCTTGCAGGTTGATCTGTTTGAAAATATGGAACTGCTGGAGGCTAATTATGAAAATGCCGCCCTTTCCTTTACCAGAGACAATGCCGCTGTATTTATCACTTTTCCCATGCAGCCCAAGGGGAAAACCGGCGTCCTGAAACTAAAGTATCGCGGCCAACCTACCGAAGCTAGAACCCCTCCCTGGGATGGTGGATTCGTCTGGGCCCAAGATCCAACTGGAAAACCCTGGATTGGGGTGGCTTGTGAAGGCACTGGTGCTAGCCTCTGGTGGCCCAACAAAGATCATTTATCCGATGAGCCAGACAGCATGGCTATTCGAATCGGAGTACCTGCAGAGCTTACCGCCGTAGCCAATGGTCAACTTCGAAAAGTGGAATCCCTTGGTAAAAGAAAGAAATACCATTGGGCAGTCACCTACCCTATAAATAATTATAATGTAACACTCAATATAGCCGACTATGCCAACTGGAAAGAGACCTATACGGCAAAGGACGGAGAGGAGTTAGAATTGGATTATTATGTCTTGAAAGCCAATGAAACCAAAGCCAAAGCTCATTTCAAGCAAGTAGATGAAGTACTGGCTTGTTTCGAGCAGTATTTTGGCAAGTATCCTTTTTGGGAGGATGGTTATGCCTTAGTGGAAACGCCTTATTTGGGGATGGAACACCAAGGAGCCATTGCCTACGGCAATCAGTACATGAGAGGCTACTTAGGGAGCATGATTCCACAGGATCAAGATTGGGACTATATTATCGTTCATGAAACTGGGCATGAATATTTTGGCAATAGCATCAGTTGTAATGACCATGCTGAAATGTGGATCCATGAGTCTTTTACCACCTATATGGAGGCCTTGTTTATTGAATGTAAGTACAGTTATGAGGACGCTGTTCGCTATCTTCAATCACAACGGATGTACGTAGAGAATAGAGAACCGATTCTAGGTCCCTTGAATGTCAATTGGGACAGTTGGAGCGGAAGTGACCATTATTACAAAGGCGCGCTGATGTTGCATACTTTACGCAGTGTCATCGATGATGATGAGTTATGGTTTGATCTCCTGAAACGATTACATGAAGAAAATAAGATTTCCAGTATGACTTCTGCCTCGGTCATTGCTCATTTTAATGAGGCAACGGACTTAGATCTCGTACCCTTCTTTGAACAGTATCTCAATTATGCGAAATTGCCTTGCCTAGTTTATGATATAGATCAGAACCGTAAAGGAATCAAGCTGACTTATAAGTGGGAGACAGATTTACAGACATTCAATATGCCACTAAAAGTAGGACGTCCAGGAAACTATACGACGATCTGGCCCAAAGTGGGGGAGTGGCAAGAAATCCAATTGAAGCAGGTTTCTAAAAAGCAATTTAAAGTGGCCAAAGAGCTGTTCTTAGTGCGGTCGCGACCGAAGTGATCGAAGATGCAGGACTTCAGCCGTTTCCCCGTCCCAAGGTCACTTTATGTCTACGCTCAATGAAGTTCGAGAAAGCCCTTTTATTTCACCTGATAATTTTAAATCGAAAGTAATGTTGAAGAAAATCACCTTATTACTATTGGCTATTGGATGTCAAATCCATTTAATCGGACAAATAGATACCGTCGCCTTACAATCCATTGAAGGGATAACTAATAAAATGATAGAATTAATCTCTGGAGATATTGGAGAAGAGCGGAATTGGGCTGAATATAGAAACCTATTTCTCCCCAGAGCTCAAAAAATGTCAATCAGAACCAATAAAGACGGTAAAAGCAGTGTCAGTGTAATGAATATAGAAGAGTTTGTTAGAAATGTGGGCCCCGGTTATGCCAGAGCTGGATTTGAAGAATATGCCATCGGCTTAACGGTCAATGAGTTTAATGGAATAGCAGTCGTGTTTCAAAGCTTCTATTGCAAAACCTTGACGGGCACTTATGAAAAAAGAGGCATAAATAGTTATCAGCTCGTTTACCTAAACGATAGATGGTGGATAGCCAGCACCTTATATACTAATGAGTCAGACGATACACCCTTGCCAGATAAATATTTATTCAAGAAATTCCGGAAAGACAAATAAGTTTAAACCAGTTCAATATCAAAGGTCATATTACTGGACAAATACGGTTTATTAGATGAAAGTTGAAAGTTCATGACCCCAATTCTTTTGCATAAACCTTCAACCCTAGACTTTTAAACCCAGTTGGTGTAAATTGTCCAGTACGATGATCAAAGGTTAAAAAATCCAAATGAATACAGCCATGAATCACTTTGCGCATCTCATTATCGGAACGGGCCAAGCCACGGGCACCTTGCTGGGGAAACTCATCCCTACTGGGGATGCTATTGGTGTCATTGAGGCAGACAAAGTAGGTGGCAGTTGTGTCAACTATGGCTGTACCCCTACCAAAACTTTAGTCGCTTCAGCCAAGGCCTTCCACCAAGCTAAAAGAGGCGATTTTTTTGGGTTCCATAGTGAGCAGTTAAAACTTGATTACGAGAAAGTGAGGGCGCGAATGAATGCTATAAGAAATGGCAGCAGTAATGGCCTAAGCTCCTGGATGAACAACACCTCGAATGTGAACCTGATTATTGGCCAAGCCAAATTCACGGGAAAAAAACAAGTAGAGGTCAATGGAGCTACTTATACCGCAGATAATATTTACATCAATGTAGGCACTAGACCTTCGGCTCCTCCCATCCCAGGCTTGGCCGAAATCAACTGGTTGGATAGTGCCAAATTGCTAGATCTTACAGCCGTTCCCCAACACTTGATCATCATTGGTGGCGGGTATATCGGGGTGGAATTTGCACAAGTTTTTAGGCGATTTGGGGCCAAAGTCAGCCTTATTCAGCGGGGGGCGCACTTGATGCCAAGAGAGGATGAGGATGTAGCGGCGGCAGTGAAAGAGATCCTGGAAGAAGAGGGGATTGACATTTACTGCAGTGCCAATACCCGCAAGATCAGTCAAAAGGATGACCAAAAGGAAGTAGTAATCGACATAAACGGTAGTTCTACCTCTCTGATTGGAGATCACTTGCTAATAGCTGCAGGAAGAGTCCCAAATAGCGATACCCTAGCGCTGGAAAATACCGACATAAAAACCAGCGAGCGTGGATACATAGAGGTAGATGAGTATTGCGAAACGGCCGTAGCAGGTGTTTATGCCGTGGGAGATGTGAATGGTCATGGCGGATTTACCCATACGGCAGTGAATGATGCAGAGATCGTACTGGATAAACTATTTGGAGGAGATCGTACCCTAGGGGGGAGGAATACCATTTATGGATTATTCACCGATCCTCCATTAGGCAGGGTAGGAATGACGGAAAAAGAAGCGCTAAAAAGTGGGAAAAGTGTATTGAAAGCCACACGACCCATGAGTAAGATTAGCCGAGCCAAAGAAATGGGAGAAACAAAAGGCTTTGCAAAACTACTAGTTGATGCGGATACCGATATGATATTAGGGGCATCTATTTTAGGTGTTGGAGGAGACGAAATTATCAATATGTTTGCGACGATCATGCATTCCAATATTCCCTGCAAGCATTATAGAAAGGTAGTCCTGGTTCATCCGACAGTGTCAGAATTAATGCCTTGGATATTGGACGGCATTCAAGAAGTTAAAGAGAAAAGTGAGAATTGATCCCCTTTTCATGACAACTCGTGTTTACTTGAACTGAGTCTACATTGATCTTAAGGATAATCCACAGTGCGCACTAAGCCGCTCTCCAGGGTGTAGCCGCACCAGTCCATCGCCATTATTGAAGGCATCTACATTGCAAGTCATGGGTTCAATAGCCAGCGATTGTCGATGGGGCGGGGTAAAGAGCTGGATGTAGTTGAATTTGCCAGTCCCCATCTCCTGCCAATATTCCAATCTATGCTTTTCATTACTCAGATTTAAGCTGGCCCTTTCCTGTGGGTCGCTGAGCACAAAGCAATTGTCCAAGACCTCCGACTGAATCACACGCTCCTGTTTGAAGCGATCATATTCGTAGCGCTTACCCGTTGGAATCATCTGCGGATCAATGCCAATCATTTCACAGGGCGGGAGTTGTAATCGCCATTTATCTACGCCTTGCTCATCAAGCAGGAAATAAGGATGCCAACCTATGCCAACAGGTATGGGTTTATCATGCAAATTCTGAAAGGTCATTTGTAGTTCAAAGCGATTGTCAACCGATAAGGTAAATCGTACCACTAGACTAAAACGGAAAGGGTAGGCCGGA
>Ga0070729_10007260_pt1 | contig 10676 bp, 10 predicted proteins | sample tdDd472_FD_66725 | JGI IMG/M metagenome (GOLD analysis project Ga0070729, IMG submission 66725) | Marine sediment microbial communities from the Atlantic coast under amendment with organic carbon and nitrate - tdDd47.2 | ecosystem: Environmental > Aquatic > Marine > Coastal > Sediment | place...
CCAGAGCCAGGCTGCGCAGGAGCACCCATCGGGTCGAAAGCGGCTTGAGCGAAGCGAGACCTGCGCGGACGAGAAGCAACAGGCACGGAATCGCGAACAGCGACCGCGCCGCGAACACCTGCCAGACCGTCAGGTCGGAACTGACATATTTGACCATCGCATCGGCGAAGGCCATCGCCGTCACCGAGGCGAGAATGAGGACGATCCCGAACGCGACCCGATCCGCTCGGGTCGCCTCTGTCGTTGTCACGCCGCACTGCCCCCGATCGCCCGCGCCCGCATAGCGCTTGAATGGATATGGCCCTCTCGCGAGACCAAGCTTGCCGGATTGTATCTCCGAAGCCAGTCCCTATTTAGGGAAGCATCGTCCGATTAACCGGAACGGGCGGTTTTCCGCCGGAAATCGCACCTTGGAGATTGGCAAACCGGCCGCAGGCGTGCTTGATAACGGCAAACACCGCCCCGGTGGAACAGAAAACGATTCGGACGGACATCTCCAGGCTGGGATACGGGCCGGAAAGAAGCGGAGGGAAATCATCATGGATGCCCGCGGAATTGCGCATTACAAGCAGCTCCTCGAGGACCGGCTCGCCGAACTGAACGGCCGCCTCCACCAGATCGAGTCCGACCTCGACGCACCGGCGCCGCAGGACGACGAGGAACGCGCGACCGAGCGCGAGGGCGACGAGGTTCTGGAGGATCTCGGCAATATCGGCCTCGCCGAGATCAAGATGATCGAGGCCGCGCTCGACCGCATCGAGGCGGGGACCTACGGCGTTTGCGTCGAATGCGGCGAGGACATTTCCACCGAACGCCTCGACGTCCTGCCCCACACCCCGCGCTGTCGCGACTGCGCTTGACGCCCGGGGGCGTTTTCCACCCGATATTGCAGAAGGATTTCGCACCGCGAAGTTCGGCGCGAAATTTTTCCCGTTATGGCTTGCCGTTAGGCCGCTGCTGGATTCCAGCCTTCGCTGGAATGACGATTATTTCTATTTCTCAATAGTTTACGTCATTCCAGCGAAGGCTGGAATCCAGATGCAGCGGCGGCAACCGGCCGATAACGCCTCGGTTTCCCAAGTCTCTGATCCGGCATCCTCCTCCTTTTCACGCCTCCCGCACCCGCTTGACGCCATTTCGCGTTCCGCTAGACTGACTGATCAATCAGTTAGGGAGGCCGGGCGGCAATGGGGCTGCCGAAATCCGATGTCGTAAAATCCGATGTTGGGGCGACCCGCGACCGCATCCTCGATGCGGCCGAGCAGGTGTTTTGCGACGACGGCTATTCGGGGGCCAGCATGCGCCGGATCGCGGAAGCGGCCGAGGTGGCGCAGGCGCTGCTGCACTACCATTTCGACACCAAGGACGGGCTGTTCGAGGCGATGTTCGCCCGCCGCTCGGGCCAGATCAACGCCCGCCGTCTCGCCTGGCTCGACGAGCTGGTCGCCGCCAATGAGCTGACGCTCGAAAACCTCATCGAATGCCTGTTCCGCCCGACCATCGAGGCCGGTTACGATCCCGAGCGCGGCGGCAGCCAGTATTCGAAGATCCTCGCCATGGTCTCGACCGCGTCGGACGATCGCTCGAAGACGCTGGTCGGAAAATATTACGACCCGCTGGCGCATCGCTTCATCGAGGCCCTGCAGGCCTGCCTGCCCGATCTCGCCGCGCCCAACGCCGTCTGGGCCTACAGCTACGCCATCGGCACCGGCGTGACGATGATGGCGCGCACCGGACGCATCGGCCGGCTCTCCGGTGGCGCTTGCAAAGACGACGACGTCGAGGAGATGATGCGCCATCTCGTGCCGTTCATCTGCGCCGGCATCCGCGCGCTCGCCGGCGCCGGGCTCGAGCCGCCGCCACGTAGAAACTTCGGAAAGGCGCATTGAAGAACGCCCGACCCGATATCGAACCATCCAAACAAAAAGTCCTGGAGGAAAACGTCATGAAACTCAACAAACTGCTTCTTGTCGGCCTGATCGCGGTCGGCGCCGGCACCGCCGCCTCCGCCGAGACGGTGATCAAGGTGACCATCGCCGCCGGCCATCCGCCGGTCGCCCGCTGGGTCAAGCACACCTCGAAGACCTTCATCCCCGCCGTCGACAAGGCGCTGGAAGGCTCCGGCTACCGGATCGAATGGAAGGAACAATATGCCGGCACGCTGGCCAAGGTCGGCGGCGTGCTCGAGGCGGTCGAGGAGGGGATCGCCGAGGTCGGTCTCGTCTCGAGCCTGTTCGAACAGTCGAAGCTGTCGATCCAGAACGTCACCTACTACACGCCCTTCGTCTCCCCCCATGCGGCCCAGATTTCCGACCTGGTCGACAGCCTGCACTTCACGGAAGAAGCGATGCGCTCGACCTGGGAGGCCAACGGTCTGGTCTATCTCGGCGGCGCCATCGGCATCGACGACTATCTGCTGATGACCAATTTCCCGGTCAAGTCGATCGACGATCTCAAGGGCCATCAGATCGCCGCGCCGGGCGCGGCGGCGACCTGGCTCAGCGGCACCGGTGCCGTGGCGGTGGGCGGCAACCTGACCACCTACTACAACAACATCAAGAACCACACCTATGACGGCACCATCGTGTTCGCCTCCGCCGCCCTGCCGTTCAAGCTCTACGAGGTCGCGCCCTACATCACCAAGGTGCATTTCGGCGCCCAGTATGCGGGCGGGCTGGCAGCCAATGTCGACTGGTTCGAAAGCCAGCCGGAAGTGGTGCAGAAGGCGCTGATGGACGCCGGTGTCGCCTATCGCGCCGCCTATAACAAGGATCTCGACGAGGCCGTCGCCAACGCGCTCAAGGTCATGGCCTCGAAAGGCGCCAAGATCACCGAGCTCGACGAGGCGACGCGCAAGAAATGGGCCGCCGGCATGGACAATGCCGCCAAGGTCTGGGCCACGAAGCTCGATTCCCAGGGTCAGCCAGGCACCAAGATCCTCAAGATCTACATGGAGTCCATGCGGGCCGCCGGCGCCAAGCCGCTGCGCGACTGGGACAAGGAATAGCGATCCCCGCCGATCCGCTTCCCGACGAGGCCCGGACGCGCCCATGACCGACAACCCACAGGCACAGGAGCCGGCTCGCGCCGGCTCCCCCGGACCGCTCGCCCGTCTCAGGCGGGCGGCCGATATCGTCACCGTCGGCCTCAATGTTGTCGGCACGGTGCTGATCCTCGCGGTGATGGTGCTGGTCAACGCCAATATCGGCGGCCGGGTGTTCTTCCAGGCGCCGATTTCCGGCGTGCCGGAACTGGCGACCCTGTCGATCGTCGCCATCGTCTTCCTGCAGATCGCCCAGGCCGTGCGCGAGGGGCGGCTGACCCGGACCGACGCGCTGCTCGGCTGGCTCGGCGAGCGCAGTCCTCGCGCCCGGGCGCTGATCGAGACGGTCTACAACCTGATCTCGGCCGGCCTTCTATGGGTCCTGTTCAACGCCAGCCTGCCGCTGTTCGTCAAGTCGTGGACGAAGGGCACCTTCATCGGCGCAATCGGTGACTTCACCGCGCCGGTCTGGCCGGTCAAGCTGATCATCCTGATCGGCTCGGCAATGCTGATCGTGCAGTTCCTGTTCGCCGCCGTCGACGGCCTGACGACCGCCGTCGGTCGTGGGGATGGACGGCCGGGCAGGGGGGAGGCCGAATGACCGATTTCGGCATAGGCCTCGCCTCGCTCGGCGCCATGGTGGTGCTGATTTATGTCGGCCTCTACGTGCCCATCGCGCTGATGCTGTGCTCCTTCGTCGGGGTGTGGCTGATCAAGGGCTCCGATGTCCTCGCCGGCAAGATGATGGCGCTCGCCGCCTACAACGCCATCGCCAACTATTTCTTCGGCGTCGTGCCGCTGTTCGTGCTGATGGGCTTCATCGTCTCCGCCGCCGGTATCGGCCGCGACGCCTACGATGTCGCCAACCACGCGTTTCGACGGCTCAAGGGCGGCCTCGGGCTCGGTACCGTCGGCGCCAACGCCATCTTCGCCGCGATCACCGGCATCTCCATCGCCAGCGCCGCCGTGTTTACCCGCATCGCGGTGCCGGAAATGGTCCGCAACGGCTACACGGCGCGCTTCTCCGTCGGAGTCGTCGCCGGCTCCTCGGTACTCGGCATGCTGATCCCGCCGAGCCTGCTCCTGATCCTCTACGGCATCCTCGCCGAACAATCTGTGGGCGACCTGTTCATCGCCGGCATCGTCCCCGGCCTGCTGCTGGCGCTGTTTTTCGGGCTCGGAGTCATCGCCATGGCCCATTGGATGCCGAATTTCATCGGCCGCGATCTCGCCGGCGGCGACGAGCTGGCGCTCACCGCGGGCGAGCTTCTAATCAAGGGCGGGCCGATCTTCGCCCTGATCGCGCTGGTGCTCGGCGGCATCTATGGCGGCCTGTTCACCCCGATCGAGGCCGGCGCGGTCGGCTGCGCCGGGGCACTGGTCATCGGCATCGCCAAACGGACGCTCACCTGGCGCGGCTTCTGGGGGGTGCTCAACGATACCGGTCTTGTCACCGCCTCGATCTGCTTCCTGATCATCTCGGCGGCGACCTATTCGCGGATGCTGTCGCTGTCGGGCGTGCCGACCGGCTTCGGCACCTGGGTCGCGACCGCCGATATCGGCTTCTGGGGGGTGATGCTCGCCTATGTGGTGCTGGTCATCCTGATGGGGACGATCCTCGATTCCTCCTCGATCATGCTGATCATGGTGCCGCTGATGCTGCCGGTGGTGAAGGACATGCAGGTCGACCTGATCTGGTTCGGCCTGGTCACCGTGCTGGCGGTGGAGATCGGACTACTGACGCCGCCCTTCGGCATCTCGGTCTATGTGATCAAGTCGACGCTCGACGACACCTCGATCAGGCTCGGCGATATCTTCCGCGGCGCGGCGCCCTTTGCCCTGATGATGCTCGTGGTGCTGGCGCTGGTTCTCGTCTTTCCGGTCCTCGCGGTGGGCCTGCTCGGACACTGACGACAAGAAAAGGAGACGCGTGATGGCGCGACGCTTCGTTGACCTTTCCGTTCCGCTGGAGGCGGACATCGCCTCCGATCCGCCCGGCTTCACGCCGCAGATCACCTATGTCGATCACAAGCAGAGCGCGGAGCACATGGCCGCCTACTTTCCCGGCCTCGCCACCTCCCAACTGCCCGGCGGCGAAGGATGGGCGGTGGAGATGCTGCAACTCTCGACCCATACGGGCACCCATCTCGACGCGCCCTATCACTACCATTCGACCATGGACGGCGGGAAACGGGCGATCACCATCGACGAGGTGCCGCTCGAATGGTGCTTCAATCCCGGCGTCAAGCTCGACTTCCGACATTTCGACGACGGCTACGTCGTCTCCGCCGCCGATGTCGAGGCGGAACTGAAGCGCATCGGCCACGAGCTCAGCCCCCTCGACATCGTCATGGTCAACACCTCCGCCGGCGCCCGCTACGGCGAGGACGACTATCTCGCCACCGGATGCGGCATGGGCCGCGAGGCGACGCTCTACCTGCTCGAGCGCGGCGTCCGTGTCACCGGCACCGACGCCTGGAGCTGGGACGCGCCCTTCGTCCATACCGCGAAAAAATTCGCCGAGACCCACGATCCGTCGATCATCTGGGAAGGCCACCGCGCCGGCATGGAGATCGGCTACAGCCATATCGAGAAGCTCAGCAATCTCGAAAGCCTGCCGGCGACCGGCTATATGGTCGCCTGCTTTCCCTTCAAGATCAAAGCCGCCTCGGCCGGGTTCACCCGCGTCGTGGCGATCTTCGACGAATAAGTCAGTCAACTAAGCTAGAGGACGGGTCACGCCCGCGAAACCAATGCCCAGAAGCGTCAAGAACAAGGTCGTCATCACCTGCGCCATTACCGGCGGCATCCACACCCCGACCATGTCGGAAGCCCTGCCGATCACCCCCGACCAGATCGCCCAGCAGTCGATCGACGCGGCCGAGGCCGGCGCCTCGATCATCCACCTGCACGCCCGCGATCCCGAAACCGGCATCCCGACGCCCGATCCCGACGTGTTCATGCAGTTCCTGCCGCGGATCAAGCAGTCGACCGACGCGGTGGTCAACATCACCACCGGCGGCGGCCTCAATATGACGCTGGAGGACCGGCTGGCCGCCCCGCTCAAGGCCGAGCCGGAAATGTGCTCGCTCAACATGGGTTCGATGAATTTCGGCATCTTCCAGGCCGCCGACCGCTTCAAGGACTGGAAGTTCGACTGGGAGGAGCCCTATCTCCGGGGCACCGACGACCACATCTTCCGCAACACATTCCGCGACATCGAATACATCCTCAAGCATCTCGGCGAGGGCTGCGGCACCAAGTTCGAGCACGAATGCTACGATGTCGGCCATCTCTACAACGTCGCCCATTTCGTCGATCGAGGCATCCTCAAGCCGCCGTTCTTCATCCAGACCATCTTCGGCATCCTCGGCGGCATCGGTACCGACATGGAGAACCTGATGTTCATGAAAGCGACCGCCGACCGGCTGTTCGGCGACGACTATGTCTGGTCGGTGCTCGCCGCCGGCCGCTTCCAGATGCCGTTCGCCACCCAGGCCGCGATGCTCGGCGGCAATGTCCGGGTCGGGCTCGAGGATTCGCTCTATATCGGCCGCGGCAAGATGGCGTCCAGCAATGCCGAGCAGGTCGCCAAGATCCGCCGCATCGTCGAGGAACTCGGACTCGAGGTCGCCACGCCCGCCGAGGCGCGCGAGATCCTCGAGCTCAAGGGCGGCGACATGGTGAAGTTCTAAGGCTGGACGCAATCATGGCGGACGAAATGCGCGAGGCGGTGGTCCGCTTCGACTGCACCGGCCGGGCGGTCGGCAAGATGCGCAACGAGCTTGAGGTCCACATGGTCGAGCCGTTCGGCGAGGGTCCCTTCGCGCTCGCCACCGACGAGGGCAGCTTCCATGGCGGCGACGCATCGGCGCCGCCGCCGCTCGCCCTGTTCGTCGGCGGTCTGACCGGCTGCCTGATGACCCAGATCCGGGCCTTCGCCAAACGCCTTCGCGTCAGCCTTAACGACCTGACCGTACACACCCGTGTGTGTTGGGACTGGGAAGCAAAGGACCGCGTCTACGAGACCGCGCCGAAGAGCTTCGAGATCGACGTCGACATCGACAGCGACGACGCGCCGGAAAAGGTGGTCGCACTGATTGAGGCGGCGAAGAAGGGGTGCTTTCTCGAACAGACGCTGGGGCGGCGGAACACCATCCGCCACCGGATGAAGACGGCGGACGGATGGGTGGAGGTATAGGGATACTGGCTCAGAGCAAGCGGACAAGCATGGATCCCCGCCTGCGCGGGGATGACGGTTAAGTTACTGAAGATAAAGAAAAACTCCGTCACCCGCGAAGGCGGGGGCCCACGCTTCCCAGCTTGTTCAGAGCGAGCCGCCATCCCCCAAACCACCCACCGCCGCATTGGAAACGACAGGACAGGACCCGCCATGACCGCCAATCCCATCGACGGCTTCACCGTCAACCCCGACGACATCTCCTATATCGGCAAGGACCTGCAACGCCCCGAATGCATCCTTGCCGAGCGCGACGGTTCGCTGTGGGCGGCGGATGCCCGCGGAGGCGTCGTCCATATTCGTCCCGACGGCAGCCAGCGGATCATCTCCCAGTCCTACGATTCCGGCTTCGCCGAGGCCGCGAGCGAGGCCGAGCGGTTCACCCAAGGCACGCTTCCCAACGGCCTCGCCTTCGCCCGCAACGGCGACATCGTGATCTCGAATTTCGGCACCGACTGCCTCGAAATCATGACCCGCGAGGGCGAGACCCGGGTGCTGGTCGACACGATCGACGGCGCGCCCATCGGCAAGGTCAATTTCGTGCTGCGGGACTCGAAGGATCGTCTCTGGCTCACCGTTTCCACGCGGATCAGGAACTGGATGGAGGCGGCGACCCGGCCGGATCTCGACGACGGCTTCGTCGCCCTTTACGACAAGGGAACATTGCGGATCGTCGCCGACGGTTTCCGTTTCACCAACGAGATCCGCTTCGACGCTTCGGAAGAATGGCTCTACGTGGTCGAGACCACCGGCCGCAAGGTCACCCGCCTGCGGGCCGCGCCCGACGGGACGTTGTCGGACCGCGAGACCTTCGGTCCCGAGGACCACGGCGCCTTCATCGACGGCATCGCCTTCGACGCCCACGGCAATCTCTGGGGCACCCACGTCATGTGCGACCAGGTCTTCGCCATCACCCCGGAGGGCGATCTCCGGATCATTCTCGACGACGACGTTCCCGGCCCCAGCCAGGCATTGAAGCAGGCGTTCGAGGCGGGGGAGGCGACGCCGGAGCATATGCTCGCCTGCGGCGGCACCATCGCGCCGTGGTGCGCCAGCGTCACCTTCGGCGGGCCGGACCTGAGGACCGTCTATATCGGCAGCCTGCGCGGCACCCGCGTCCCGTATTTCCGCTCCCCGGTCGCAGGCCTGCCGCTGGTGCACTGGAACGAGTGATCGGGCCTTAGGTCATGGACCCATAAATATCATTTGTTCTGTTCGGCAAGAAGGTTTCGAATGGCGTCGAATCCTCTGCAGGACAGGTTGGGTACCTTTTCAAAGAGGATTTGGCGGCAGGCGGAGCCTTCTTGCTGAACCCTTCGGGCGATGCCGATTTGCCGCCTGACCGCATGATCGAACCTAGAAAACCGCCCAGGTTTCCGTCGGTTCGCTCATACGCTCAGACAACAAATCGGCGACGCAGAACAAATGATATTTATGGGTCCATGACCTCAGTCGGATCGGCCCATCCAGACCACCTGGCCCTTGCCGGATGTCGTCTGATTGGCGAATCCCATTTCCGCGAGCCGCTCCATGGCGCGCCGGCGTCGGTCGTCGTCGAGCGGCTGGTGGAATTCGCAGACGATGTCGCGGATTCCCGTGAGCGCCCCCCAGGTCAGAAGGTCGAGTTCCGCGCCCTCGATGTCCATGAGCAGGACATTGATGTCGTATTGGGCGAGCAGGTCTTCGAGGCAGAGGACCGGAACCGAGACCTTCCGTAATATCTTTCTCGCTTTCGGTTCGGTCAGCGACGATCCGGTAAAGAGTGGAAGCAGGAAGAAATCGACCTCGGCTGTTTCGGGAAGCCGGTCGCGGGCGAAGGCCGCGCCGTGAAGAAGCGTCGCCGTGACGCCGTTGAGCTTGAGGTTGCCCTCGATGATCGGCAGCAGCCTGCCATCCGCTTCGACGACGGTAAGAGTGCCGCCGTCGACGCTTTTCGCGGCGATTGTGGAGACCACGCCCAGCCCGCCGCCCAGTTCCAGCACCCGGTCGCCGGGCCGCACCGCCCGGCGGGCGAAGCGCGCCTCGCGTTGCTCGTAGGTATGCAGGGATGTCTGGCGGACGATCGCGGGATTGTCGCCGAATTCCCCGAAATCGAAATCGCAGCCATAGAGCCGGACGGGCGACGCGCGACCGCCGCCACCGGCCAACGACCGGTACAGCGACAGGCAGCGTCTCAAGAGGTGCATCCGGAATCTTCCTTCCCGGCCCCTCTACCGGGATCGGGTGCCGGCGACTGGGTGCGCCGCCGGCACGTCGCTTTGCGTCAGTGGTTGTCGCGCGGAATGCCCTTGTCGGCGACCCGCTGGTAGGCGACCGCCGGCTTCAGCACCATGCCTTCGTCGAACTGGGCGACCATCGAGCGCTGGATCTCCTGCCACGGCGTCTGGTGGGCCGGGTAGGGGAAGCCGCCATTGGCCTCCAGCGTGGCGCGGCGCTCGGCCAGTTCCTCCTCGGAGATCAGGATATTCGCCGTCGCCTTGCCAAGATCGATGCGCACCTTGTCGCCGGTTTTCAAGAGTGCCAGACCCCCGCCCACCGCGGCTTCCGGCGCGGCGTTGAGGATCGACGGCGAGCCGGAGGTTCCCGACTGGCGGCCGTCGCCGATGCAGGGCAGCGAGTGGATGCCCGCCTTGATCAGCGCGTCGGGCGGCTGCATGTTGACCACCTCGGCGCCGCCGGGATAGCCGATCGGTCCGACGCCGCGGATGAACAGCATGCAGTTCTCGTCGATGGCGAGGTCGGCATCGTTGATCCGGTGGTGATAGTCCTCCGGCCCCTCGAACACGATCGCCCGGCCCTCGAAGGCGTCCGGGTCGTCCGGGTTCGAAAGGTAACGGTCGCGGAATTCGTCCGAGATCACGCTGATCTTCATGATGGCGCTGTCGAACAGGTTGCCCTTCATGTTGATGAAGCCGGCCCTGGCGAGCATCGGAGTGTCGATGGGCTTGATCACGTCCGGGTCGAAATTCTCCCTTTCGCGGCAGTTCTCGCCCATGGTCTTGCCCGAGACGGTCAGGGCGTTCTCGCGGATCAGGCCCTTCTTCATCAGTTCGTTGACGACGACCGGAACGCCGCCGGCGTGGTAGTAGTCCTCGCCGAGATAGTCTCCGGCCGGCTGCAGGTTGACCAGCAGCGGCACGTCGAGGCCGTGTTTCTGCCAGTCGTCATTGTTGAGCGGCACGCCGATATGCCGCGCGATCGCGTTGATATGGACCGGCGCGTTGGTCGAGCCGCCGATGGCCGAGTTGACGACGATGGCGTTCTCGAAGGCTTCGTGGGTGAGGATGTCGGAGGGCTTGAGGTCCTCGTGCACCATCTCGACGATGCGTTTTCCCGTGGCGTAGGACATCCGGTCGCGGTCGCGATAGGGCGCGGGAATGGCGGCGCAGCCGG